>JAEEGK010010981.1_pt1 | contig 20790 bp, 10 predicted proteins | sample 8958771 | NCBI WGS metagenome assembly JAEEGK01 (sample SAMN16246547, study PRJNA631951) | gut metagenome | biome: gut microbiome; feature: rumen; material: SC-attached | host: Bos | place: Iran: Karaj | collected 2018-10
GGCTTCTAAAATGGAATATTCAGGCCTGTAGAAAAATAAGATAATAAAAAAATAAGTTATAATAAAAGTGTAATCATAAGAGTAAAAAAATAATTCCATATTAAATTTCAATAAAAAAATCACATTCAATAATTAGAGATTTAGATTACAAGATTTATTATATCTTGTTAATTAAATATTTATGAAATATGTTAAAATTCTTTTATCTTACTTTTATTAGAATAAGATTGATTAAATATTTATTATTTTAATTTTAATTTAAAAAGATTTAAATAATATGAATAACAGTAGTGATCATAAAAGTGAATCTTTTTATGAAGATGCAAATAGTAAATTAGATCCAAAATTTTTTGAAGAAAATAGTTCAGAAAATGAAAATATGAAGAATAGTAGTATTTTAAATCAACAAACAATGAATCAAAATAAACCTCAATTTAGATTAAAACATACTATCAAACAAAAAATTGAAATTACTAAAAGTAATTCTACTAATGGTAGAGGTGCAAATTATCCTTTAACTCCTCCTATTTCTTATCATAATAAAGAAGTAGATAAAGGATGTTGTAAAGATAATCTTTATTGCGTCATATTTTAAATTTTTAACCAATATTTTATATATTAATTTTTTTATTATAATATTTTTATTTTGTTTAAATAAAAGTAAATGGAAAATATAATTCAAAAAAAATCTTTCCTTTTTATTTGAAAGATTTAAATGTCAATCAATTTTTAATTTTTTGTTATTCATTATAATTTTTCAGAAAAAAATTTAATTGAGAATAGAACTTTTCCATTTAAATTTAACAAAAGATTATTTATCAATCAATAATAATAAAAAGTGAATTCATTAATTCATCAATATTTAAAAATATAATTTATTATATCTAAATTCTGAAAATATTTCTTTCGTTCATTAAATAAACAAAAATCTTATAAAAGTTATAGTAAAAGGATTTTTTTAAAAATGAAATAAAATCTATTTTTAATCTTAAACACAAGGAGAATAAAAATAAATGAAAGGCAATAAAATAATTTCATGATTTTTTCAGAAATGATTTATCAAAAAAAGAATAAAAAATTTATGAGCGGAATAATAAAAAACAAATGTATTCATTATTAAATAATTGGATAATTGATTTTCCTAATATTTTTAAGTTCAAAAATTTTTAAAAAAATATATTATTTTTATTAATAAGTAAATAATAGAATCTACTTAAATATTTTAATATTATTTCTTATATGAATTTAATTTTTTAAGAAATTTATTTTAGATTAAATTTATCATTAGTAATAAACATAACAGCACTTAACATATTTTTTAAAACTTTACTTTCTTCTTCTTCAGGGAAAGCATTTATTAAATAATCTTCAATCATATGTAATTCAGCACAAATATTTTTAATATTTATTTGAGTACAAATATAAATATAAATAGGTAATTCATCATCCATAGATTTTAATTCACATTTCCCATTATTATTTCCTAAAATAGTATTTCTTAAATCTAATCCAGCTCCTAAAATAGTATCAAATTTAATTTTTGGATTTTGTTCGTATTCCATTTTATTAACATAATCAATTGTACTTTTATATGGTTTTGAGTTTTCACTTTGATTTGTTTTTTCATATTCATTTAAACATTTAAATGGCTCTTTTATTTCTAAATATTCCATTATTTTTACTATTGATAAATTACTATTTATTAATTCTTTTTTTTCTAAATATTTATTATTCTCTCCTTCATATTTACTTGAGTATAAATCATATAATTTAAAATATAATTTATTAAAAATAAATTTCTCTATTGCAGGTCTTGCAAATTTATAAGTATTTTCAGCTCCATTTTTATTAAAATAATTATTAAAAATATCTTCACATGAATTAATCATTGAAATAATTTCTTTCATTTGTTGAGGAAGTAAATTTTTACTTTGTTCAATATCATTATTTTTAATTTTAAAATCATTAATAAAAATAGTAACACTTTTTCCTAATTCATAATTATCTTGAGTTAATATTTTATAAATTTCATAATAATTTGTTGCCTCTTTATTAATAGTTTCAAGCATTGTTGCATTTTCATTTATATAATTTGAACCCATTATTTTATTTATTTCTTGATTTTGTTCTGTAAAAGAACTATTTAAAGTATTTTCTAAACTATTAAAATATCCTTCTGCCTTTCTTATTATTTTTATATCTTTAGATATTTTAGTAAATTTCTTTAAAAAATTTAAAATTAAATTTTCACCATCTATTTGACTTCCACATATTTCTTTTAATTCAACTAATCTATCATATCTATTTTCTAAAAATTTTATTGTTATTTGAATTGTTGTTAATTCATTTTTATTATTCCAAAATGCTTGACAAAAATTTTTCAAAACATTTTTTTCTTTTTTAACAACACAAAAAGAATTTTTCGTTGGTTCACCTGTTATATGTGTTCCTAAACTTAACATAACTTCTTTTAATTTATCTCTTAATTGTTCATCACTTAATGTTGCATCTATATTTACTAAAACAAAAGGAAGAATTACTTCTTCTGTCATAAATATTTTTTTTATTAATATATAAATTATTTTTTTGTATTATTTCATTATTGTTCTTTTTTATTTATTATAGGGGTAAATAAAAATTTATTATTATTTTCATTTAATAATATATTTTTTTCTTTTATTAAATGTACTGAGATACATTTCTTTTTTAAATATGTTTTATTTAAATTCTTTAACATAATAAAAGGTAATTTTAAAATATAAATATGAAAAAAATATTAAAAAATGAGTATATAAACTTCATACTTTAAAAAATGTTTCTTTTGAAAAAAAAATTCTTTAAGTATTTCTTTAATTAATAAAATTATGATTATCTTGAAAATAAAAGCATAAAATATATAATTTAATAATATTTATAAAAATGATTTAAAAAATAGTTTTGAATTATTTTATTTTATTTTATTTCATAAACATTGACATAACTGTACATCCAGAAATTATATTATAGTACCATAATTCTTTTTCATCTTTCAATTCTTTTCCTCCAAAAAACAATCTAATTTTTTCTTTATCATAGTTAAATTGTTGAGATAAAAGATTTTTTAAATCACTAACACTTAAATAATTATTATTTTTAATTTCAATTGTTTTTCCTTCTTTCCAAATAAAAAAAACAATAGTTTGTTTTTTAGATTTTTCTTTATCTTCATTAGGTATATTATATATATAAGGATCTTGAATACAATAATTAGGAATTTCATATAAAAAACCATTTTGATCATAAGTTACATTAATACAAGATTTATAAGGAACAACATCACAAGCTTGTAAATATGCTAATATATCATTATCATCACTATCTTTATTTTCACATATTTCTTTTAAAAAATTCCATGTTTCTGGATTTCCTTCGATTCTTGTTTCCCAAAATTCTTTTCTTTTTTTTAATAATTCTTCTTCAGATATATTTGAAATATAACCTTTTATCTTTTTTATCCCTGTTCCAATATATTTTTCTTCATCAACTTCAGGAAAATTAAATGATGGATTTATTTTTGATTGTAAATATGGTTCAAAATTGTTTTCTTCAATTATTTCATTATCCCTAGCTCCATAATTTCTAATCTGAGGTTTAGAATTTTCAACATTGGTGTTTGCACATCCCATTTTCTTAACTAAATAAAAATTTGATTTTAATTTTTTATTTATTTAATTTTTATATATTGATATCAAAAATGAAATTCATTATATTTTTTCTTCTTTTCTTTGGAAAATGCATTTTTTCAAAATGGATTGGAAATTTTAAATCTTTTTCAGAAGAAAAAACCTTTAAAATCAATAAAGGTATATATTATGAAATAATTTTAACTTTATCTGGTGAAAACAAAAAAGAATTAAGATCAACTGCAACATTAACTTTAAATGATCATGATAATTATATTTTAATGAAAGAACCAGAAATCAATATTGATACTTTTAAATCACTTGAATATAAGTTTCATATTGGAATTAAATGTTCAAATGATATAAAATTAAATAAAAATTATACTGTTCCATTAATATTATCTGAATCAAATATAACTTTAAATCCTTTAAATGTATCGTTTTATAATGAAAAAAATAATATTGAATTAATATATAAATCTACTTTATATAATAATTCTTTTGAAATTATATCAATGAATAAATCTTTTATGAATGTAGATAATTTAGATTTAATTTTTCAAAATATAAACAAAGATGATAAATTTTCTTATATAAGACCTTATGATTTTCCGAATACATATATTTATTATAATTGGAATTATAACAAAACATTAAAAAAACATTCTTATAATATTATTTTTAAGGATAATTCATTGGAAAATTGTTTTAATTTAAAAAATTCAACATTCAATTATATTGATATAGATGAAAATGTTAAAGATATAAGAGAATTGAAATCAAAAATTAAAAGAGAGAATAATATAATTAAAGTTGAAAGAACAGATTTAGACTTATTTTATATTTTATGCTCTGCTAAATCATATAAATCTTCAGAAAGAAAAACTTTTTATGAATATTGTAGAAATAATACTCCTTTTAATTTATCATTTACTAATTTTTTGAAAGATGAAGAATATGCTATCTCCTGTTATGTTGATAATATGGGAAATGGAAAATCTTTTTCATCATTTATTATTGATTTAGGAGAATATAAAATTAATTCAACCTATTTAAAATATCTTCAATGTTTTTCTATAGAATTTGAAGAATGGACTAATATTCAAAAATTCACAGAGTTATCTGTTAATTTATGTGATAATATGATTAAAAATGATTTATTTGAAGGAAATTATGATTATGAAAAAAATGGATGTTTAAGTTGTGAAAATATACATCGATATGAATTCTTAGATTATAATAATAAAGTAGTTGAAATTTGTACCTATATAAATCCATTATGTAATTCTAGTTTTAGTAAAACTGATGAAATTGAAGAAATGTTTGATGATTTTTATAATAAAGTAAATTCTACTGAAAATATTTTAAAATATTTACAACTTGAAAATATGCGTATTAAATCTGCAAGAAAGATAAACCCTAAAATTAATTATGATATAAATGAAACACTTATATTTTTCAAATTAAATAAAATAAATTCCAAAAATATTGAGATTCAAACTGAAAATAAGGGAAATTTTGATATTAAATGTTATTTTGGAATTACAAATAATGATATAACAAGTATATTTGATTTATTTGATTTAAGCAAAGATAATGAAAAATTAATATATAATAAAACAAAGTTAAATATATCTTTAAATTTTGATTTTCAAGAATATGATAATCAAATGTATAAATTAAATGCATTATGTTTTGATAAATGGAATGAAAAAATTAGAGGTGGACCTTTTTATATTAATACATTTCTTCATACAAATAAAACAATAAATTTACCAGAGAAAGATAAATCAGAAGATAAATATAAAAATATTCATTCAATAAGACATACACTTCAAATAATTAATGATGAAAAAATACAATTATTTCAACAATTAAATTTAACAGATAAAGAAGCATATTTATTGTCAGAAATGGAAAAAAGTGAAATTGATATAAAAAATATAGCAAGATTTTTATCTTTAGTTAATTGTTCTAATTATCCTAGTTATGATAAATGTTTTGATTTAAAAAGTAATAAATTTTCTAAATTAATGGATTTCCTGAATTTAAGTAATATAAATGTGGAAATGGGATTTGAAATTACTAATAACCCAGATGTTATAAAAGAGGAATATTTTGAAAAAATTATTTTTGTATTGAATAGTACAGAAAAATACATTGATTATAATAATATATTATTTTCATTAGGTATTTTTGGGAATTTATTTGATATTATTAAATTTGGTGTTGCAAAGAATTTTACTTATATATCAATTAGGGAAGATTATGATTTTATTTTAAAAAATGAAAAAATGGATTATATTAATAATATTTTTGAAAAGGTTCTAACTAATTATTTAAAATATAAAAATGATTTAGATGATGATTTTAATCATGATAATTATTATATAAGTATAATTAAAAAAAATAATGTAAATGAAAATTATATTTTTGAATCAAATGATGTTAAATATGAATTGTCTTTTAATAAAGACAATTTATTTAAAGAAACTCAAGCTGAAAATATTATAATATTATTTTTTAAAAATGAATCTTATCCAAATTTTAAATATGACACAAATAAAATTTCTTTAAATGTATTAAGAATTTTATTATTTGATAAGGATTATAATATAATAAAATATGAAAAAGAATTAAAAGAAAAATTAGTTTTAAATATTAAGACTTCAAATAAAGATTATGTAAAATGTTATTCATATAATTATATTTCAAATAAATTAGAATTTAAGAAATATGATATTATAGATAATAAATTTTGTAATATTAAAAAATTAGGTGATATTACAATAGGAGTTGATATAAAAAAAAATAACTTAATTACATTAATAATATTTCTTGTGTTAATTATATTATCTTTTTTTATAGTATTATTGATCATAATTTCATTTAATAGAAAAACTGATTCAAATTCAATTAATTATCAAGCAGTTAATCCTTTAGACGAAAATATAATATAATAATTTATGTTTAAATAAATATTTAATTATAAATGATTAAAAATTATTGTTATTTCAAAATAATAAGTGAATTATTCTTTATATTTTAATTTTATTCTTTTTCCTTTATCAATATATCTTTTTTGTTTGTTTTGACAATTAATAAACTCCCTATAAAAATGAAAACAATTTATTGGTACAAATAATTATATTTCAACAAAGATTAATTCAAGAAAAACTTAAAAAACCAAAAAGAAAAAATAGAATAGAAAATTTTTGATGAATAATAATCTTAAAATTAAACTGAAAATAATAAAAAGTTTGCAAATTGTATATTTGAATATTTTGATTTAGGTTATTTGAAAAAACAAAAACTTATATTTTATTTATTTTAAATATTTTTGAATAATATTATAAATCTATATATAAAATTACCCTAATTTTATATTTTTATGAGAAAAAAAATCATTTTAAACTTTCTTCACCTAAAGTTTTACTTTCAATTTCATCATCAATCCAATCTTGATTGAAATCTTTTTTAATAGTTACATTATTACTAGTGAGAGAATATTTTGATTTTCTAGTTTGTTCAGAAATAAATATATTATTTTTTAAGCTATTAATCTCTTTTATAGTACTTTCATCTTTCTCTCTTTCAGATTTATCATTTAATTTTCTAGAAGATTTATCCATAAAAGAAGAATTAATATTCATCTGATTATTTTCAACAAAATTTTTCCCAAAACTAATTTCATCATCATCAATAAAATCAACTAATTCAGAATAATTAATTTTAGTAATATTCATTGTTTTTCCCTTAAAATTAAATAAAATTTTTTCTTTTAAAAAATCAGAAATATTGTCAGGAGGATAAAAAATAGTAGAAATAAAAATTCCAATATCATCTAAAGTCCAACTAATAAAATTAGTATTAACAAAAAATTCATATTCACAGGAAAAAGAATTATTTAAGCAACTACAACATAAATATTTTAATAAATTAATATTATTAATTAATTTATAGTTTTTACTCATTTTTAAGACTTCATCACTTTGAATTAAATTTCCTTGATAATTAAAATTAAAAGTATTAGAATATTCTCCTTTAATTTTAATTCTATCATTATTTTCAATTTTTTCAATTTCAATTGGTATTTCAAGCATATCATTTTTATTTGGATGTAATATAATTTTTTTATATAAAATTGCTATTGTTGGTCCTCCTTCCATCTTTCCTTTTTTATTATCTAAAAAAAAATTTAAATTTACTTGATCACCAAAAGAAAAATATTTTTTTGATAATTTACAATTTATTTTTACTTTCCCTGAATTGCAACAACAAGATGAATTAAAGTTTTTTGAAATATTTGATTCTAATTGATATTTAAAATCATTTTCATTTTGTCTAATTATTAAAGGTATTTTTTCTTTAAAAATCTTTCCATTTTTATTTTCAATTTTTACTCTTATTGAATAATAAATTTCACCAAATAAATTTTTTTCATATAATAAACAAGTTCCTGGAATATTATTATTTAATTTAAATAAAAATGGAAAAATATATTGGCCTATATTTAAATTATCATTTGAAAGAAAACTCTTTGAATCAAATAATTTTATATCATCATTATATTTATAATTTTCAAAATCTTTTTCTTTATTTTCTGAATCATAACTTAAATTATTATTTCCTTTCTCCCCATCTTCAAAAACATCAGTTTTAGAATTATTATTCTTTTCATTCTCTTCTTTTTCTTCTTCAAATGATTTATTTTTAAATGAATCTAGATTGACTTTTAATATTTGTTTCCCTTTTATTCTTAATTCAATTCCTGGTTTCATTTCTTCTTCTATATTCACATATACATTTCCTTTTATTATTTCATCTGGATAATAATAAGGTTTTTCTAATTTAATTAAAAGTATATTATTTTCCATTTTTTAATTAACAATTATATTTTAAATTTATTTTAATATATATTTTTAAAATATAAATAAATATATCAAATTAATAATTATTAGAAAAAAATAGCAATTAATAAAAAATGAATAAAGATATTGATATAGTCGTTATTTTTAATAGTATTCCTTATTCTATTACAATAGATAAATCAGGTTCAATCTCACAAGTTATTGAAGCATTATTTGAATCTTTTAATTTAAATTCTAAATTTTATGAAATTTTATTTCAAAATAAACCTTTAAAAATAAATGATAATAGGTCTCTTATTTCTTTAATAGGAAATAAAAATAATTCAGTTTTTACAATAAATAAAAAAACAATTTTATCTTCAGTTGGAAAAGAATTAATAAATGGAAATAATAAATTAAAGAAAAATTCAAATAATGAAAATTTAATTTCTTCAAATTATCAATATACTCTTTTACTTTCAAATTCAAATTTAAATGAAGTTAAAAAGTTAATTTCTAATTTTAATAATTTAAAAAAATCAAATCAAGCAAAAATTTTATCAAATGACAATAATAAAGTAAAAATAACATTTAATTCAAATGAAAATAAAAATGAATTTTTTAATTATTATAATTCAATAAAACAAAATAATAAAAATTCAAAAAAATTAGATTTCACAAAAATAAATCATAATAAGAATTTTTCAGTAGAACAAAATATATTAACTTCAGAAAGAAAAAAAAAAAGAAATAGAAATTTTACTTTATCTGATGATTTTTCATCACAACAACCTTTAACACTCAGAAATTTTCCAAAAAATTTTTCTTTTGGAGAACATGATCCTTTTATAAGTTCAGAAAGTTCAAAAATTATAAATAATTTTTATTCTCATCAAAAATTTGTTAGAAACTCTTCTCCTTATATTACAGAAGATGAAAAAAGGAAATATGAAGAAAGAGAAAATAAAAAAAAATTTTTAAATAAAAAAGGTTTTTTTGTTTCTGTTGGAAAATATTCTATGAAACCAAATTATATTGGTAATTATGTTCAAATGACTCCAAGTGAAAGCCCTTTAAATTTTAAATTTAGAGTGGACAATAAAAATAAATGGTTAACTAAAAAAGGATTTATAAATGCGTAATTTGTAAATTGATAAATAATGGTTTATTATTCTTTTTAGAAATTATTTATTCAAAAATAAATTGAATTATATATGAATAATTTGTTAAAATTATAAATTGAAAATAAAAAATTACCTTTTAATAATTAAATCTATTTAATTTAATAATCTAAAGAAAAAAAAAATGTTGAAAAAAAATGAAAAAATTGATACTATTAATAATAAAATCAATATAGTTAATCATTATGTTGAATCATTAAATACTTTAGAAATAAAATATAAATTACTTCAACAAGAAAATAATGATTTATTACAAAATCTAGAAATAAATAAACAAATAATAAAAAATTTTTTTAAAAATACTCCATTTCAAAAAAAATTTAAAGAAGTATTATCAAAGATTCAAGAAGAAAATAAATTATTATATGAGCAAATAGATAAATTATCAAATGAAAATAAAAGATTACTCGTTACAAGTAGTCAAACAAATATATATAAAAATCAACTTGAAGTTGCAAAAGGGAAAATTTTTATTTTTGAAAACATATTAACAGAAAAAGAAAATATTATTAAAGATTTAAATAAACAATTAGAAAACAAATTAATCGAAGAAAAAGAAGAAAAGTTAGAAAATGAAGATAATAAGGAAAATAAAGAAAAAGAAGAAATTAAAGAAAAAAAATTTATTCATGAAATTTATATAACAGAACCAAATATTGCAATAAATAATATAAATGATACACTTCAAATTTATAAAGAAGTAAATTTAAATTTATCAAATCAAATAAAAACTTTAAAAGAAACATTATCAAAAAAAAATTCAGAACTCCAAAAAATTTCTTTAGAATTATATAATTGTCAAAAAGAAATATCAGAATTTAAACAACAGAAAAATAATGCAGATATAATATCTCAATTAAGTTTAAATAAAGAATTATCAAGTTCAAAAAATAATAGAAGTTCATTTTCAAATACTTTAGATAATAAAAATAATATTTCAGAAATGAGTAAAAAGAAAAAATCTTTATATGATGAAATAGAAAGATTAGAAGGAATAAAAAAATCTACTAAAGAATTAAATGAAAAAGAATTTGATTTAACTTCAGAATGGTTTGATACATTAAAACATTGTAATATGAGTCAAGAAGAATATGTTAATTATTGTAAAAATAAAAAAACTCAGAAATTAACTGATGTTATTGAATATTTATATAAATATTTAATAGATAAAAATTTACAAATCAAATTAATGGATGAAGAAAATGAGCAATTAAATATAGAAAATTTAAGATTAAATAAAGAAAATATAGAATTATCTGAAGAATGTGAAAAAATAAAAAAAATTGATGGTAATTCTACTTTTGTAAATGTTGATAATAATATTACTCATAATAATATTAATATAAATATGATGTTAGATTATATGAAAGAAGTTAAACAAACTATAACATCAAGTGAATTTGTTGATGGAATGGCTTTAGAACAATTAGATTTTTCAAGTGATTTTATTAATGCTAATAATAATAATGTTGATAATATTAATTTTAATCATAATTATAATAGTTGTAAAGAAATTAAAAAAAAAAATATTAATAGAAAAAGTCATTCTTCAAATGATTCTAAAATTCCTTTTAAAAAAAATAATATTAAAAATAAAAAAGATGGAATAAATAATAAATGAAAAAATAAAAAAGTAATAGAGACAATATTTTGTGTTTATTTTATTAATAATTATTAAATAAGAATGATTTTTGTGAAATTAATTTAAAAGAAAATTTGTATAATATTGAATATTAGTACAAATTAAGGAATTGATAAAAAAATATTCTCAAAAATTATTTTTATATATTTTATTATTTATTGTACTAATTATATATTTTAATTTTTTTAACATTGGATTGAAATATTTACTTTATCCGTTTTATATAATAAAGAATATATATTTTTTAATATTTTTCTATTACCTTTAAATAGTTTATAAAGTATAATATGTTTTCTTGGTTTTTGTTCTTGAAAATATATTAATTTTGAAAATAATTCATTAGTAATACTATTATTTTCTTCATTTAAAGATTTATGAATAGAAAAACCAATGTTTCGAATCCAATTTTTATTTAAAATTTCTAATAGTTCATTTACTTCTTTTTTATCAAATATTATATGATTATATAAAAAAATTTCATCTAAAAAACAATAATGAATAAAAAATAATTTTCTTAATTGTTTTTTAACATCTGAAAAATTTGTAATGCTATTTAAAAGACTAATATTTATACTTGCTAATTGAGAAATTTGAGAAAAACTTATTTTACTTAAATGATTTACAATATTTTCAAAAGTTATTAAATCTAAATCACCAATTGAAATCTTTAATAAACGAGAAGAAATTAAATTTGATAAATTTTCAATTGAATTAAACTGAAATTGAAGATAAATTTCTTTTAAACAATAATTATTTTTTTCTAAATTAATTTCACTGAATAATTCATCAATTCCAGGAAAAGAAAAACTATTAAATTTGATTTTAGGAGCTAAAATTTTTAGATATTTTAATTTATAATTTGTATTATCAATTAATAGAAATATATTTAATATAAATTTCATTAAAATAAAATAATATGGGTCACTTGAAATAATAAATGAAGGAACATCTAAGAAAATTGATAAATATTCTATATTTACTTTTTCCTTTAATAAAGTAAAAAAAAGACTTAGTTTTTCACTATAATCATTTTCTAAATCTTGAATACATAAATTTTGAATTTCTTCGTTAATTGAATTATCTTTTAGTTTTAAATTATTTTTATTTCTTAAATTATTATATAATTTATAAATAGCTCCTGGATAATAAATCATTTCTTCTGTAAAAAAAGAAATTTTTAAATCTTTTAAATTTTTATTTAAATAAATGAAATTAATAATTTTCTCAAAGGATATAATATCTAAACTATTAAATTCAAGTTTTAATTCATAAATTGAATTTAAAAATTTAATTTGATCAATAAAATGAAAAGTAGAATAATCTTGATTTAAAGAATATAAAGTTGAAAGCATTTTTAAAATCTCTTGAAATAAACTATCAATAAATATAAGTTTTAATTTATTTATTTTGACTAAATTATCAATATTTAATCTTGAAAAAGTATAAGAAATAATAAGAATTAATTGTAATATAGTACAATTTTTTTTAATTAATTCCTCAATATTAACTTTATTACTTATTATTTTCTCATTTAATAATTCTTTATTATCTATAAAAGAAAAGTTTAAAGCAGAAATAATATTACTTGTTTGATTATTATTATTTGGGTTATCTTTAATAAATTCATTATTAAAACTCCATTTTCTTTTAATTTGACTATTATTTATTTTTGTAATTGAAGTCATATTCCATTGATTTTTAGTTATTTCTTGAATTAATTCATTTTCTGAAAATTCAATAAAACTTTTAACACATTTATGATTAGTAAAATTCAGACATATATTTTGAAAAGAAGTAAAAATATATTGTATATTAAATAATATTATTGTAAAGAGAGTAAGCTCTTCTTGATTTAAAATATTATTGTCAAAATCTAAATCAAAGTCAATTGTCAAAGCATAACAAAAAATTGTTTTTATAAATAATAATTCAGGTGGAATTATATATTTTTTTCTCATTTCTTTCCATATTAAAACTTTAGATTTTTCATTAGGATTTAAATTATGAACTTTACAATAATTTTGGAAATCTTTCATTACATCAATTCCATTTGATTCATTAATATGATTAATTAAATCACTTTCATTTTTAATTTTAAAAGTTGGAAATTTTTTATATATAAAACAAATTAATTGTCCTAAATTTATTATATCATTTTTACTAAATTTATATATTGATTCTTGTGCTATTAATTGTTTATTTTTTACAAAATAATTAATTAATTTTTCACATTCTGTTTTTGAAATATTTGTGTTTTTTAAATAATATTTTGATATATTTGAACAAAATAAAAATATATCATCTGAATATGATTTTTGAAATAATTTTTCAAAGAAATTATTCATAAGTAAATTTAAAGTTTTTTTTGATGTATTATTTGAATCAAATAATTCTTCTAATTTCTTATTTAAAACCTTTTCGTCGGTTATTGAAAAACTATTTTTTGAATCTATTGAAAAAAAAGAATGAGTATTTTCTTGTGGAGTTTTTACTTCCATAAAATTATATTTTTATGATATTTATTTATTAAATTTTGTTTATTTCTATTTAAAAGATTATTTTTTTATCTATATAATTATAAATTTTAATTATTTATTTATTTATTTCACTCAGTAAATATTTTTATTTAATTGAAAATTATTAAAAATAAGAAAAGATATATATATATTAAATGAAAAATAATTATAATTTAGAAAAATTATATTTATTAGAATTTAATACAAAATTGTATTTATAATATAAAAATAAAACTAATAATCTTCATAAAAACAAATGTCTGATTTAAAATCATCTTTTCGAAAAACAATCATCATTTAGAAGAAAAAATAAAAATATTTTTATGAAAAATATTATGATGAAGAATAAGATGAACACTAAGTAAATTAAGAAACAAAAAAATTTAATTAAATTGAAGTTAATAATTATGAAAATGAAAAATATAATAAACATTTATAAAAATACAAAAATATTTATGTATAATAACTATTGTATATGTTATATATATTTTCAAATTAATATTATAACATTAAAATTAATTTAACTTTTAAATAAAAATTTAAACAAAAAATGAATATGCAAATTTAATATAAATTTATTTAATAAATAATATATGGAATCCCCATTTTCTCTATTACTAGAAAAAATACTCAATTCTATTTTTCAAGATTATATAAAAAAAGATGGATTACTTTTAGACTCTTTTAATATTTTAGATTCAAACTTAAAATTAAAAAATATAGAATTAAAACCACAAAATAAAGAAATAAACGGTATTACAATAGAATTATTAAATGGTATAATTTATGAAGTTAGTATTGAAGGCTCATTACTACAAAATAATATAAATATTGAATTATCAAATATTTCAACTTGTTTTTATATTCCAACAATAGAAAATTATTTATATTCTTATCCAAAATCTCGTGTTTTAAAATATGATCCTTCTGTCAAATATAGTTTTAAAAACAATAATATTAATAGCTTTTTCAAATTAATTTCATCATCTTCTTTTATAAAATTAAAAATATCTAATTTATCAATAAATATTTTTATTAATATTGAACAAGTATTAGTAAATTTATGGATAAATATAGATAATATTTTATGGAAAACTGATTATAAAGAAAATGAGGAATCATGTTCTACTAATTTTGATATTAAAGGAATAAGTTTATCACTTAATTTTACTGAAATTTCTTTATTAGAACCAATTAAAAATATTATTAATAGAAAAGGAAATATTGAAAATGAAACTCAAATAATTAAAAAAATGAATTTGAATTTAAAAATAATTGCAAATAAATATAGATTTGAAAGAATAGAAAATATGAATTTAATTCATTCTGAATCATATGAAAATTTTAAAGAATTTAATCAAAATAATAAACTTTTAATAAATATTAATAATGCTTATTTTAATATATCAAATATATTAATATTAAATACCCTTATATTATTAAAAAAAATAGAATTAAAAAAGCAATCAAAACTTGAATTATTAAAAAGTGGAAGAGCAAAATTAAATAGAATAAAAAACAAATATATAAACAAAAATATAATAAGGAATAAAGGATATAAATTTAAAAATTCTTCAAATGTAACAACTCAAACTTATATAAAAATATTTAAATATTTAACATATATTTCTTTGATAATGAAGCAAAAGAAAATAATTGATTTTGATTTAAATTTTTATACATGTGAAAAATTAATAACAGAATATAGATTTAATAGATTAAAAGATGAATATTTTATTTTAGATTATTTAATAGAACAAAATGTTTCAAATTATGTTAATTCTCCTCCAATTTCAGGTTCATCATCAGTTTTTTTAAATATGGATAATTTTAAAGAATTAAAATTACCTACTCAAAATAAAACTTTAAAAGCTTTTATGTTATTTATTTTAGAAAAATTTATTGTTTGTAAAAAATGTTTAGATAATTATTCTTCATATGATGATTTTTATTTTTTTCAAATTAATTTTGATAATATAACATTAGATTTATCAAGAAAAATCCAAGTTGAAAATTTCGATAATGATTATAATGAAAGTTTTGATGAAGATAATGATGAAATATATGTTAATAATATTGAAAAGGCTATAAGATGTGTTAGAGACAATATATATAGAGAAAATTATAAAGTTAATATTAGTGAAGATAATGATAGTGATTGTTTACTTTCTACTAATATTTTATTGCAGTTAAAATTACAAAATTTTAATATATCTATTTATACAAATATGAAAGAACATTTTCTTTTTCAATTTTATTTATTATCTTTAAAAGTTTATAATTATTCTTACATTGATATTAGTAAAGATATTATTGAAAAAGTTGAAAAAATTGATTTTAATCATGAACACGAAAAAAAAAAAATAAAATATAAAGATTTTTCTGACAATGACTCTTTTTCAAGTATAAGTAAAATTTTAAGTTTTGATAAAAAATTAGATGAATCAAATTCAAGGATAAATAAAAAACATAATCAATTTTATGTTTTACCTTTATTAAAAATAGAATATGAATCAAAAATATCTTTATATATAATAAATAAGAAAATGACAAAATTAAAAATTAAAATAGAAAATATAATTTTTATCGCAGAATGTTTTGTTTATTATTTTACATATATTTTTTTTACTAATATTAATAGAGTTTTAAGTACATATAATAGTCCTTTATTTTTTCCTCCTGAAAAAAAAGTCGATAAAGAAAAAGAAGAAAATGAAAATGATGACAAAAATATATTACCTTTTGAATCTCTTTCTTTAAACATTAATCAAATAATAATTAATTTATCAACAACTAATCATACAGAAATCTCTTTAAGTAGAGAAACAATATTATTTCAATTAAATAAATTAAATTTTTATTTAGATAATTCATTAATTGGATTTGGAATAGAAGAAATTTTATTGGGATGTATTCAAAATAATACATTTTATGATTTTTACTTTGATAAAAATAATTTAGTTTTTCAAACTACAATTTTTAATTTATTTGATATAAATCAGGAAATAAGTTTTGATACTTTTAAAAATAATAAAACTAAAATTCCTTTAAATTCAATAATAATAGAAATTACTAAAAAAGATATTGATAATTTATATATATTTTATGCTTCTTTTGATTCTCTTTCAAAATTAATGACAAAATTTGAAAATAACGATAATAAAGTAATTATTGAAAATTCTTTATATAAAGCTCCAACAATAAATAGTGCTTTTACAACAAGAAATCATAGAATAAGATTAAATAGTTATCAATTTGATGATACTAATTTTCTATTTAAAAATTTGTTGGTCACAAAAGATAAAGATAAAAAATTTTGTTTATTTGTTATAGATAAAATAATTGTTTATATTAGATTAGATAAATATTCAAAATATGAACAAAATAATCCTGAGAAAATGGAATTTAAACATATAATTATAATAATGAATAGAATAAATTTTGCAGCAATGGAATCAAAAAATGATATTTCTATTTTTTTTTCTTTTGATTCAATTCATATTTTTCATAAAAATCAATTTTTATTTAAATTTTTAGAATCTAAAACTTCAACAGGAAAAAAAAGAAATTCTCAAAGTACTTATAATAAACAATATGAAATTTTTAGTGATGAACCTGAAAATAATAAAAATGAAATTAAAAAATATATTAGAACTTTTACACATGATGAAGAAAGTGATTTTTTTTTAAATTGTTCTATTTTTTTTACTAAAAATAAAATTGATTCTAGATTATATATATTTATGCCTATTATATCAGCACATTTTGATTATATTTTATATAGAAGTTTACTTAATTTTTTAAATTTTGAAAAAAATAAATTAATAAATAACTTTAATGAATTTATTTTAGATGAATTAGCTAAAATTATGGAATTATACAGAAAAAGATATAATGTAACTGAAAATGGAATAATAGAAAATAATGAAAAAGATAAAAATGTTATTTCTGTTTATGCTTATTTTAATTGCTTTGAAATTAGTTTTATTGAAAAAAGAAAAATTTTTGTTAAATTTATTTTTGATAATATTGCATTTTCACTAAAAAAAGATTTTATTTTATTTGATTCAGTAATTAGAAGTATAATAGATGAAAGAGAAATAAGTCAAAAAAAGAAAATTATTCTTCAAAAAAAACCAGGAGCACAAAAATTAAAATTTTCAATTAAAATAAATATAAAAGATGAAAATATAACTTTAGAATTTGAAAAAGCAAGATTTTTATTTTTAATGAGAATAATAAATGATATGACTGAATATTTTTGGAGAATAATATTTAAAGACATAAATGAAAAAACAGATTATGATAATTTATATAAGTTAAATATTAATGAAAGAATGGAAATAGCATATAAAAAAGAAAGAGAAGACAAACAGAAAAATACAGTTAATCAAAAAAAACATATAACAAAAAAAGTAAATTCTTATCATAGAGGAAGTATTTTTCTTCATGATAAAAGAAGAAATTCAAAAATAAATAATATAAATTCTTTAAATACTAATACTCATTTTAATGGAAATAATAATAATTCTTCTTTTGAAAGTCATCATTCTAAATTTGAAAGAAATTCAAAAAGACATTATACTAATATTGAAACAAGTTATGTTTCAGATTTATTAAAACATAAAGAAAAAAAGATATTCTCTTATAATATTATTTTTAAAGATTCTGAAATTGCTTTATGTATGAATAGTTTAAAAGATGAAGAATTAATTGCAACTTTTTCAGAATTTGAATTAAATTCAAAAAAAAATGATGATCAAAAAAGATTTTGTATGGAATATTTTAATACTTTTAAAAAAGTTAATTTTGTAAATGAAGAAGAAAAAACATTTGATTTAGAGAAAATTGATTATTTTATAAATTTTAAAGATTTAAAAATTAAAAAAGCAGTTGATAGAAATATTACAAATAATGTAATAAAATATGTTGATGTGGTTAATTTTAATATAAAAAAGGAAAATAATCAAAGTAAAAATCCACATCCACAAATGCAATTTTTTCAAAATAATGAAAATAGTCCAATAGGTTCAATGACCATTTTATTAGATACTAAAATTTATGAAGAAATTTTATCAACAATGAAAATGGTAATAATAATTCCATCAATGAGAATGAAATTATTTATTGATGTTTATGAAGAAATAATGAGATTAATGTTTGAAAATTTTGGTGAAGCAAATACAATATTTTCTGAATATACAAATAGATATTATAAATATTTTAATAAAATTGATTATTCAAAATATAATAATTTTGCTGTTAAAAAATATTTAATTGGAGTTGATATGATTTTATTAAATGAAGAATGGAATTTAAGTTTATATAATTATCCTGCAAAATGTTCTTTTCATAGAATTGATAGAAAAACTCCTAAACAACATAATTATGAAAGTTATTGTGATTTTGGGAAGAATTATCCTAATTTAGAATTAGAAAAATTATGCGATTTTAAACTTAGTAATTTCTATTTATTAATGAGATTTTTTAAAATTGAAAAATATTTCTATGTTTCTATTAATAATATGAAAATTGAATTAAATAAAAATATGCTTTCTTTTAGTCAATATCCTAGTGTTAAATTATTATGGATTAAAACTGAATTATTAAAAAAAAATTGTTTTACTTTTGATTTAACTTTAGGAAAAGATTTACCAACAAAATATGATGTTAAATTTTATTGTTTGAATTTTTTATTATTTCCTTTACCAATTCTTTCAATATGGAGATTTTTTACTAAATATTTTTATTATTATTCAAATAAAAAAATAAAAAACATTCTTCATGACATTTATTTAAAAAGTATTAAAAATACAATAATAACATTAAAGGATTGTGCTTTATTTATAAAATCTCTCTTTGCAGATCCATCACAACAACAACAACAAATAAATCCAATATTTAATGATTTACAATTAAATTTTGATTTAATTTTAAAAATGAATCAAACTGGAAATACTGTAACAAGTCCTTTTACTTTTTTTATTCAATATATATTTGATATTAAAAGTGGATTTTTAAATGGAAAAGAAGATCAAAATCAATTTTTAGATAAAGTTAAAATTATTATTGAAATGTTTAGTAAAGGTAAACAAAAATTTAAAGAAAACGATAGAATTTGTTATTATTTTATTAAATATGGTAATGAAAAAAATGAAATGAAAGATTATTTAACTTTAGATAATCCAAATAAAAATTTGAAAATGACAAATTACGTTAATGTTAAAAAAGATAATCCACAAGATTATAGAAATTTTATTTCAAAATATAAATTTAAAGAAGAAGATGAAATTGGAGTTTATAATTATGAATCTGATGATGAAGATTCTAATAAAACTTTTAATAATAGTGAAGAAAAAAAAACAAATATTATTTATTCTGAATTTAATACAGAAAATGATAATTTAAAAAAAAATACAAATAGTTCAAATGATGATGAAATAAAATTAAATATACAATCAAAGGACGATATTTCAATATATAAAAATTTAAAAAATAATGAAAATAATGTTTTATATTTAAGTTTAAATTTATTACAAATATATTATATTATTGATATTTTATCAAAAATTTCAAAAAATTATTCTGATAATTCAAAATATATTCTTCATACTTTAAATATTAAAACTGAATTTGATGAAATTATTTATAAAACAGCATATGGAATTTATATTAGTGAAATAGATATTAGATTATGTGATAGTCAATTTAATGCTCAATTATTTCAAATTTTAATTAATAAATTTATGTTTATTCAAAGTAATCATCCTAATAATCAAATTTTAAATGAAGGTTTACAAAAATTATTATTAAAATATTCTGATAATTCAAGTGGATTAAAAATAAATATGGATGATGATGAAATAAGATCAAAGAAAAAAAAAAAAAAAAAAAAAAAAAATAAAAAAAAATAAAAAGAAAAAGAAAAAAAAAAAAAAA
>JAEEGK010010983.1_pt1 | contig 20789 bp, 12 predicted proteins | sample 8958771 | NCBI WGS metagenome assembly JAEEGK01 (sample SAMN16246547, study PRJNA631951) | gut metagenome | biome: gut microbiome; feature: rumen; material: SC-attached | host: Bos | place: Iran: Karaj | collected 2018-10
ATTGGGGATTGGGCCCAATCCCCAATCCCCAATCCCCAATCCCCATAAATTATTTTCCCAAATTTATCTATATTTAATTAAATAAATTAATAATTTTTTAATTGATAATCTATGAGCTTTTAAATAAAAATTTATAGATTTAAATTAAAAAATTTGTAATTTTATTTAATTATCCATTAAATATAAATAATTTTTTAATTTAAATCAATGAATTTTTATTTAAAAACTCATAGATTATCAATTAAAAAATTATTAATTTATTTAGTTAAATATAGAAGATTTTCAGAATATATAAATAATTGATAACAAAGACAGAATTTAATTCTATAAAAAAAATTATTGAACCTTTTTTTATTTAATTGAAATAGCTTTATTATCTTCTTTAATAAATAAAATTTATTTATTACTCAAATTAATTTTCAAAATCTAAAAGGGGAAAAATTGCTTTGTTAATATTCATTTTATTATTAAAGAGTAAAATATTTAAAATTTAAAAATTATTATTTTTAAAGAAACACCTTAATTTTCTTATTTACTATTTATTGTTCTGGCATTGGAAGAATATTTTGATCTGATAATAAAGTAACAGATTCTTCATCATCATCAATTAGAACTTTAAAATAATTATAATTTAATACAGGAATAGGAATTTGTATTCTATCAATTCCTTCTCTGAACAAAATAGTAAAAAAAGGAAGACCTTTTAAATCAATAAGAGAAGAAGTGACATCAATTAAAGTATCATTAATAATAAAATGAATCCCAATAAAAATATTTTCTTTACATTTCCAAGTAGGATATAAATAAAAATCAATTTTAGTACATTTATCTCCATAATTCAAAATATTTTTTTCAAAATATTCTTTATAAGAAATTGGAATAACAGTATAAAGAGAATTATCATATGTAAATTCAATTTGCGTATTTAAATAAATTGAATTATTTTTAATTATTTCCTTTGTTAAATTCTCATAATTTCTTAAATTAAAAGCAATATGACTTAAATTACAAACTCTATTATATTCATAATTTTTATTTGTTTTACAATTCATTGACTTTAATTTTGTGGTTGTATCATTAGGAAATTCACCAAAAAAAATATATCTTGTTTTATTTAAAGATGATGTTGATTGGAAATATATAATTTTTTTTGATATGATATTTTTTGATTTTAATTGTTCCATTAAATTTAAATTTTTATTGTTTTTGTCCATTTTACCTAATCCAAAAAATCCTAAATATGGAATAGTTAAAGCATTTGTTAAATCTGGAAATTTCGCATGTCCAATATTTAAATTTAATAATTGATTAAATATTTGAATGTTTTCATTTATTGCTTCTAATTCAATATTAAAATCTTGTGTTAAATATGAGTAAGTTGAATTAAATTTTTGATTCAATTTCTTTGCTGAAGAAGAATTTTTATAATTATATGAATTCATATAATTATTTTGAATATAAATTATTTTGTCAAAAGATGTTGTTAAAGTAAGGGGAATATTTAAATTTTGTTCACCTATTTTTGCTAAGAATGAAAAGAAATTAATTCCTTTTACCTCAATATATATAGTATTTATATTCAAAAATAAGTAAATGAAAATATAATATATTTTAAATTTCATTATTTAATATGAATTATATATTTTATTTAAATAATTTATTATGAATTTAAAAAATTTAAAAATTATTTTTTATATTTTGAATTCTTTTTTTTAGATATTGAATTTTTTCATTCATATCATTAAAGTTTCTTAATTGGACACTAATTCCCTGATTATTTTCATTTAAATATTTACAATTTTCATATATTTCATTTTCATTAATTGGAATATAACTATTATATTTAAAATTTAAATTTTTATTATTATTATTATTATTATCATTATTATTATAATTATTATAATTATAATTATTAAAATTATTATTTTCATTTATTATTCTTTTTAAATCATAATTTTCTTGAACTAATTCATGTATTTTATTTTCAAAATTAATATTTAAATCTTGAATTTCCCTTTCATGATTAATTAATGTTTTTTCATATTCTTCTCTTAATTGTGATAAAGTATTTCCATAATTATTAACTAACATTTCTAAATTATTTAATTTTAAATTATTTTCTTTCTCCTTTTCTTCATATTCACTATTTCTTTTATTTTTAATATTCATCATTGACATATTTTGTTCAATATTATTTTCTTTTTCCTTTTCTTTTAAATTTTGAATAATAATTCTTTGTCTAGCCACTTCATCATTTAATGCATCACATTCTTCATATTTTAAAGAAAGTTCTCTTGTTAATTGTACTGTTTCATGATTTAATTGTTGAATTTTATCTCTTAAATCTTTCATTTTTAATAAATCATAAGGACTAATTTGAGAAGTATGATTTAATTCATTTGAGTCATCATAATAATTTATTGATGCATTTGCATCATTTATTTCTTTTTTAACATTTTTTATTAAATTTAGATTTTTATTTTCATTTTTTAATTTTGAATCATCTTTATTTATTTGTTTGAATTTGATATTTAATGAATTATTTTTTAAATTTGCATTTGCTAATGCAGTATTTTCCATTCTTAATTCTTTTAATTGTAATAGTAATTCATTATTTTTTTTAACAAGATTTTGATATTGTTCACTTTTTTCATTTTGAATTGTTTCCATTTTCTTTTCTAATTCAATAATTTTTAATTCTTTTTCTTTTAATAAATTTTGAAATTCATTTTCTTTTATTTTGTTATTATGTTCATTTGACTTTATTTGTGATTTATGTTTATTTATTTCTGTCTCATATTCAAAAAGTTGATTTTTTAATTTTAAATTTTCATCTTTTAAAACTGAAATTTCCCTTTCAAAATTTAATTCATAATTCCTTTGTTCATTTTCTAAAGCATCTTCTTTACTTTTATATTTTTCTCTTAATGTTTGTTCTTTATTTCTAAATTCAGTTGTTATTGTAGATAATTTTTTTTCATAATCATTTTGAAGAGAAGTTAATTTTTCAATTGTTCTTTCATTATTTTTAATTTTCCTATTTGCTAAATCTAATTGAAAATTAAGTTTCTCAATTATATCATTTTGATTATTATTAATAAAATTATTATCAGTATTTACTCTATTAGTCATTTCTTCATCATTTTCTTCAATAACATCCAAATTTTGATTATACATTTATAAAAATAAAAATTTTAATATTTAAAAAAAAAACCAAAATAAAAAAAATGTGAATAAATATTAAATTTATCATATAAAAAAATAAGTATATATATAAAATAAAAAAAATATTTTAATTATTTTTCTTAAATCTCAATTGTGAAATAGGAATTTGAAAAATACTTTTTTTACATGTACAAAACTTCAATCCACAATGAGGACACAATTTTCTTTTAGTCTCTTCATAAAATCTTACTTCATCTTCAACAACAGCATCCTTATCTAAAACAGTATTAGGTTGAGTATCTTTATATGCATTATCAACCCATTCTCCTTTCCCAGCAAATTTTTTTAACATTTCTTGAACATCTCCTTCTTTATAAATAGCTTTATTAATATTTCTCATAATATGTTGAGTAACACTAGTTTGTCTATTAAATCTAAATTCAGGAGCTTGATTTAACATTTCTGAAGTTAATTTATCTTCTCCTATTCCATTTATTTTATCTAAATAAGTTTGTCTTGAAAAATTTATTTCTTCAAATAATGGAAGTTGTAATGGTGTTATTACTGGCATTACATATGAAAAATTTTCTTCGTTTACATCTTTAATTTTTGTTTTTTTAAATATACTGTTTATTATTCCATTATTTGATATTTCTGGATCAAAATAAATTGAACATTCACCATTTGAATCACTTAAAAATATTTGATTTAATTTTGAATTCCATAAAATTGAAGTTGGTGAATAATGAGATAATTTCATATTATGTAATAAAGAAAAATCATTTAAAGAATAGAATTTAAAATAAGAATAATCACTTTTTTTCATTGGAGAAGTTCCAGTTAAAACAATATTATTAAAAGAATTTAATGTCATTCCCATTTTTGAATTAACAAAAGGTAAATTATCCCATGTAAAAACAGTTTCTTTTACATTTCTCATATCCCATAATTTCATAGTAGAATCATCAGCTCTTGATAAAAATTTAAAATCATCAACAAATAAAATTGAACTAATTTCACTATTATCTTCATGAGCATGTTGTATATAAATTTCAGGTCTCCAGCTTTTATTAGAAAAAATTTGAATAGAACCATCATTAACACCACCAGCAATTAAATTTCCATTAATATTATAATTACAAGTATTAACAGGAATTTTTTTATTTTTCAAAGTCTTAACTCTCAAAACACAACTTTGCATAATATCTCTATCAATTCCAATTTGTTTAGAATAAATATCCCATATTCTAATAGTAGAATCTCTACTTGAAGTAATAAATAAATTTTTCTCAATTGGATGAAATTTTCCATCTGTTAAAGGAAAAGTATGACCTTTTGTATTTTTAATATCAACAAGATATAAATCACCTTTAACACATGATATTTCATTTTCTCCATTTCTACTTAAAATTTTAGCTTGACAATCTGTTGAACAAACTAATAAGAAACCACCACTTGCTGACCATGATACTGATACTACAGGAAATTCACCTTCATTACCACAATCAACTATATGATTTGGAGATGGATTACTACGAAGAGAATTAAAATCCCATATTTTTATTGTACCATCATATGATGATGTTGCTAAAAGAGTTGATGTTCTATCTACATCTATTGAAGTTATTGGCTTTTCTAATGTATGAGTTAATGTTACTTTGTGTGTTAATGGAAATATTTTATTTGAAAAAGATTCATTTTTGTTTTCGTTTTTTTCTTCTTTTTCATTTTCGTCTTTTTGAAAAGATGAATTTTGAGATTTTGAATCTTTTGTTTCTAAATTTGTATCTTTTGTTTTTTCGTTTTTTTCATTTTTTACTGAATAATGAGATAAGATTTGCTTCTTTAAGGATGGTGTTATTTCTGGTTCAAGAGAACCGAAATTTATTGGCATTTTATCTGAGTTTTTTGTTTTTTTTAAGATTTTATCTATTATGCTGAGATTTGGTTTTGAGTTTTGAGATTCTGGAAGGTAAATGTAATCTACTAAAGGTTTAGGTTCTTCTTCCTCAACTTCTTCCATTTATAAAAGTATTTTTTTAGATAAATATTTAATAAATGAGATTTTGTTTATTTTTTAAAAATTTTTTTAAATAAAAATTTTGGAAAAAAGGAAATTAAATTTTATTAATACATTTTTTAATTAATATTTAGAAAAATTTTTCAATTTATTCATAAATAATTTAATTATTAAATTTTATACTTCCTTATAATTTTAAATATTTAATTAATATTAAAGCATTTAAAATTTAAATTTTTTTTAAATAATCAACTCATTTTGTAAAATATGTGAAAAATAAATAAAATTCTTTACTATTATTTTAATTAAACATTTAAATTTGGAGATATCTTAAAATATATAATAAAAAAAAAATGCAAAAATTATGTATTAACACCGAATTACAATCATTCGACTATGATTGTGAAATGTGTACATCGACATCAAGTAAAGGTACCTTAAATCCTTCAATATATAAATCCTCTCTTTTAACTAAATTAATATCAAAAAAAACTCTTAGAGGAAGAAAAGAAAAAAGTCCTCTTCCAAAAGGTAAAAAAAAATGTTCAATATGTCTTGAATTTGCTGAATATTCAAAAGAACCATTAATTTCATGTTCAATTTGCAAATGTACATTTCATTTAAATTGTTATCATATAAAATTAGATAAAAATGAAATAAATTTTTCTTCATTTAAATGTGAAAGATGTACAAATTCTCAAAAGGAAAATATTTCAATTAATTCATATAAATGTTTTATATGTGGATGTAATGATGGTGTTCTTTGTCATAATAAAACAAATAATTCATATTATCATTATTTATGTTATAGATTATTACCAGAATTATTTGAAGAATCAAAGAATGAAGGTGAAATATCAAAATTAAGAATAAGAAAATGGAGATATAAAAGTTCTTGTCGTTATTGTAATGAACATATTTCAAAAGATAAAGTAGTAATCAAATGTGGTAATACTAAATGTAAAAATTATTATCATATTCCATGTGCTATTGAGAAAGGAATGTTATTTTCTATTAATTTTTTATATAAATATTATTGTTTTGAAGAATTTAAAGATAAAATTTCAATTCCTTTTTATTGTGCATCTCATAATAAAAGACCTGCTCATTCTTATAGATTAAATGTTATTAATAATCAAAATTTTGATCCTGATAATATTCGATGTGAAGACTTTATAATTTACCCAAAAAAATCTAATCAAAATAATAAAATTAGAATTTTATTAGAGGACATTGATGAAAATAATAATAATAATAATAATAATAATGAAAAAAATGAAAAAAATGAAAAAGAAAATGAACACTTTAAATTAAATTGTTTTGAAGAAGATAAAAATATAAATATTAACTGTGATAATAATATTTGTTTTGAAGAAGGATTTTTAGGATATTATCAAAATGATTTTGAAAATATATTTGGTTTTGGCCAAAATGATGATGATGAAAATTTATTTTTATTGAATAATAATTTATAAATCATTTTTAGTTAAGGGAATTTTAATTAATATGAGGACCATATAAATATTTAATAAATGTTTCAATTTATTAAATATTGGTTTATAAATTTTTTAATTTAGAAAAATTATTTTCATTCTTTTATAGATTTAGGTAAATTTAATTATTTAATAAAAAATATATGATTAGAAAAAAACAATATAATTTTTTTTTATTATTTAATATAAAATTTTTTTCCAATGAACATTGAAAATAATAGAATAAATAGCGATTTAAATTCTGAATTATGTACAACATTAAATTTTATAATAGAACCAAAATTAAATATAATTGATAAAATAACTGAACGTAATAAAACAATTGTAAATTTAATATATAATATTGAAGATTATTCAAATGGTAAAATACTTTTTAAAAGAAATAAAGCAATTAAATTAACAAAAAGAAGAAATAAAAGTTTAAATGATAATGATTATGAAAATTTAAAAAAAAAAATTTCATCTTTATATGGATTTATGTCAACAAAAGGAGAAAGTAATTTTTTAGATTCTATTTTTAATAGTTCAAATTCAAATAATAATAATATCAATAATAATAGTGAATCACTTCCAAAAATGATTACTAAAAATAGATATTTTGGTAAATCTATTAATAATTTCAATATTTATAGTTATAAAGAAAATTTATATAAAAATAAAAGCTTAAATATGAAAAAAATCTATAAAGATTCTTTAAATAAAAAAATAAAACCTAAACTTTTTTTAAAAGATTCAATTGATGAAATACCTTCCATTATTTCATCTAAAGAAAAACATATAATTAAAACTCATAATAAGTCAAAAAGGTATCAAAATATTTTTAGAAAAGAAATTTCAAAAAAAAGTATTAATAAATATAAAGGAAGGAATTTTATAAATGAAATATTATCATATAATTCACCAAAGATTGAATTAAAAAATGTATTTAAAAAGTGTGATAATCAACTTGTAAAAGCTGAAAAATTAGAAGGACAATTTATTCGTAAAATGAATAGAAATCATATAAAAATTAATTTTAAAGATGAACTAAAACAAAATAATGATATTCATAATTTTCAAGAAAATGTGGATGATAAAAAATTTATAAAAGAAGAATCTAAAAAATTAATAAATATAATTAAAAATAATAGATATGATAGAAAAAAGAATTTACATGATTTAGATATAGTAAAAAAAATTAGTAATTCATTAGCTTTTAAAAATAGAAAAACCTATTTTAAAACTTTTGGAAATTATACTCTTGGATATGATGATAATTATTTTATATTTGACAATGAAATTGAAAAATTAAAAGATAAATATATAAATTTGGAAATTGATAATATAAAAAAGAGTCATTCATCTAAAATTGTAAAAAATTTATTAGAAAAAACAATAAGAGAGAAAGAATTAATATTAAAAAAATGTGAAACTTTCAAAATTTAAAAAATTTTAGATATAGATATTATATTATATAAATAGTGTATTACTTGTAGGATTATTTATAAATAAAAATAATTTTATATATCAAATAAAAAGGAATCTGAATCACTTTCTTCTAATTCAGTTCCTTCATCTTCCTTATCTTTATTTCCACATGTTAATGTTCTTCTACATCTTTCAATAATTAATATAATATTAAAAATAAAATCAATTATTATAAAAATAAATATTGTATACTCTATAAATATATAAAAATAAGGATAATTCATCATTTCAGTAAAAAGACATAAAATATATTGGAGAATAGAAGTTATAATTAAAATTATCAAATTTAATAGTCTTATATAAGTTAGTAGATTATACTTAATAAATAAATTTATTCCATAATTGAAAGAATAAATATATAAAATAAAAAGTATAATTTGTTTTTCCCAATAAATATCATAATCATCTTGATGATTAAATTTAGTATTATAAATTAATAGAGTTATAATAATCATAAGTAAAATAACAATAGTTTGTAAATAAAAAACAATTTGTTTAAAAAAAAATAAATTCATTTTTTAAAAATAAAAATTTATAAATAGTAAATTTTTATTAAATAATTACTTAAAAACACTTATATTACAAATAAAAAAAAAATTTATTCATTTTTAACAACAATAGTTCCTTCAATAGGTTCACTTTTTTTTCCAAAACTTTCAATACCAGTAATTTTAATATTATATTCTCCACTTTTTATATAAGAACATATACCTAATTTAATTATTTTTTCTCTATCTTCAGGCATCAAATAAAAATCAGAAAAATATAAAAACTTTCCACCATAACTATTATCTTTTAAATATATTAATTCAATTTCATAAGAATGAACAAAATTTTCATGAAAAGGTTGTTCAAAAAAAAGAACACTTTTAATTTCATTTGTTTGAGCATTTTTCATATATTTAACATTAATACTTTTATTTTGTTCCTTCTTCCAAAAAGGAGCCACACTTTTTTTTTCTCTTTCCAAATTAGTATATCTAAAATTATTTTTATTAATAGGTAATTCAATAATCCATTTATTTCCATAAAATTCATTTTTTTCAAAAGAAATTCTATTAAATTCAATTTTTTCATCATTAACATTCATAATTAACCCCATATAATTTTTAATACAAGGTTTATTTTGTCCAAATTCATTTTTTGGAACAGAACCATTTTCTTTTCCTTTTTCTAATTCAATATAAGCAATAGCTTGTGTTTGAATAGCAGTAAAATTACCTTGCCAAATACTTCTTTCATCAATTAAAGAAAAGTGACTATGACCACTAATTGATATTACATTCTCATAATTAATTAAAGCATTTTTAATATTTATATTTCCCCATTCAATACTACCATAAACTGTATCAAATGGATTCATGTGAGTAATAACAAAAATTGGTTTATTTTTATCTTCTTTTAATGCAATTTCTATTTGTTCTTTTACCCATTCTATTTTTGAAGCTGCTGTTAAATCTAAATATCTATTTTCATGACTCCACATTATAAAATGATATCCATTTATTACTTTATGACTAAATGGTGATTGTTTAAATGCATAATGAAATTTCATTTGACTTTTTGATGCTGATTCTTGTTCTTTACTCCAATAATCATGATTACCCATTATTATATTTAATATTGGTTTTTTATTTTTGAAAATATGATTAAATCTACTTAGAAATAAATTATATGAATATGTTGCTCCTTGATCACTTATATCACCTGCTACTATTAAAATGTCTATTTTTTGACTATTTAAAATTCTTAATGTTCTATCTAAATGATCTACAAATGTATCATAATAGTCATTTTTTGTATAATATTCTGGAGGAAGTTGAGTATCACTTATTATTCCTATTTTTAATTCTTTTTGATTCAATGTTATTCTTTTTATTATGTTATCAAATGGTGAGTATGTTACCCATGTAAATATTGATGAAAATAATATTATTATAATATTTGATATTAATAAATATGCTATATATTCTTTTGTGAAAAAAGATGATAGATTATTTGATTCCATAAAAATATATTTTTTCCAATTATTTAAATTTTGAATATAAAATCTTAAAAAAATAAATTAATTATATTTAAAATAAATGAAGTTTTTTCCTTTTTTTATTTTTTAGTTTTTTTCAAAAACTACACAATAAAGTTTTTAAATGTAAAGTATTTAAATAAATATTAAGGAACATTGAATATGTTCATTTATTTATATACTTTATAACTTAGAAACATTTTAATTTCTTATTTTTGGAGTATAAAATGATGACCAAAAACATATGATAAAGTCAATGAAAATTTTAATAATCTTAATATTTCCTTATTTTTTAAATTTTTATTTTTTCCTTTTTTTTATTAAAATTTTTAAACTTTGCTATGATCCTGATTATGAGAGCTGATTATACTCCAGTTATAAAAATAAAATAATAATTATTAAAATAAGAAATAAATTTAAAAAAAATTATATATATAAAACTTTAAATTATATCTATACATTAATCTCTTTAAAATTTATCAAAAATATATATTTTTATGGTTCAGTCATATCAACAAATAAACTATCATTTTCTAACATTTTCATTTGATTTTCAAATTGTTTTTCTTGCAAATTTTCTTCAAGACTTCTTTTATTTAAAATATTAATTTGTTTAACAGCTTCTCTTTTATTATCTTTATTATCAATCATTTTAGAAAAGAAACCAGTTCCAATTCTTTTTTTTTCACCTCCTTTAATCATTTTCATCATTTTATTATTATTTGGATTATTATTAAAGAATGAATATATTGAAAAAGATTCATTTCCAAAATTACTTGTAAATGATCTATTTGTATTTAATATTGAATATATGCCATCATTATTATCAATTTTATTCATTTTCATTTTTTGATTATTTTCAAAATTAAAATCTTCATCTTCTGGAATTTCTTGTAATTTTTTTTCTTTTAATTCTTTAATTTCTTTTTCAAGTAAATAAATTGTTGATTCTTTTTCTCTTATTTTTCTTGTTAGTTTTTTATTTTCTGTTAAAAATTTCTGCATTTCAACTGCAAAAGATTGTATTTGTTTTTCCATTACTAAAAATTTTTTTTTTGACATATTATCTTTATTTGAATGTATTATTTTATAATTTTCATCTTCTAATTCTGCTATTTTGTTTATCAATCCCAATATTTTATTTTCTTTATATGAAAAGTCTTTTATTGTTTTTTGTTTATAATTATCAAATTCTAAATCTAAATTACATAATTTTTCATTTAATAATTTTACTATTTCTTGTGATTCATCTAATTTTTTATTTAATCCAATAATTTGATTTTCTTTATTAAAAATTATTTCATTTAATTGATTAATTTTATTTTTTAATTCAATTGATGTGACATCATTAACTGAATTAATTTTAAGTAATTTTTCTTCTAATTCTAATGTCGTATTATTATTTTCTTTTTGAGTAAAACTTTTATTTAAATTATTTTGAACAAAACTATTTGATAATAAATTAATATTAGTAACCATATTACCACAACTTCTACTACTTGTATCAAAACTATTAGTATCACTATTATTTAAAAAATTATTTTCAATATTTAATTCATTCATACATTCATTCCATTTTTTAAATGCTAAATTAGTATATTTTTTAGCTTCTTTAAAATCATTTTTTTGAATAGAAAATAAAATTTTTTTATTAATTGAAGAATATCTTCCCATATAACTTTGAATATCAGATATAAATTTATTATGTTCTTCAATTAAATTCTTAATATTATTTTGAAGTATCATTATTTTATCATTTGAAGTAAATATATCTCTATTTTTTTCATTAATTTCTTCCATTAAATTATCATTTTCTCTTTTACTATCCTCAAAATCTTGTTGCATTTTCAAATATTCAACATTTAAAAAAGATAATTGTGTTAATAATTTCATACAATCTTCACAAACTTTCTTTTTATTCCCTTTATTATTTTCATTATTTTTATCATCATCATTCAAATTATTTAATTTCTCATCTAAACCTTTCTTATCAATAATCTCTTCCAATATTTTAATTCTATCATAAGCTTTATTTAACTTCATTAATAATTCTTTAACACTTTGTTGTGTATTTGCAATAACTTTATTTTTAATTAATTTAGCCCTTTGACCAAAACGAAGTGTACTCATACTTTCACTTTGATTAATCCAACTAGGACTAATAGTAACAATTAAAGTAGTAAGTGAATTTCCACCAAGTGATTCTTGTAAAACTCTTGTTAATTTACTATCTCTATAAGGAACAAATTTAGCATTCTCACTTAAAGCATTTATAACCATTCCAAGTGTCATTAATGATTTATTAATATTTTGAGCTTCTTTTAATAATTTTCCCTTTTCAATACCACTTTTACTCATTTTTTCACTTCCTGCTAAATCAACAAAATGAATTTTTCCTGTTTTAGTAGAACCAGTAATAATATTTCTTTGAAATATTGTAATAACAAATAAAGAATGAGAACGAGAACTTCCTTTATTCATTTCTGTAGCTGAAACACTACGATTATGACTTCCAGTATAAAAAACTTCATTCATTTCTTCTTCAGAACTAACACAAATTTCAGTTAAATCTTCAACCCAAATTCCTTTATTATTAGCTTTATCTTCTCTAATTGATAAATCAGTTTTTCGAGTATCTAATAAATCTTGAATTTTTTCATTGTAAATTTGATAATAATTACATTTTATATTAAATTCTATTTCTTTACTTGCATTTGGAATTTGTTCAAAAATATATTCTGTTGTTCTTGGAATAATACCTTGTAAATTTTTATTATTATCAAATCCTTCCATTGTATAAGTTTTACCACTTGAAGTTTGACCATAACAAAATAATGTACAATTTATTCCTTCTAATACTGATTTTATTAATGGAAGAGCACATTTTGTAAAAATGTCATTTTGAGTTGAATTTTGAGGAAATATTGAATCAAAGGAAAATTCATGAGTTTTTGTTTCTTGAGGTTGATCTGGAGATGATGAACATATTTTTATTGTATTTTCATTCATTGGAAATATACATATTGGAGTTTTTGATTGTTTTTCTTTCTCATTTTCAGGACGAACACGACAATATACTTTTACGTTAGATTGCTTTGACATTTTATATATTTTTTTAAATATTTTTTACTTTTTTAAATAATTATAATTTTTATTTCCTTGGTTTTTTCGAATAATTAATATTTACATCAAATTTTTTCTTCAAAATAAAATAATTTTAAACGTTTGATTTATTTATTTGTATTGAAAATATATAATGTTCCTATATATAATTAATTACGTAAAGTATAATTTTATTTAATAAATATTTTTTAAGATAATTCAAAATAAAATTTTAAATATAAAATTGATTATTTATGGTAAATAAGTGAAAAAAATAAAATAAAAATAAATTTTATTTATTGTCCTTAATTAATTATATCATTAAAATTTTTAAAAAAAAATATAAAATTTTATATAAATATTTTAATAATTGTTAATTAATAAAAAATATGTCTAAGGAATTTTTAACTAAAAAAACTGAGAATGATGAAACACCAAAAAAAGAAAAAAAACCTAATGAAAAAGACAATTCAAAATCGAAAGGTTCAAATTATTATGTCTTTGCAAATAAAAATAATTCAAAATTTACTTTAAAACATGTAACAAATTTTCAAGAATTTAAATCAAATTTACCTAATACTTTAAACCCATCTTATACAAATGATGAAACATATTTAGATAAAATACAATTAACAGAAAGAATATCAAATAAAAATAATTTAAATAAAGAATTTACTTTAGATTTTATTTTAGAAGATTTAAAAAATATATTTCCTTTAAAAGATAAAAAGAAATTTTATAAAAAAAAAAATAAAATGTTATCAGATTTATTTATATTTTCAAATACAAAAATAAATGATAACAATAAGGAATTAACTATATTTAATAATATACATAATTATTGTAATGGATATTGGGCTTCATGTAAAATAAAAGAATTTTGTTATGATTCAGAAATTATATTTCCTAATAATGATAATCCAATATTTTATGAAATTATAAGAGATGAAGATTTTGTAGAATCAATAAGAGATTTTTACTATGATATAAAAGGAATTGGTCATTTTTATGGTAGTAAAGGAAATGGAAAATCTATTATTTTTCGTTCAATATTATTTAATTATGTTAATAATGAAGCAACTAGATATTTTCCTTTTATATTTTTTGATTTAAAAATATTAAATAAATTAATAAAAAATGGTAGAAAGATATTAAAGAGATTTATATTACATGAATCATATAGTTTATTTAAAAATATTGAGTCAGCCAATTCGTTTATTGAAAAGATTAATTTTAAATTAAAAAATGTCATGGATTTAGTTAAAAATATAATTCAAAATATTAAAAATGAAATTAATGAAGAAAAAATTTTATTTATTATTGATAGTTATTCTAAGAAATATGATTTAAATGATAATTTAAAGGAAATTAAAAATCTTATTTCAAACAATTACTTATTTATAATTTATGATTGTTTAATTTATTCAGATTCTTATATTTTTTATAATAACTTTGATCCTAATCATAATATTAATTTTTATATAGAAGATTTTTTTGAACGTTATTATTATTATCCTGAAATAAAAACAATAAATAGTTTAAAAATTGGGGATAAAGTACCTAAAGATTATTGTAAAATATTTGGCCAGAATGTTAATTATTATTTTGAATTTGAAAAAAGAAAAATTGATTTTTCAATATTTGTTAAAGAAAAAAAATCTGAAATAAAAAATGAAATTAATGATTTTCTTAATTCAAATAAAAATTGTAAAAAATTTTTAAAACAGATATATAATATAATAGAAAATAAAGAAAAAATTGAATATAATGATATTTTATCATATATACCAATAAACTATATTAAAATTGATATTGAAGGAAAACCAGAAGGAAAATATTATGAAACAAGTTATTATGAAGTTCAAAATCGTGAATTTTATTATCTTGAATATTGTTTTCCATTAATAAAAGAATGTATAGAAGAGACTTTATTTGAAAATAATAATTTAATTAATATGAAAGATGAAAAGTTTTTACAATTACCTGCACCTGTACTCGGAGCAAATTTTGATATTGAAATGAATAATCTTTTTCATAAATTAATCACAAAGAAAACGTTTTTTAATCATGAAAAAAAATATTTTAAAGATATAAATTCAATACTTGAAAAATCTTCAATTGTAAATGGATTTCAAATATATAAAAAAAGTGATGTTATCAAGTTTATTAAAGGTTCTAAGGAATTAAAACAATTGAAAAAAGATTTTAGATTTGTTAATTTTAATGATTATACATTAATTCTTATTTTTCAAGAAAATTTTTTTGGAAAAGCCTTTGACATGTTAATTTTAATTCAAAACAATAAGGACAATAAAGAATTTATAATGAATTTAATTCAAATAAAATGTTCTGATACTTTTATTATTGATGAAGTTATTTTACCTTTTCAAGTGGAATTTATTAAACAAAAATTTTCAATTTTATTTAATATAAATATATGTGAATCATATGTATTATATTTGAGTATATATGAATTTCCAAAGAATTTTGCTTTAAAAAATAAAGATAAAACATTTTTATATAATATAAAAGAAGAAAAATTCGTTGATTTTAATAATAATGAATATAATAATTTTCCAATTTTACCAGCAGGAGCAATAATTAAAAATTTAGATGAATGTATTTATTTATCAGAAATTGAAAAAAAATTACAAGAAATTAAAGGGGAGGTAATTAAACTACAATTTATCAAAAATATTGATTTTCCTTTCAAAGATAAAGAAAATATTTATAATAATTTAGAAGAAAATCAAATCTATGTTATAATGAAAAAGAATATTTTTAATTATTATTATAAACTCAATAATCAAAAAGGATTTTATGAATTCAAACAACTGAGTAATTTTGAAATTCAATTTAATAAAATATTTTTAATTACAATTAATAAGGATGATTGAATTTTCATTTAAAATTTGTATTTATAAACAATTAATATTTTATATAAAGTATAAAGAGCAATTTTTTTTTTTTTAAATTAAAAACTTTTTTAATAATTAAAAATTTAAAAATTAATTTAATTTTATATATAAATTTTTTAAAAAAATTATAAAAAATGAAATATTTTCTTTTTATATTATGTTATATTATTATAAATATAAATACACAAAATACAATTAAGAAAAATATTTTATTCAAAACACATGATTCATATATTACAAATGATGATGAATGTAAAACTGATTTTGAATGTAGAAATACTGCATGTTGTAAAGGTGGTAAATGTAAAGAATCAAAAGAATGTTATAAAGATGTTAAATTGATATATATTATATTTGCAGGAATTGGATTCTTATTTTTAGTAAGTGTAATTATATATTTTATTTGTCAAATTTCTTCTATTAGAACACATGTGAGAATTATTCAATGGAAAAATAGAAGATCAGCAAGAAGATCAAAAAAAAAAGAAGAAAAAAGAAAAAAAGAAGAAGAAGATAAGAAAAAAGAAGAAGAAAAAGAAGAAGAGAAAAAAGAAGAGAAAAAAGAAGAAGATATAAAAAATAAAGGAAGTTTTATGGCTAATATATTAAAAATAGATAGTAAAAAATAAGTTATTATAATACATTTATATGAATAAAAAATAAAAATATTAATCTATTATTTATATAATAATGTATTAAAAAAAATTTAGAATTATAGAGGTAATTATTTATTTATTTTTAAGAAATGGAGGAAAATAAATTCTATTCAGAAGATGTTCCTCTAAAACAAAATATAATTTATCGTAATACTATAAATAATATTATTTATCATCATAAATGGGGAGTAAATAATAATTTAAAAAAATATGATAAAACAGGATTCATTCATTTATTCATTCATTTAAATTGCTTATTTTTTTTTATTTTTTCAATTGGATTTTATGTTAAAAGTTTAGGAGGATGTAATGGAGCAACATATGAATGTATTACAGGAAGAAATTTGAATTTTTTATATAAAAAATATTATGAAATGATATATTGTTCAATTCTTATTTCAATAATATTATTTTTATCATTTCATAAAATTATAACAAGAATATTTGTTATTCCAATTATTATAATTTATCCAATTTTATTTTCATGTAATAGAGGAAATTCATTATCTGAACATGGAATATATAATACAATAGTATTTATAGGAGTTTTAATTATATTTCTTGGAGGAGCAGAATTTATTTTATTTATATATAGAAGCTATAAAAAAAAACATTATAAAAAATTAATTATAACAGGTTCTATAATAATTTTACCTTTTATATTATTTACCATATCAGGTTTTACTAGTTGTATTGGATGGAATAAAGGAATAAATGATGTAGTAATAATAAATGATCCATCAAAAGATTCTTGTTATATTAGAGAACCAACTTTTTGTACTATTCCTATTTTTGATAATTTATTTGATTTTAGTAGAATTGGTTCAAATACTTGTGAAGGAACACATAATGATAAAAAACAATTAGAAGTTTATATTCCAAGAATAGAAAATTATAATTCAATTGCTTTTCCAGATACTACAAAATACTCATTTGAAACTGATAGTCGTGTTGGAATTTTTCATTATAAAGTATTTAATGATATTTACAATGCTGATGCTCCAGAAGATAAAAAACCAGAAGTAATAGTTCATTATGATGAAAAAGGAAAAGGAAAAGTAGAAATAAATGTAATTAGAGATGAGAATTTAGCTAAAAATAGAAATGAATTAGCAAAAAATTTCAAAGTAAAATATGATAATATATTATTCATATATATTGATGCAATATCAAGAAATCATTTTAAAAGAAAATTACCAAAAACATCAATTTTTATAAAAAGATATCTTCATAATTATCAATATAAAGCAGGAATTTTAAATGCATATCAATTTATGAAATATTCAAATTTCAAAGGAACAACACAAGAAAATACAATGCCAATGTTTTATGGTGATTCAATGCAAAGTTCAGCAGGATATTCAATAATCAAATATTTTAAAAATAAAGGTTATATTACATGTGGAAGTGAAAATTTATGTCATAGAGAATTATTTGCTATTCAAGGATATAAAAATGAATTTACAGAATTTGAATCTTTTGATCATGAAAATTATGCTTTATTTTGTGATCCTAATTATTGTGTTCCAAATAATCCTTTTGGTTTTTTTCAAGGAATGTATTCAATATATAGAAGATGTTTATATGGGAAAGATACTTCTGAATATGTTTTTGAATATGGAAATAAATTTTGGGAAGCTTATAAAAATGAAAGAAAATTTGTAAGATTAAGTTTTATTGATGCACATGAAGGAACTTTAGAAGTTATTAAATATTTAGATGATTATTTATATAAATTTTTAACTTCTTTTATTGATCTTTATTTAAATGAGAAAACTGCTATTATTATTGCTAGTGATCATGGACAAAATATGATTAGTATACATACATTTATGAATTCTCAAGATTTTATTTATGAAAGAACTTTGGGTTCTTTATTTATTTTACTTCCTGATAATGAAGATTATGATCCTTATCCTATTGAAAAAAATGAACAAAGATTTGTCACTCCTTATGATATTCATGATACTTTAATTGATTTTGCTGGAGGATATAGTGAAGAATATAGTAAAAATGGTCAATCTTTACTAAAAGAAATTAATGGCTTGAAAAGAAATTGTTTGAATTATTATAATGATTTTGATGATATTGAGTTATATTGCTCTTGTATTTCATATTAAAAGTTATTTAAATTTATATAACAATAATCCATGATTATTATTCTTTTATTATATGGAATATTATTATTTTATTATTTTATTTATGATTTAGTAAAATGATGCTATAAAAATATTTTTATAAATGTATAAATAAAATTAATTTAATAATTTTTTATTTTATTTTTTAAAAAACTGAGCATTAATATTTTGTTTATAAGTTTAAAAATTTTAATTAACAATAAAATAATATAATACTAAAAAAATTAATAAAAAGATTATTCTTGCTTCTTTTTTTTTTTCTCTATTTCCCTTTTTATAATATCTTCTAAATTTTTTGTAATAATTTTAGTTTGTATATCGATAAATTTCTTTTTTTTATTATATTGATTTAAACTTTCATTATTAATATCATCAATATTTTTTTCAAATAAAATATTATCAATTTCAATATTTTTACTAATAATCAAATAAGAAATTTCCATATATTCATTAAAACTAACTTTTTTCCATTTATTATTACATTCAACAGTATCTTTAAATTCAAATATAACTTCTTTATCATCATCAATTCCTTTAATTGAATATTTATTATTAAAATTATGACATCTTACATAGACATATCTAAAATAAAATTTATTTCCTAAAGAAAATTCTACTTCATCTAAAGTAATACCATAAGCATCTCTTGGTTTAAATTTTTGTGATATAGCATCTTCATCATTATAAAAATTTTCTTCTTTATTTTGTATTAATAATTTCCCTTTTGTATATACTTTAAAATAATATGAATTTTTTGATGAAATTAATAATTCAGATGGAAAAAAAAAATCTTTTTCACTATTTAAAACTTTTAAATTATAAGATTCAAAAGTTAAGTAAAGTTTATATAAAAGATTTGATGTTAATAATTTTACTTTTTTTCTGTCGGTTGAATATTTTTTAATTGAATTATTATAATATTCCCTTAATTCTGAAAAATTTGATATTGAAGGTTCATATATATTTTTAGAAATAAAAAAACAATTTGGGCCATCTATCATTGAACAAATATTTTTTTTTTTTTCATTTGATAATTGTTTCTCATAAGTTGATAATATTTCATTATAATAAAAGTCATCAAAGAAATGATATGCTTCTTGTCTATAGGTACATATAGATAAATTTAAGAAATAAAATAAAATAATAAGAGAAAGCATTTATTTTTAAATTAATTAAATATAAATTAATTAATAAAATAGAAATAAAAATAATTTTTGATTTATTATTAAAATATATATATATTTTAAGTAATAAAGCAATTAAATATCAAAAAACAAATATAAGATATGTCATCATTACCTATTAACCACAATCTATAAAATAAAATGTTAAATTTAACAATTTTTAAAGAGTAAATATCATATATGTCTAAAATTAATTTCATATAAAAAAATTATATATAGGAAATTTTGAATCTCTAATAAATTTTAATATAAATAATATAAAATTACAAAAAATGATTGACAAAATATAAAAAGTTTTTTTTATGATATAAATATTTATTTAAAATATAAAAAAATATGATATTAATAGTTTTTATAGAACTTAAAAAAATAATTCCTTTATTTGAATAAAAAAAGATATAACCTTTGATAAAAAAATACTCATTTAAAGACTAAAAAAGTAAATAATGAATAAGAAATTCTAGATTATTCACTTCAACAATAAATAATATTTTATCTTTTTTTCAGTAATAAATATTAAAATATATTAATTTATCATAAAAGAAAAGTTGTAATATCTTTTAAATATTTAAAAAAAAAATTTTAAAAATCATAAAATTTTAATTTATATAAAAATGAGAATA
>JAEEGK010010985.1_pt1 | contig 20786 bp, 12 predicted proteins | sample 8958771 | NCBI WGS metagenome assembly JAEEGK01 (sample SAMN16246547, study PRJNA631951) | gut metagenome | biome: gut microbiome; feature: rumen; material: SC-attached | host: Bos | place: Iran: Karaj | collected 2018-10
ATATAATTATATATTTAATTTAAATTATTTAAAAAAGTATTGCTATAATAATTGTTAAATCAATGGGGATTGGGGATTGGGGATTGGGCCCAATCCCCAATCCCCAATCCCCAATCCCCAATCCCCAAATCTTTTCTTAAAATAATAATTTTTAATTAAAACTTATTCTTAAAAATTATAAAATTAATTTAATATTATTTTCAATAACATAACTTTCCAAAAAAAATTTAAAATTATTTTTAAAATAATAACAAAAATAAAAAAAACATAAATCATTAAATATCAAAATATATATTAAAACCTAAAAAAAAAAATGGAAAAAAATCTATCACAACCATCTTCAATATTATTTGAGAACGAATATTGTCCTCATGTTTTTAACTCATTTCCGAATTCTTTTTTAAAATATCATTTTGAGAGAATAAAACTTCAAAACGAAACTCAATTAAAAGAATCAAAAGAGATAAAGTACAGAAATTTATTTTTATTTTCAAATCCATCTCTTTCTTATAAATATTATACATATAATGAGCAGAATAATTTAATGGATTCATATTTATTGAATAACTTTAGTTTAGATTGGATAGTATTAAACAATCCTCAAAATTTATCATTTTCATCAATAAATAGAGATGGATGTATATTTACATTAAATTTTAATGATGATGGAACTAAAATGGCTTCTTCAAATCATAATCATAGTGTTGAAATTTGGGATTTAGATAAGAAAAAAATAATAAGGAATTTAAAAGATCATAGAGAAATTGTTACAGGAATAGAATATTTTCATAATAATTTAAGTGATGATTTTTTAACTTGTTCATTAGATAAAACTATTAAATTATGGAAAAATTATAAATGCATTCATACTTTTATTGAACATTCTGATTGGGTAAGATGTATTTCTGTTAGTAATGATAATAAATATTTTTTATCTGGTTGTGTTTCTGCTGTTATTAAATTATGGGATTTAAATTCTCAAAGAGTTTTATTCAGTATTGCAAATAATAATTTAAATCCTGAAAGTTTAAGTACTGTTAATAGTCTATCTTTTATGAAAAAAAATGAAAATTTATTTTTAACTGGTTTAAGAAGTGGACAAGTTAAAATTTTTGATAAAAGAATTCCAATTGGAAATAATAGTTTAGGAGTTATTCAAGAATTTAAAGCACATAAAAATAAATTAAATTCAGTTAAATTCAATAATAGTGAAAATTATTTATTAAGTTCAGGAAGAGATTCAATATTAAGATTATGGGATATGAGGAAGTTACCATCAATAAATGATTCTTTAGAAGAATCAAGTCAAAAAAGTATAAATGAATATAAAGGACATAAATGTGTTGGTTATAACATAGATTGTAACTTTTTTTCAAAGGAAAAATATATTATTACAGGAAGTGAGGATTCACATATTTATTTTTATGATACAAATTCAGGTAAAATTGCTCAAAAATTATCTTGTCATCAAAAATGTATAAACTTAGTTAGACCAATACCAAAAAATTTTTCTTTTGCTTATACTGGTTTAGAAGATATTTCAATTTTTATTTGGAATACTAATAAAAATATTACTAGAAGTTTTGAACAAAGATATGCTAATAAATATAATAAAATTGCAATTTTTGATAATGAAGAAAATGATGAAGATGATTTTGATAAATTTACAGAAACTGAAAATTCACAACAATTATGTTCTAAAATGGTGGAAGAAATTATGGCTGAATGTGGAGATATGATATTAAAAATTTTTCATACTCATAATTTAACTTATAGTAATGGAATTAATTTTGAAAATTTATTAGAAATTATTCAGAAAAGTAAAGATGAAGAAAGTATTAAAATTTTAAATATGATTAATGAAAAGTTTATGAATAAATTAATGGAAAATTTCGTTAATGGAATGAAACAACCTCAAAGAAAAAAAGAAAATAAAGTTGTTTGTGAAGAAAAAAAAATCGTTAAAAAAAAAGAAGTTAAATGTTTAAAGTGTTTAAAAGAAAAAATCAATAAAATTGAAGTCTTACCTAAGGAAAATTCATTTGATTTTTCTTTATTGAATTTACCCAATAAATTTAATTTCAATGAAAATTTAGAAAAAGAAATTGAAAAAAAAGAAAAGGAAAAAGAAAGTAATGATAAAATTAAAGATAATGAAAATAAAAATGAAAAAATAAATAAAAATACTATTAAAAGCTTATATGATGATAATAATTTGACTTTAAAAGATAATGCTTACTTACTTAACAAGCTTATATAAAATAAATTTTATTTTTATAAATTTTAATTGGAACAAAAAAATTAAAATTACTTCTATTAAATTGAATTCATATGAATTCTCTCTTGCCAAGTTTATAATTTACATATAATTTTTATTTCTTCATTTTATTCTTTATTTTTCTAATTTTATTGATTTGTAAGTAAAATTATTTTTTGGTTTTTTATTAACATAAAATAAATAAATTACAAAGAATTTATTTTATCTCTTTAAACTTTTTTTTTAAATTTTAAAATGAATGATGAAATGAAAGAGGAAAATCCTTTAAGTCCTCATAAAAGAAGAATTCAAAAAAATAAAGGTTCATATTTTAGAGTTCATATAGGAGTTTTAGGCGAAGATAAATGTGGTAAAACATCTTTAATTCAAACATTTTTAACCAAAAATTTTCAGAAAGAAATAAAAGAAAATACAATATTACAAACATATAAAGTAACAATAACAATAGAAAATAAACCAATAGAATTAATAATAACAGAAATAAATATTTATCAGAAACAAGAACATAAAATAATAAAAGATTTAGTGGCAAAAATGGATTGTTTTTTTATTTGTCATGAAATAAAAGAAAATGATGAATTTTTTAATGAAGAAACAATTAAAAAATTTATATTATATATATCAAATGTTCATAATTTAAATGATTTTCTTATTTATAGTGTAGGATGTAAATTGGATAAAAAAAGTAAAGAAATAAAAAATAAAACTGCTTATATAATTGATAATGAAGGGAAATTTACTACTTATGGACAAAGAGTTAAAACTTTTGTTGAAACTCATAATATTAAAAAATTTTTTGCTACAAGTGCTTTGTTAAATTATAATATTAATGAATTATTTGAAGATGCTATTACTTCTATTGCTTTTAGAGAATTTAAAAAAAGTAAAATAAAAGATATTGAACATTCTTCTTCTAATAATATAAATGAATTATATGAAGAATTTTATAATAGATGTTGTATTTTTTAAATTTTTTTTATTATGCTTTTAGTAGGTTATTTATTTTTTATCAAATTTTATAATAAATATTATGGTAATATTAAAATATATAATGAAATCACATTTATATTATCTCAATAATCAAATATTTTGATATTATAAAAATAATCACTCTAAATCTTTTTAATTATTTATAATTTTTTCTAAATGAATAGAAAAGAAATAAAAAAAATTAAAGTTTTATATTCTAAAAGTGATTATGTAATTGGTTATTTTGAAAATAATAATGGAAGGCATAATAATTGATATGATGATAAATGTAAAAAGATGGTGGTGTTTGTTAAATTGTCTAAATGAGTAAAAATTATTAAAGCAGAGAGTTATAAAAAATATAATAAATAGAAAATTATTAGAATTGATTCTATTTTATTTCTTAAGATAAAAATAAAATTAAAAAGGATTTGGCATACTTATTTTATATCTTTTATTATATTTATTTTATTTTTTCCTTATAAAAAGTATTTAAAAGAAAAGATTATTAATCTGAAAAATTTTAATTAATAATAGTATTTTTTTTATTAAATTATTTGTCAAATATATTTTAATTTGTAAATGTATTAATATTATTCTAAAAATAAAAAAATTTTATTTAATTATGTGTATATTTAAATAAATTAAGAAATAATAAATAAAAAAGGAGAAATTATTCTTTTTTATTTCTGTAAAAAATAATTAAATATTTTTCTTTTCATAATAGAATTAAGTAAACAAAAGATAACATTCTTTCTTCCCAAGATAATCATTAACATCTTAATGATTAAAGAAAAAAAAAAAACATTGGATATATTTAAATTATAATTGATTTATAAAATGACAATAATAAAAAAAAAAGATGATATTTATTTAATAATTAATTTATTTATTAATTTTTTTTTCATTTTCATAATCTTCTTCTGTTAAATAATGAAGAATATTTAATTCTTTTTTTATTGTTTTTTCAGGATTTTTATCCTTTTTATCATTATTTAATTGAGTATTAATTTTTAAAGGTGTTAAAGGGGAAGTTTTTTCTTTATTTTCTTTTAAACTATTTTTACTGTTTTTCGTAAAAGATTTTTCTAAAGATTCCTTTTCGTTTATTTCAGATTTTAAATCATTTTGTTTTTCATCTTTATTTCCTTCTAATTTAGGATATTTATTTAAAATAAATGAATTATTATCTTTTTTTATTTCTTCTTCTCCATCAGAAATTATTTTCTTTTTTTTATTATTTTTATCTATATTTACTTCTTTATTATTATTATCAATTATTTCTTTATTATTATTATTATTATTTATATTATTATTATTTAAATTATTTATATTATCATTATTATTTCCATTATCATTTTTAATAAAAAATTCATCAACAGCTTTTTCTATTTCTTTAAAGCAATTAAATAAACTATCTTGTTGTTCTTGATTTAATTTTCTACAATTACCCCATTTATTAGAAACTTGATCTAATTTGTTTAAAATAATATTTTTTAAATCATTTGCAAAACTATTTGACTTATAAGGTCCAAAATTATATTCATAATCTCCGAAAATTACTAAAATTTGAAAACCATTTATCATTTTTCCTTCTATTGCATCATATTTTGGTTGAATTAATATTTTTGCTTTTATTAATCCTCTTTTTAATATTGTTTCATCATTTTTTTTTTGAATATTTTTTTCTGTTTTATTCTCATTTTCAGAATTTTCTTTAATTTCTTTATTTTTGACTTCTTTTTTTTTCCTTTTTTTCTCAAATCTTTCTTCTTCATTTTTTATATTATTATCTAAATTATCTTTTTCATATTCTTCAGAAAATTTTCTTTTTTTTTTTAAATATTCATTCATTTGTTTATATAATTCTGATAATTTCTGAAAAGTATTTGCAATAGTTGCACATTCGTTTTTAATAAGAGAAGCATATTTTTCCATTTCAGATTCTAAATCTGACATTATTTAAATTTATTTATTTATTGTTTTATTTTTAGATTAAATATATTTAATGTAATATTTTTTAATTTTTGTCTTTTTATTTATTTCAAATTTTTTTGCTTTTAATTTCAAATAAAAATGCCAAAATTATTAGAAAATAGAGTAGATAATATTCAAGGAAAAATAAGTGAACAATGTCAAATTGTTGCAAATTCTTTTTTTCAATTATCAAAATATTTTAAAGAATTAGAAAGATGTACAAAACAATCAGAAAATTTAAATATTAATGAAAAAGAAAAAAGAAATAAAAGTTTAGATGTTATTAAACAAAGCAAAAATGTTTTAAATTATATTAATAATAATAAAGTAAGTAATAGAGGAAGCAAACCAAAAATAATAAAAATTCCAATAAAAAAAATAAAAATTGGAGATTTGAAAGCATTTAATATAAAAAATATAAATGAAAAAAAAGAAAAAACAAAAAGTATATTAATAAATTCAACACCAAGTGAATTATCAATAAATGAAAATCCAATAAAGTCTTTAAATCCTTTAAAGCAAATAAGAAAAAAATCAAATGAAAAACAATTATTAAAAACAAAAAGAAGAAGAAATAAAAAAAATATAAAAATACAAAATACACCAAAAAGATCATATAATAAAAACCCTTTAAAAGGAATTGGATATGGAAGAATTTTAAAATTAAATTGTTTTGATAATGGAAAACCAATTATTGGTTATAAAATACAAATTAAATTTTATAAAAGCAATTATTCATTAGGTCCTTTTAGTGATGAATTATTTTCTTTAAATTTAAAAAATAAATTAGTTGAAGAATTCTCAAATTTAAAATGTAATCAAGATAATTATGAAGATAAAGCTAGAAAAGCTATTTCTGAATTAGAAACTATTATTTATAAACAACATAAAAAATTAAGTCAAAGTAAAACGAAATCACTTTCTCAAAAAAAAAATAAAGAAAAAAATGAAGAAAGTAGTTTTCATGATATTAAGAATAAAGAGATAAATAATTTATTAAATAACACTGAAGATAATGAAAATAATCAAAATGATTTAAATCAAATTGAAGATATTATTGAAAATAATTAAAATATTGAAGAAAAAAAAAATTAATTATTCCTATTATTAATCAAATCTATTAAATTGCCAAATTTTAAAAAATCTATAATCAAATTCTTTTAAAATAGTCTTTTTAATTTTTAATAATTTCATTTTTTTATTTAATAAATTTAAAAAAATAAAATTTAAATTAAATTTAACATCTAAAGAATAATTGTCTTATTATATATATATTAAATATATATAAATAAATTGAATAAGCCATATAAATAATATTTAAGTAGAATGAATTAAATTATGATTATTATCTTTTCTTTCATTATTTCTCATATTTAAATTATTCATATTAATCATCATTTGATTATTTTGAAATTGATAATAATTAAGACTATTTAAATACATTAAATTTTGATTAAAATTATTAAAATTAATTCCATTCCCAAATTTAGTATACATAATAGTTTCATCATCATCTTTTCCAAATCCTAATCCAAAAAGAATATTTTTATAATTTTCTAACTTAACATTATCAACATTTCCATTTTTTAATAATTTAAAAAATACATCAGTAGTAACAAGAGAATCACTTCCAGCTTGATGTATTTTTCCTTCTCTTATAATATTTAAATATTGAGCTAATTTATTTAACCCACCTTGTAATTTTTCATTATCCTGAACTAAAATTTTAATATCATAATGATTAGGAAAATAAATATTTAATTCATTAGTAAAATTATTTTCATTTTCTGGTAAAGGAGAATTAGTTAATAAATGAAGTAAATATCCAAAATCATAAGAACCATGAAAACTAATCCAATAAATTTCTGGATTTAATATTAATCCACTTATTATTAAATATTCTGAAAAAACTTTATGATTTATTCCTTTCTTTTTTAATTTATTAAAATCTATTCCTGAATTAATTAATAAATTTAATGAATTTTGAGAGTATTTATCTTTTGAAATATCAAATTCTAAATTAAATTGCCATGTATGATATGGATAATTTTTAGGATATTCACCTTTTGAATTTGTTAATGTTATTCCTAATTGAATTAATTTTAATGAATCTATATTTAATTTCATTGTTTTATAATAAAAATCTGTTGTATAATTATTTATATAATAAACTGTTCCTGGAAATTCTGTGTCCATTCCTATATAATTATATTCTTCTAAAAGAGAACTTATATTTTTTATTTCTTGAACAAAATTATCAGAGTATACTTCTATTATACCACTTTGATCATTGTTATCTATTGAGGAATTTGCTGTTGGTAAATTTGAATTTGTTATTTTTTGATTTTGATTTTTTTTTTCTGACATTATAATTATAATTAATTATATAGTTAATATAGTTTATATTATTATCTATTTATTATTAAACCATTTTTTTTTTATTTAAAAAAAGTTTTTTAAAGGTGAATTTAAAATTGTATTAAAAATTTAAAAAAAAAAATGAAAAAAAAATAAGAAATTTTAATTCTTATAAACTTGTGGATAATCTCTTTTCATATTAATAGGATTTTGCATAATAGAAGGAGAAAAATGTGAATGTTTCATTAATTTATTATAAGTAAAAGGAGTTTTTCTATGAGCTTGTTCATATGCTTTTTTTTCTCTTTGATTGACAATTATTTTTTTTTCTGGTATTTGAGGACAATCCCAAATATGTTGATCAAATAATCCATCTCTTCCTATTTTACCAAGACTTGCAGGAGTAAAAGGTCTCATATGTTTAACTGAATTAGAAGGTAATTGTTTTTGATATTTAGGTCCTTTACTTTTTCTAATCTTATCAGAATCTTCTTTTAATTTATTATAATAATCATCTTGATAACCATAAGTATCTTTATCAGAAAAGAAAGGTTCACATTTTTTTAAACTAGCAGGATAAAATTCTTTATGATATTCACCATCTTTTGCAGTTTTTGGTCTTTTTGCTTTTGGTTTCCTTAAATCAGGAACATCTTTTGCTTCTAAATCTTCTCTGAAAGGAGCATATGAAAATAATATTCCTGGTGTATTATAAAATCCTTTCTTCATTGGTTGTGTAAATATTCCTCTTGGTCCTGTTATTACTTTATGATCAGCAGTTACACTATAATGTTTTGATTTCTTTTTTGTTAAGGGATAATTTCTCTCAAACGGATGTAAATCAAACCAATCTTTATATTCTTGTACATGAGGAGGATAATAATGAGGAACTACTCCTTGTTCTTTTCTTTTTTTAACTTTTTTTAATAATTGATTCTTTTCTTCTTCATTTCCTTTCTTTTGTAATTCTTCACTTGGTTCATATGATTTCACCATTAAATCAAAATATGCATCTTTACCTTTTCCACTCTTTGGAGGTTGAGTAAATATTCCTCTCTTTTCTGTTATCACTTTTCCTTCTATTATCTTATGGTTATATTCTTTTGTTAAAGAGTAATAACGGTCTCCTAATAATTGATTAGGAGGAATAGAAAAAAAACCAAAACGAGGTTGCTTCTCTATTGCGTCCCAATCTTCTTGTTCACGGTCCATTATTTTCTGTAATGCTTCTGATGGCTTTTCATTTGTTGGAACTTTTGCCATTTTTTTTTTTTAAATTTTTTTTTTTGTTTATTTGAATATGGTTTTATTTAAAAAATTAAATATTTTTTTGATTATTAATAATAATATGTTCTAGCTGATGATGGCTTACTTTTCTTTTTAACTGTTTTTGCACTATTTAATGTACATCTGCATATTTGTAAATTTGGTTTTTCATAATTTTGTTTACAAATTAAATCATTCATACAATTTTTTTTTTCTTCAAAAGGGTCTTTAAACAATCTAACTTTATCAGAATGAATATCTTGATACAATAAATTTAAATTATTGATTTCTTCTTTGATTAAATTTTTACCTTGAAGAGTGATTTGATTAATATCATTCATATTAGGAATTTTAAAGTTTAATCTTTTAGTTTCATTACAGAAATAATTTTGATTAATAACATTAGAAAATTTATTTTGAACTAAGCTTTTAGGATTTAAAATAATTTCAACAGGTTTAAAAGGAAATTCAAGAACAGGTTTCCAAATTTCTCTTTCATTAGTTCCAACATTAATATAATTAACTCTAACATAATCTAATTTTTTTGGTCTTCTCAAGTTAAACATCCAATAATTATTTCCATATTTTTCATACATTGGTTTTTCATTATCTAATATTTCTATCATTTGTCTTTTTAATCTATGTTCTTCTATTCTATTATATAATAAATCTTTCTCTTTTCTATTTACTGATTCACTTAATTTTTTTGATGTTTTTAATGATTTTAATTTCTGATTTTCATGTAATTTTAATAATTTTTCTTGATATTTATAATTTTCTTTCACATTTTCTGTCACCTTTTCTGGAATTAATTGATTTGTTCCTTCATTTAAAAATTCTTTTTCTCTTAATTTTGATTTAGTGTAAATATCATTTAATTCTTCTTTTGATTTTAATTCATAATGAATATTACTACTCAATGGTCTTATATTAAAATTTGTATTTATATTATAATTATTTGATGATGAGATTATATTACTTTTCTTTTTTGTTGTTACTGGTCTTGTTTTACATATACGACTTTTTATTATTAAAGTTGATGATGTTTCTGGTCTTTTATTATTATCTGATTTTATTTCTTTTTCTTTTTCTGTTGTTTCTGGAATTTGAGAATTATTTTCTTCCTTTATTATATTATTGCTTATCGAATGCTTTTTTGATTTAAAAGGAAGAAGACCTACTACAATTCTAGGATCTAATGATAAATATTTTGAAGGATCTTCAAAATTTTCTTTTATTTCTCTCATTTCATCAACATTCACATTTTTACTTATGTAATATGCTGTTTTTTCTTTCTTTGATTCTGTCATTTTTTTTAATTTATTTTTTTTATTTTTGAAGCAGTTATGATATTATATATTTTTTTAATGTTATTTAAATTTTAAATAATTGGAGTTGATTTTAAGTTTTTTATAAATAAATACTATATAAAATATATGATTATGAATTTTTTTTTTAAAATTAAAATTAAATAAGAAAAAAATGAGCTATAAAATAACAAATCTTGCACATTTTACAAGTTTATCAAAAAGACCAATATCATCATCGAAAAGTAATAAAAATCCACAATCAATTCCTTCTCCCAAAAATTCATCAAGAAAACAATCAAATAATCATAATTCACCTTCAAAAGAAGATGAATTAAATTTAATAAGAAAAAAATTTTTACATAAATCTAAACATTCAAAATCATCTTCTTCTTATTTAAGTTTTGCTTCTCCAATTAATCACAAAATTTTAAATAAACAATCTAAATTAAATAATACAATCAAATCTCAATTAATTTTAACTTCAATGGATAATTCATCTATTATTTATTCAAAAGATAAAATATATTCTTATATGAATAATAGTAATTATTATAGTAATAATAATAAAAATAGTAGTTTGAATAAAAGTTTAAATAACAAAAGTATTTCTATTAGTGTTAAAAAGAAAATAAAAGATAATATTAATAATAATAATAATAATAATAATAATAATAATAATACTAATAATAATGCTAATATAAGCATTAATAATAATCATCAAAAAAAACAATTTGCTTTTACTGCAATTAGTAGTAGAAAAAATTCCAATGATAAAATTAAAAGTAATGAAAAGGAAAATAAAAATGCTTTAAATTATAAAAGTTCAAAAATAAATTCTATATCTTTTAGTCATAAAAATATTTATAAATCAAAAATTTCAAAAAAATCAATGAATACAAGTAATGATAATAGTATTAATAATAGTACATTAAAAAATATATTTAATCAAAATATCAATTTTTATAATAATAATAATAAATTTAGTATCAATTTTTTATCAAATTATTTAAAATCTAAAAAAAAACAAAAGATAAAAAATCCAAGTAATAAAAGTATAAGAATAAATGGAATAAATAATAATTCTTCAGGCTTTCAAATTAAGAAAAAGAAAATAATATCATCAACTGTAAAAGCATCACCAAGAACTTCTTCAAATTCAAATGTGAATTCAATAACTGCAAGAGTTAAAAATTTAAAATATAATCCAATGATAAAAGAATATAATGGAATTAAGAAAAATAATAAAAATAATAATAATAATAATTCTAGTAATTTGATTAATAATAGTATGTTAGATAATTTCAATAGTAATAATAATAATAATTCAAGTAATAATATTACTTTAAAAAAGAATAATTCAAAAAATAAAACAGAAATGAATAAGAAAATAATAAAAAAAAATGATAAAAATATAAAAAATAGTAAAGTAATTTCATATAAAGAAAAAATTAATAATCAAAATTCATTAAATCAAATTCACTCGAAAATATCCAAAATATTAAGTAATAGTAAAAAAGATATGTTAAAAATGAAGAAAAATTATTCAAAACAATTTTCATTAAATAATTCTCCAAAAACAAAAAGAGAAGAATCAAAAAAAGAAAATGATTTAAAAAAAGAAATATTAGAAAATGAAAAAGAAATAGAAAAAAAAAATATAATAAATCCAATAGAATATATAAATGAAAAAAATGTAAAGAAATTAAAAGAAAATTTAGAAGCAAAAGTATTTAATCCAAGTACTTCAACATTAACAACATCAAATCATGATAGTAATTATTATTTAAAGAATTCAAAGAATTTATCATTATATATAATATCCTATAAAAAAAAATATAATGAATATCCAGAAACTACACTTTCATTTTATAAATATGGAAGATTAATAGGACAAGGTGCTTTTGGAAAAGTAAATTTAGGTTTAAATGTTTTAACTGGAAGAGTTGTTGCAGTTAAAAGCTTTAATAAACAAAAATTAAATAATGAAACTGAAAATAAAAATAAAATTTTCTATGAAACTGATTTAATGAAATTATTAAATCATCCTAATATTACTAAAATTTTAGAACATTTTGAAAGTGAAAAATACTATTTAATTATAATGGAATATATTAATGGAGGAAATTTATTTTCTTTTGTGAAAAAAAGGAGAAAATTAAGTGAAAAAACAGCAAAATTTTTATTCCGTCAAATAATAAAAGGAATAAAATATATTCATTCAAAGAATATAGTACATAGAGATATAAAATTAGAGAATATATTAATAGATGTTAATAACAATATAAAAATATGTGATTTTGGAATAGGAAAAATTTTAGAAAATAAAAATAAGAAATTACATGATCAATGTGGAACTCCAATGTATATGGCACCAGAAATATTATTATCAAATAAAGAAAATGGTTATGATGCTTTTCCTATTGATTTATGGTCTGCTGGAATTGCTTTATATATTATGCTCAGTGGAACTTTACCTTTTTCTATTCATAATGATGATATTTCTATTAGTCAAGATGATAAAAGTAATAACTTCGCTTTACAATATTCAATCATTAATAATGAACCTAAAAAAATTGATAATATTTCTTTTCAAGCTTTAGATTTACTTAAAGGATTATTAAATAAAAATCCTAAAAAAAGATTTAATTGTGATGATGTTTTAAATCATCCTTGGTTAAATGATAATAATATAAATAATAATTATAAATATCATTTATTTACTAAAGCAGAAATGCTTTTATTAAGTAAAACATATATTGATTATAGATACGCTAATATTGATGATATAAAAGAGAATTTTACTTTAAGTAATTTAGAAAGAGATGATAAAAATAATTTAAAAGATAGTAATGCAAATATAAGAACAAAAAGTTATATTTTAGCACCATATAATTCAATGAAACATTATTTTCAAAATGATGATGAAAGTGAAGATGATGATTTTTCAGATATGGAATTAACTTTAGAAAATGGAATAATTAATTTTGGAAATAAAGTTAGAGAATTTAATATGAATTATGAATTAAATAATAATGGTGAATTAGATAATGGAATGTTAATTAATACTAAAACTGAAACTGTTTCTACTAGTATTAGAAATAATACTTTAACTAATAATAATGGTTATTTTATTGAAGATGATAATAATAATAATATTAATGTTAAAAAAGAAAAAAAAGGTAAATTTAATAATGAAATTGAAAAAGATAAAATGGAAAATATTTTAAATAAAATTCAAATTCTTGGATATGATATTAATTATGTTAAAAATTGTTTGAAAGATAATATTATTTGTCATGCTACAGCTGTTTATTATTTAATGATGAATTATGAAAATTTTTAAAGTTTTCTAATATAATTATTATTTTTTATTATTGTAATTAGAACATAATATTTTTTTATTAATTCTATTTTAATTATTTATAATATCTTTTAAATGATTTAAATTTTAGAATAAAAACATAATATATAAATTATATGAAAAATAAATAAGTATTATTTACTTTTATATAAATTAAAAATTTAAAAATTGAATTGAATAAAAATAATTAAATTAAATATATTTAAAATTTCGATTATGAAATATTTAATTCAATGTATAATAATATTTCAAATAATCTATTTAACAAAACCTCAGACAATAAGTAAAGAAATATGTACTTTAGAATCATTTTCAAAATTTATAACAGAATGTGATAAAAAAAGGAATAAGAGATTATTAATATATTATAAAAAAAAAGAGTGTGTAATTCCAGAAGAAAAAGTACCATATGAATTATTATTTTTTTCAAAATTACCAACAATAGAAATAGAATGTGAAATTAATTGTCCTCCAGGACATAAAATAGATTATAATCCTTTAAAGAAAGAAGTATTTTGTTCAGAATGTCCTTTAAATACTTATAGTTTAGGAAGTAATTTTAATATTGAAAAATGGTCAAATGAAATTTTATCATTATTTACAATAAATTGTTATTCAATATACGGAAATGAAAAAAGGAAAAATTATCATTGTTCGAAATTTACTATTTCTCAAGATAGAAACTTTATTATTTCTGGTTATTCTTCTGATGTTGAATCTACTGGTTATGAAATTGAATTAATTTATTCTTTTAATGCTAAAAGTAATGGTTCTTTTGTTTTTTCATATGATAAAAAAACTATATTTAATAGAATTGGAAGTTTAAATGGTAATTTAAAGATATATTTTGATTACAATTTAAAAAATGATGATTATGATTTAAATTCAAAATTAAAATATTCTTCTATTCAATTTTATGAAGGAAATCATCAAATTGCATTAATATATAATTATAGGAAAGATTTAAGTAATAATAATTTGGATTTAAAAATTGGAAGTTTTAGTATATATAATATTAAAGAAGATAATTTTGAATGTAAACCTTGTTATAAACCAAATTGGGAAAAAGGAGCTTCTTATTGTTCAGGATGTAAATTAAATGAAATTTATTCTAAAGGAGAATGTATTAAATGTCCTAAATATAAATTAAATTTTAATAATAAATGTGTTAATATTGAAAAATGTTCTCAATTTGATATTAATATTATTTCTTTAAGTAATAAATGTGAATCTAGTTATTTTTTTTGGTATAAAAGAAAAGTAAATTATGAAATGAATTATCCTATTTTATGTTATGGAAATAATTACGTAGAAAATATTGATTATTCTCCAGGACAAAATTTTGCTTTTGAATTATATAATGATTGTGAAAGTTATAATAGAAAGAATATTAAAATTTCAGAGAAAAAAAAAGATGAATATTTATTAAATAATTTCAAATTAGTAAATAATTTTTATTCAATGGATGAAATATTAGATGAATATAATTGGAAATCAAATGGTAAATTTATATATATTCCAAAAAATCCAAAAATAGGAAAAAGTTATATTTTAATAAAAAACTTTGAAATTATATCATTTAGAGGATATGTAAAAATAGGTTTTGAATTAAATATGTTAATTCAAGAAACATTGACTTTTTCTTTAAATGGTGATAAGCAATTAATAACATTTAACGGAGTTCATACTGAAAAATTACAAAAAGGGAAATATACTTTAACTTTAGAATTTAAGAAAAAATCAGAAGATTTAAATGATATTAATATATATAAAAGAATTCCAGTGAAAATATTTTTTTTTCAAATTGTTGGAAGTCAATTTAATTATAATACTATTTTATATGAAAAATGTCCTAAAGATTATTTAAGAAGTGAAGATGGATTTAATTGTATTAAAACAGATAATATTGAAATAAAACCAAAAGAAAAAAAAATTGATAATTGTCCTATTTTCACAATAGAAAATAATTCAATATGTTATTTAAATGAAATATTAGAAATAAGAGAAGAACATTTAAAATTTAATTTATATCCTTTTATTGATTATATAAAAAATTATTCAGATTATCAAAATAATTATAATGAAATAAAATCTGAATTTAATATTTTAGGTCCTTTAAAAATAAATGAATCTGATTTTGAAACAAACATTTATTTTTCTATTTTTTTTCCTCAAAAGTTTAAATATAAAAAACAAGAATCATTTTCTCATATAATAGGAATTCAAAATAATAAAATATTATCATTAGGGAAAAAAATAGATAGTATTAAATTAGAAAATTTTAGACAAGAAACAGGAATTTTAATTCATTATTCTGAAGGTGAAAAATGTTCATCAAATCCAAAAAAAAATTATAATACTTATCTTTTATTAAGTTGTGATAAAACAATTAATGGATTTTCTTTTCCTAAAATTATATCTTTTGATAATGATAAATGTTCAATTTATTTTGAAATTAATTCTCCTTTATTTTGCAAAATTTGTGTTAGTAGTCAATTATCATATTCTAATGGAAAATGTAAAAAAGGAATTAAAGCAAAAATTTATCATGAACAACAAAATTGTATTATTGATTATTTTAATAATGAAGATAAAATTAATTATACTTATATACCCATTGATAATGATAATTTAAATGATATTTTACTTTATAATAATAGTGATATATTAAATGTTTATTTAGATAGGAAATATAATAGAAATGAAGATTATGTTAATAATAAAAATGATTATGGTTATGTTATTGCAGAATATGAACTAAGTTCTCATTATTTAACTAATAGATTAGAATATGATGAATGTACATTTTATGATAAAATAGAAAATAATTATAGATTATTCCTTTTATTTATTGCATTATGTTATATTCTTCTTTTTTGTATTTATAAATTTTTATGTGTTTCAGAGCAAAATTCATATTAAAACAAAAAAATAAAAAAATGTTAAAATAATATATAATTAAACCTAAAATATCCATTATAATAAAAAAACCTTTTAAAAAAAAAAAATTATAAAAAAAGAAAATGGGAAATGACATAAAAAAAGAGAATAAAAGTTCATCAAATGAGAACTTACCAAACGCACCAGTATTTATATATCATGGCGAAATAAAAGGTACAAAGCTTCAAATGGAGCCATTAAGAAAAAAAACATCATCTCCAAAAAAGATAAAAACAGTAAGTGGAAGTTTAAATAGTGACATTAGAAAAAAATATAAATTTAAAGAAGTTTTAGGAGGAGGAAATTTTGGTAGTGTAAGAGTAGCATATAGAAAAGATATAGAACCAAAAAAATATTTTGCAGTTAAATCAATATCAAAGAAAAATTTAAGTGATAGAGATTTAAATGCTTTAATTAAGGAAGTTGATATAATATCAAATTTACATCATCCTTTCATTGCTGAATTTTATGAAACTTATCAAGATAAATATTATTTTCATATTGTAATGGAATTATGCACTGGGAAAGATTTATTTTCAAAAATAATACAAGATGGGAAAATATCAGAACATTACGTTGCAGAAATAATAATGAAAATATTAAGTGCAATAACATATTGTCATTCCAAGCAAATAACTCATAGAGATATAAAACCAGAAAATATATTATTTTTAAATAAAGAACCCAATTCAGGAATAAAATTAATAGATTTTGGTTTATCAAAAAAATTTAATCATAAAGAAAAAATGCATTCAATATTAGGAACTCCATATTATATTGCACCTGAAGTTTTAAAAGGAAATTATGATTGTAAATGTGATATTTGGTCTATTGGTTCTATTACTTATATGATGTTATGTGGAAGTCCTGTTTTTAATGGACAAAGTAATAGTGAAATTTTTGATAAGATTATTAATCAATCTATTGAATTTCCAAAAGAAAAATTTGAAAAAATTTCAAGTAATGCTATTGATTTTATTAAAAAATGCTTAGTTAAAGATCCTTCAAAAAGAATAAGTGCTATTGAAGGATTAAGTCATCCTTGGTTTAAAAGTAAATTAGAATTAATTCATAGTGAAGAATTTCTAGATAATGAAATATTACATAATTTAAAGAATTTTTCATCTCCTATTAATTTTAAAAAATTAGTTTTGAAATATTTAATTAATATGGTTAGTGATGAAGAATTAATAAAATTAAAACGAACTTTTGTTGCTATTGATAGAGATCATACTGGATTTATTAATATTAAAGAATTAGAAACTGCTTTTCAAATGTTAAATATTGAAATATCAAATAAAGATATTCATAAAATTTACGAAGCTGCTTCTGAACAAAATGGTGTTATTGATTATTCTCATTTTTTAATGGCTTCAATTAATCAAAAAAAAAATTTAAAGAAAGAAAAATTAATTCAAGCTTTTAAATATTTTGATATTGATGATAGTGGATTTATTGATAAAAGTGATATTCAAAATGCTACTTTGAGAAGCGGAAAAAAAATTGTAAATGAAACTGATATTGATAATATGATGAAAGAAGTTAAAGCTGATCATAAAGGAAAAATTTCTTTAGAGGAATTTCTTAAATTATTTGGTATTAATGAATAAAATATTATTATGGGAAAATTTACTTTTTATTTATAAATTTGTTATTTAAGAAAAAAATGTATATATTTAAAAAAGAGAATATTTTATTTAGTAATTTTAGATAAGTTTAATTTTTATAGTAGTGATTATATATAATTAAAGCTACTCTTTAAAAAGGAAAATTTAAGTTCCTTGGATAAAACTATTATAAGAAATAATATCTTAGAAATATATACTTTAAATAAATTTAATCTATAAATAAATTAAACAAATAAAAAATATATAAATTGAAAATAAAAATATACAAAAGATTTATAATAATATCTCAATTCAAAATAATAATAATATATTTCCAATTAAAATTAGTCAAATGAATAAGTATTCTAACATTTAAATCTCTGAATTGTAATTAACTATTTCAAATAATAATTCTTTTAATCAAATAAAAAATACTAATATTTATGTTGGTGGTGATTTAAGTTAAAGTAAAAAATAATTAAAATCTAATTTTAAGGTAAAATAATTTCAATTGAAAATGATGTTAAATTACCCTTATATAAATTCTTTTCCTAAAAATATGAAAAAAAAGTAGAATTTATTTTTTTATTGATAACTTATAGATTCACGAAGTATAGCTTATTTTCAATAAAACTAAAATATGTATCAATAATAATTAAGTAATTAATATATTAAAAGATTCTTCAAAAAAAATTCTATTTTATTCTCATTAAATTTAATTTATATAAATGAATATATTAAATTTAAAACCTCAAAAAAGTATAAATGAATCGAATAAAAAAGAAAGTAATAATTCAAGAAAATCATTAAAAATAAAAAGAAGTTTAAAAAAGAAGAAAACAAAATCTTCAAAATCATCAAAATCCAAAAATAAAACAAATATAGAAATATCATCACCAAAAACAAAGAAGAAGATAAAAAATATAGAACCAATAATAGTAAATGAACCATCATTTAAAAAGCCAATATTATCAAATCATATAAAAATAATAAAAAAGCCAATTCCAACAATAAATATAATATATATTTATAGAAAAGAAAAATATGAAATAACAGTAAAACAAAACTTAACAATTCAACAATTTAAAGAAATATTATGTAAAAAATTACATTTATTTCCTGAAAATAATGAAATTTACTTTAAAAACTTTTTAATTCCTGAAAAAAATTTAAATGATAATATAATGATATATATAAGAAATTATACTGGAATATGTTATTTTCAAATAAAGAAGAAATTAAATTTAATAAATTCAGATAAAACAATTCAAAAAAGTTATAATTATAAAGTAAAAGTCAGTGGAATAAATAATTTAAAGAATTTTTATAATAATATAAAATTATTTTTTAAAGACACTTTTTCAGAACCAGATTTTATTTGTGAACCAATATCAAAAGGAGTTTATAATGTTGGTTTTTCTTTTGCAGATTTAGCTTTTGATTTTCATAGATATTTATTTATTTTAAAAATGACTTCTGATATTTATAAAGATATTGTTACTTCAATTCAATTAAATAAAAATTCTTCTGAAAAAAATATTCATTATTTTAAAACTGATAATAAAAATAAACATAGTAGATTAGCTAATTCTTTGTCTAGTGAATTAATTGGTCCTTATAAACAATATGATAATTATGAGAAAGATCCAAATAATTTATATATTTCTTTTTAATTGGTTTTAATGTTATAATAATATAAATTAATATATTGTAATATAATAAATGTTATTATATTTTTTTTGTTTCATAAATTTTTATCATTTTCTTTTATTTCTCTTTATTCTTAATTTTTTTTAAATATATATTGTAAATAATTTGATTTAACATTTTTATTAATTAAATAATTTTTAATAATTTTCTAATAATTCAATGAAAGAAGAAATTTTTAATGATAATGAAGATGATTCCGAGTTTACTTATAAAAGTCAATCAATTTATGAAAAAAAAAAAAAAATTTTTAGTTCTTTATTTCCATATGATAGTAACAGTTATAAATTTATATATGAAAATAATATAGATTTAAATCAAGTAAAAGAACATACTGATTATATTTATGAAACAATTGATAAAATCAATAATAATATTTCATCAGATGATATTAAACTTCCTATTAAATATTCAATTATAAAATATTTATTATATATTGGAAGTTTTATTATTATTTTATTATTTTTATATTTTTCATTTTTATTTGCTGCTATTTGCTTATTTAATCCAATGATAGTTATAATGATTTTATTTTTTGGAGTTACAAAAATTATATCTTTTATTTCTGATTTATATTTTAAATTTCAAGATAGTATTATTGCTAAAAAGATAAATATGATTTTAAATGAAGAAAATAAAAAGAATATAAATAAAAAACCTTATATTATATGGAAATATGGGAGAGATGGAAGTTGGATTGAAATTAAAATAAGTAATGAAAAAGAAAAATAAAATAATCAATATATAATTTAAATCAGGAATTTCTTTCTGAGAAATATATATTTATTTTTTCAATCAAATTTAATCTCAAAAAATTTGATAAATAATTAAAAATTAAAATTAGAATTAGATTAAAAATTAATATTTAAAAATTATTTAAAAAAATTTTAAGAATATTAAAAATTGGTTTGAAATTAATTATTATAATGTTTGGGGATTGGGGATTGGGGATTGGGCCCACTCCCCAATCCCCAATCCCCAATCCCCAATCCCCAATCCCCAATATTAATTTT
>JAEEGK010010986.1_pt1 | contig 20785 bp, 13 predicted proteins | sample 8958771 | NCBI WGS metagenome assembly JAEEGK01 (sample SAMN16246547, study PRJNA631951) | gut metagenome | biome: gut microbiome; feature: rumen; material: SC-attached | host: Bos | place: Iran: Karaj | collected 2018-10
GTCAGGCCGATTGAGATGGCACGCGCTTATGCTATTTTTGCAAACGGTGGAAAAGAAGTTACTCCAATTGCAATCCGCACTGTAGAAGATAAAAATGGAAATATAATTCTTACACCAGAACAGGATGTAAGAAAACAGCAGATAGCAAAGGGAGAAAACATTCAGGTAATTTCACCACAGACAGCCTTTGTTATGACAAAACTTCTGGAACAGACAGTATTTAGTGGAACACTTGCAGGACAGAACTGGAAGTTTGATTATAGAACTGAAAACGGAAAAAAATACAGAATTGCTGCTGCTGGTAAAACCGGTACAACCCAAAACTGGGCAGATGCCTGGACCTGCGGTTACACACCATATTATGCAGCAGCCTTCTGGTTCGGATTTGACAGGCCCGGTCAGTCTTTAGGTCTTAAAATTACAGGTTCAACACTTGCAGGATATGCCTGGGGTGATTATTTTAGAGAAGTTCACCGTGATTTACCAGGAAAAGAGTTTGAACAACCGCTTACAGGTGTAATTCAGGCTACAGTTTGCTCAGAAAGTGGTCAGATTCTTACCGAAAACTGCGGCGATCATAAAACAACCCAATGGTTTTTGGAAGGAACCCAGCCGACGGAACTCTGTCCTATACACTCTTATCAGACAAACTCAATTATCGGAATATATCGTCTTGAAAAAGAAATGTATAAATCTGGTCAAAGACGAAATGTAAATTATGATTCAGAACCACTATTATTAGATTTGGACTTTCTTTCCGATAATTACAAAGGTGATAATAATCATTCCGACGATAATAATCTTGATTTTGAAGATGAAAATGATTATATTCCTGTACAAGAGCATTACGACTATAATTATTTATTTGAATAGGAGGTGGTTTTATGTTGGTACCTATTGAGAAAATCAAGGTAAAAAAACGTGTCAGAAAAGATCTTGGAAACCTTTCAGATTTAAAAGACAGCCTCCGAACATATGGATTGCTTAATCCAATCACAATAAACAGTAAATATGAACTCATTGCCGGTGAACGTCGACTTACAGCCGCAAAAGAAATTGGCTGGACAAACATAAATGCAAATGTTGTAGATAATCTCACAGAGATTGAACAGCTGGAAATGGAAATTGAAGAAAACAACCAGCGCAAAGAGTTTACCGAAGAAGAGCTTCTGGAAGGTTATAAACGACTTGAAAAATTAAGACATCCAGGCTTTTTCTACAAAATATATCTTTTCTTTAAGAGACTTTTTGAGAAAATAAAAAATGCATTTTCTTCAAAAAAATAAGTCGAAGATAAACTCACTGTAAATTATTTTTTGTAAAAAACGGATTGTAAATATTTAATTACAGTTTCTGCACTTTCTTTTAATTTCCAGGGCGCATTAATTACAAGCATTCCGCTGCCATAAAGACGCGGTGTATTTTCATTTTCAGCTGCATTTTGAGCCAGAGAAACCTCTTTATGAGCATTTATATCATTTACCGTCAGTTCCAAACGAAGAACTTCAGTATTTTCATTCTGAGCTTTTACCCCAGAAGTGATTTCTTCAATCATCGTCTCTATTAGTTCACTTCTATGTGCCAAAAGAGGATACCATAAAAGAATAATTCCATTACTCCACTTTTTGTGAACTGTCAGAATCGTAGAAGCTGCATCTGAATAATCCGCGGCTTCTTCGTAACTTGGATCAATCAAAACTCCCCCACGCTTAGTTTTTGGCGGAGTTAATGCTTTTATCATTTCCCAGCCATTGCGGTTATGAATCTGTACGGAAGGATATGCAATCTTTTCTGGATTTTTGCTTGGATTTTCTGAACCAGCCTTCTTAATATTTTTTCTAAGATTTTCAATTTCCTGAGGATGAAGTTCCGATAAAACCAAAAAATCCTGAGAACGCATTTTTAAAAACTCAATAAGTGGCGAGCCCGGATAATAATTTTTGTCTGTAAAGTTTTTTACGAGATTCAAATATGAATCAAAATCTGGATTATTAAGAGTTTGCCCCTGGGAATGCTTTTCCAGAAGAGACAAAATGCCTTTTTGGGCCTCGCCTGTTTTTAAACTGCGGTTATCGTATAAATCATACAAACCACTTCCAGAATGAGTATCAAAAAATGTATAAGGCTTATCTTTCTTATTCAGAGAATCTAAGGCGAAAGACAAGACAAAATGTTTAAGAATGTCCGCGTGATTTCCCGCGTGAAAAGCATGCTGATATGATAACATAATTTCTTCTTACATATTAAGTTCGTTTTCCGCTTCTTCAATCATAACTTTAGCGACAGCTCCATCTGCATAAGCGGAAATACCAGTAGACATGGTCAAGTTTATTTCATTATCACGGTAAATAAATACTTCATTTTCAATCTGTTTTGCAATTCTTATTGCAACATTTTCAGCAACATCAAGCTTATTATTTAAGATAATAAAGATTTTGTCCTTTTTGTAGCGGAAAATCATGTCATCTTTATTAATACCGCGTATAAAGATTTTAGAAACATATTTTAATATTTCGTCCCCACATTCATTACCGTAAGTATTTACATAAGTATTAAAGCCACTGATTGCAGCAATAATAATACAGAAAAAATCTTCATTTTCTTCTGCATGCCTGATTGCATCTTTCAGACTCTTTTTTAAGTTGCGCTCAGAATAAAGATGGGTAAGTTCATCATAATTTGAATAATTTCTGAGTCGGTGTACAGTATAAAACAAGGCCGAAAGCAGGAAAATAAGAAAGACAGCAAGCAATCCAACATAATGTTTATGCTCTTTCCAGAAATCATCCACTGTATATCTGAAAACCTGAGCTGCATAATAATTAACATTACTGTCAATATAATGTGAATCCAGCATTCTCAAACCTCGGTTCAACATATGAAAGAGAGTTTCATTATCTTTCATGAGAATAAGAGAATAGCCGACATCTTTTTTCAAATCATCATAAACCTTTAGACCTGATTTACTGGTCGATTTTAGATAATATTGTGTTTTGTAACCGTTTGCCAATATGGAATCAACAAACCCATTAAGAAGAGCCTTAAAAGCTACATCATAAGAATCAAATCGTAAGATTTTACTATTAGGAAAGTTTGTGCGTGCATAATAAAAATCAGGAGTTGAATTAACAATTCCTATTCGGTTTGTTTCATTATTGTCGAAAATGCCTTTATAAACCAACTTTTCTGATGCATATGCAACTGCAGGAGTCTGATACCAGTCGTACATTTCGGCATCCCAATTGGATTCATTTGCAGGGAAGAAAACATCAATTTCATTAGCTTCAAGTCCAAACAATCCCATGTCTTCTGTTGTGTAAAAAATATACTGTAATTCAACCTTATCTGTGATTCCGTATTCTTCAAAGATGCGTTTCATTATAACAGGAAGAACACCAATAGCTTCACCTGTGGCAGAATCCATAGCACAGAATGGTAAGAAATCCTTAAGACAGCCTACTTTTAAGGCAGCATGGGTCAATACCCATTCCTGTTCCTGCTCATTTAGCAATTTTAATCTATTTATATTAGAAAAATGTTTACTGTGAAGCTCTACATTATAAAAAGGATTTTCGCTGTAAATTGTCTGTAAAGCTTTATTTAATTCTTCAAAAAGATCCGGCCGATTTTTTGATACAGCCATATAAAAATCTGAAGAACCAATCTTGTACATAGGAATCCAGTCGAAAGTGTTATTTAAGTCAATTTCGACAATCATATCAAGCTTTCCGCTCTTAAAATCTTCGTGATAGGCATCTTCATCCGTATAATAAACTATTGAACAATCAATTTTGTTATCTTTTACCCATTTTTCAAGATATTTTGTATAAATATAATCAGGATTAGTTCCTATTTTTTTTCCGGTAAGTCCATCCAGATTGCCAGGATTAATTGATTTATTATCAGGCATTATAAAAAGATAATAATCTTCTGTTCCCATTGCCTGTTCAGGAAATAAAAACATTGTAGCACGTTCTTCGTCATACGATACATCTGTAAGAATATCAAGTTCACCGTTTTTGAACATTTCAAAAATTGTTGCCCAATCACCGTAAACATATTCATACTTCCAGTCTAAATAATTGGAAACAGCAATTAAATAGTCATGGCAGTATCCGCCCTTTGCATCTTCCTCAGACGAACCGAAAAAATAATGATCATCATAATTAAAATAACCGGTGCGAATTACTTTTGTCTCAGAAAAACCGGCTTTCGTAATAAAAAGGGCCATAAAAAGAAGTGCGGCAAAATACTTATTTTTCATGTCAATATTTTACCACACTTTCTTATTATTTAGAATCAAAATAAAAGCAAATTATAAGAAAAATCACAGAAAACTCAAGGAATCTTGGGTTTGAGAAGCAGTAATATTTACGCTACTTCCATCTGAAATCTTTCCGGAGAGCAATTGTCTAGCAAGAAAGTTTTCGACATAGGTCTGAATCGCTCTTTTTACAGGGCGGGCTCCCATTGCAGGTTCATATCCCTTTTCACAAAGGAAATTAATTGCCTTGTCATCAAAATTAAGCGTAATCCTTCGTTCTTCAAGGCGTTTCTGGACACGCTCAAGCTGTATTTTTATGATACTAGCAATGCAATCTTTTGAAAGCTGCTGGAACATTACAATTTCATCAATTCGGTTCAAAAACTCAGGACGGAAGGTCTGGCGAAGAAGAAGATTGATTTGTTCCTTTACCTGGGTTGAAACTTCAGATGTTGACAGATTTTCTTTTTCCCTTCTCTCTGCATCCTCAAGAATTAAATCACTTCCCAAGTTGCTGGTCATTATGATGATTGTGTTTTTGAAGTCAACAATTCTTCCCTGGCCATCTGTAAGTCTTCCATCGTCCAAAACCTGAAGCAAAACATTAAATACATCTGGATGAGCTTTTTCGACTTCATCAAAGAGAATTACGCTGTAAGGTCTGCGTCGTACGGCTTCGGTAAGCTGGCCACCTTCATCATAACCAACGTATCCTGGTGGTGCTCCAATAAGACGGGTAACACTGAACTTTTCCATATACTCGCTCATATCAATTCGAGTAAGGGCCTTTTCATCATTAAAGAGGAAATCTGCCAGTGTTTTTGCAAGTTCTGTCTTACCAACTCCAGTTGGACCAATAAACATAAAGCTTCCAAGCGGACGATTCGGGTCGTTTAAGCCGGAACGGTTACGACGAATTGCATCAGCAACAACCTGCACTGCTTCATTCTGACCAACTACCCTTTTATGCAGAACATTTTCAAGTTCAAGATATTTCTGCTTTTCACCGCTCATCATTTTTGCGACCGGAATTCCTGTCCAGGAGCTTACTATTTTTGCAACATCTTCTTCGGTAACAGACTGTCTGAGCAAAGAATTTCGTCCCGACTCCTGCCTTTCTTTTTCGCTTTCAAGAGCGTCGTTCAGTTCTTTTTGGAGCGATGGGATAATGCTGTACTTTAGTTCTGCGGCGCGTTCCAGTTTGCCTTCGCGGGTATTTTTTTCTTCCTCAAAGCGAGCCTGTTCAAGCTTTTCTTTGAGTTCGCGGGATTTATCAATATTCTGTTTTTCATTCTGCCACTGGAGCTTCATTGCATCACGTTTTGCTGTGATTTCTGCAAGCTCTTTTTCCAGTTTTGCAAGTCGCTCCTTAGATGCGGAATCGTCTTCCTTAGAAAGAGACTGTTTTTCAATTTGCAGCTGGAGTATTTTTCGTTCAACCTGATCCAATTCCGTCGGCTGGCTTTCAATTTCCATTTTTAAACGGCTGGCAGCTTCATCCACGAGGTCAATTGCTTTATCCGGCAAAAATCTTGAAGTAATATAGCGGTTAGACAAAGTAGCAGCGGCCACCAGGGCTTCGTCTTCAATATGAACTCCGTGATGGATTTCGTATTTTTCTCTGAGACCACGCAAAATTGCAATAGTATCTTCGACAGTCGGCTCTGCACAATAAACCTGCTGGAATCGTCGCTCAAGGGCGGCATCTTTTTCTATGTATTTTCTGTATTCGTCCAGAGTTGTAGCACCGATTGCACGTAATTCACCACGGGCCAGAGCAGGTTTTAACAGATTTGAAGCATCCATGCTGCCTTCGGATGCGCCAGCTCCTACCAGAGTATGTAGTTCATCTATAAAGAGTATAATTTGTCCTTCCGATTTTTGAACTTCGGTGATAAGGGCTTTCAGTCTTTCTTCAAATTCACCGCGGAATTTTGCACCAGCAACAAGACTGCCCAAATCAAGGGCAAGCAGCCGTTTATTTTTAAGACTTTCCGGCACATCACCACTGGCAATTCGTCGGGCAAGTCCTTCAACAATTGCAGTTTTACCAACCCCAGGTTCACCAATAATTACCGGATTATTTTTTGTACGACGGCACAAAACCTGCATTACACGGCGTATTTCATCATCACGGCCAATTACCGGGTCAATTTTATCAAGTCGGGCAAGAGCTGTTAAATCGCGACAATATTTTTCAAGCGCACGGCTCTTTGATTCAGGATCCTGCGAATCTACTGTTTGATTTCCGCGTACAGATTTTATTGCTTCAAGAACGTTATTATGGTTGATTCCAAAGGATTTAAGCAATTTTCCACAGTTTCCGTCGGATTCAGTCATTGCAAGCAGAATGTGGTCTGTTGATAAATATTGATCATGCAAGGCAGACATTTCCTGCTCAGCTTTGGCAAGAGTTTTCTGCATTTCATTGGAAAAGTAGACATTGGCATTTCCATTTACTTTAGGATAAGAATCTACCGCTGCCTTAACTTTTGCAAGCAGTTCATTTATAGAAACTCCGATACGCTCAATTATCGGGGCAACAAGTCCATCTTTTTGTTCAATCAAGGCCTGAAGAACATGTTCACCACCAATTTCCGAGCAATCATTCTTTAATGCGATTGAAGAAGCTTCCTGTATAGCTTCCTGTGTTTTGATTGTAAAATTTTCGTAATTCATAAGCGCCTCTTAAACAATTTTTAAAATTGATTTAATCATCACTTATAAACTAATCACAAAATTGCAAACTAACAAGAAAAAAAATAAAATTTTAAAAGGTGTATGAAATACCGGCTTTTACAGGGAAGGAGAAACCGTAAACATCAGTTTGTATCCAGCTCGGAATTGCTTGACCATTGCTGCTACCGATATTAAACATAGCCCCGGCATTTGCAAATAAACCAAGATGAGTGTTAAAGCGGTAGTTAAAACTTAATTCAGGACCAACAGTAAACATTACTAGGAAACGTTCAAGATGGTTTGTACCGCTCTCGCAAAGTAAATCTCCTTTTACTCCGGCGTTACCTGTAAGAAAAAGAGACATATTTTCCTTTTTTATGAACCCATATCCAAGGCCAAAATAAATATCTGCCTCTATTCCTTTGTCTATTTCTAAATCCCCCATATCATACGTAAATTTTATGGAAGAAATATCACCTCCGGCTTTAAAAACCAAGCCGTTACTACGTTCATAAGCATAATCAAAACAGAATCCAAAACCGGAAGTACTTATTTTATCAGGTTCATTAAATTCATTAATTTTATCTTTTCCTGTAAAATAGGAATACATAAGTCCTGCATGGAGACTGTGCTCTGCAAAAACCGAAGCACACAAAATAATAAACACGGAAATCAGTAAGAGAAGTTTTTTCATGGTAAAGTCCTTTTGCAGTTCACAGTTAGCTGCTCTTTAGAATTTTTGTCTACATCCATTATATATATATTATATATATTGTAAACTAAATTTCTCCGAGCTCGATATGACCAAATTCACAGACTGCTTTTGTAATCTTTGCATATTCAATCTGTTCAAGAGTCTTTTTTACGCGTTTGAAAAGTTTGATTTCGCCCACACCTGTTCCGCCCTGAACAACATTCAGAATTTTTCGCTCGCCTTCAGGAAGTTCCAGTTTGCGGTCATAAAGTTCATCTATGCGGCAATACAAATCTACATCAATAACCCAGTTTTTGTTATTTATGCTGACAGCCCAGTGCAAACGATTTTCACTTTTGGTATCTGATTCGGGAGTCTGACTGCAACTCCATACCGTTGAATACGAACGTTTTCGGGAATTGGCACAAAACATGATTTCTGAACCTTCAAAAATTCCCATAAAAGATACCTTATTATCAAAATTTCCCTGAATTGAAAATGAAGAATCAAAAAGATTTTTTCCAGAAATAATTGAAGAAAGACTTGAAGAAGAAATATGGAACCATTCTTCCGGCATTGTCTTTCCCCAGTAACGATCCATATAACCATAGCATTTTTTGGGATCTACAATATATTCTTCCCCATCAAAGTTGATTGTACCTGTAAAAGAAGTTTTTATACCATAAGGAAACCATTTATCCGTTTTATTCTGATAACCTTCGCAAAACTCTTTTTTAATTTCATAATTAAGATTCCAGGTTACATAACCACTGTCACACAAATATTCCGGGTGTTTTTTATTCTCGGTTTCCTGAATATTGATAAAACCACTGAGTTTATCGTCTGTAAAAAGTTTGTTTCCAATTAACATCGAAAAAGGTTTCATTGTAAGCTTTAATTCTTTGAGTGAATAATAAGAACAAACCTGCTTAGGTGATAAGCCCATTTTTCCGGCACGGAGAACTACATAGGATGGCTGAACTATATTTTCAGATTTAATATTCTGCGCAGAAGAAGTTCCGGCAAGTGCATACTGCAAATCATCTTCTTTAATTGTGATTCTAGGTTTAAATCCCAGTAATGGCTCGTCAGGAGACAGCCATGGATTTAGTAATTCAACTTCAATAAAGAACATAGATTCTGCACCGCTAGTTTTTTCGACCCCATTGAAAAAACATCTCCACAAATTGATTCCGGTCTTCTTTTTATTTCCGTTAAGATTATATCTGTTTAATTTAATTGCTTTATTAGAAGCTGCCATCTGTATATTTCACCCTATATAATTCACCTGATAGTATTTATCACTTTAATTTTCGGTAAAAGAACAATTATTGTTAGAAAAATCATAAAAAAAACCGAACTTTTTAAGTCCGGTTTTTTAATGATACTTATACTATTGTAATTGCTTAAAGTTTAAAATTAGTCGTCAGGGAAAATCTTTTCGATTGATTTATTAAGCTCTTTCTGTTCCTTCGGGAAGTTTGCATTTAAAAATTCAAAACATTCAACAGCAGCTCTCTGCGTATGTTCATACCATATAGAATACAATTCTGTATTTATATCACTTCCAGGAAAAGGAGCCCCTTGAATATCAGAAACTAAATCACGCATCATCTGAATACACTGTTTTGTTTTTTTATCCATAAAAACCTCACTCTGTAGAATATAGTCCATTATATCAGTATTGCCAGAATATTTCCATAAAAATTTACATTCATCTTATAAAGTTATAGTTCCATTAAGGCCTAAATCATCTGTAGAAGTAGATTTATCGCAGAAAACGGCCTTTTTACACATTTTTTGAGTCTGATTATAGATTCTCAATGCTGCTTTTTTTACATCTTCCGGCGTAACAGCAAAAAGATTATCAACAAGTTTCAATTTGAAATCCTGAGGATTTGCAAAAAGCATTCCCCAGAAACCTTTTTCGCCCCTATCTTTTGGTGCCGCAGGACAAATTGCATTTCCATAGATTGATACAATCGTACGCTCAATATCATGCGGGTCAAAATCATATTCCGAAAGTTCTTTTAAAGAGTCAAGATAAACTTTTACCGATTGAACAGGAGATGGATCCCTATAAGTACACATTCCAAAATATCTTGAAATACTGTCTATCCAGGCATTTGCCCCGTATGCACCACCACTTGTTCTGATTTTATCCCATAAAGTATGAGTATTAAGCCAGGTAGAAAAAACATTTTCTGCAGAAGCTTCTTTTGTCAAATATTCGCAGGCAGGAGAAACAACAGCCGCATATCCCGTCTGGGAATTAAGTTTAATTGCTTCACAGCTCATTTCATCCTTAATATTTTCTACCTTGTAGATTTGAGAAAGATAATCTTCCAGCGTATATTCTTTTTTAGTTTTTACACTTGTGATTCCAGTTTTTTGAACAAAACTTTCAAGCAAAGGAATAATTTTATTTACAGAATCCTCATCTGCAGTTATATGAAGAACCGCCCCCTGCTTTATGCACTCATAATACAATTTCTTAAAAGTCTGTAATAATTGAGGAATATCTTTTTTGTGGTAGGAAGAAACAGTTTTATATTGCGTAATCCCCCACATAATTTCATTCAAGGCAAGTGATTTAGAAAGAGTAGCACGAGCGCGTTTTAAGGCATAATCTCTGCCGCTCTGAACCAGAGAAGATTTTTTATCAGCCTTTATTTCCTGAAGTAAAGATTCAAAACGTTGATTATCATCAAAACTCATTTTAGAAATAATTTCTGACAAAAGATCCAATGATTTTTCGGCATTTTCGGTTAGAGCCTTGCAGGTAAGTCCAATCCATTGTCTGTCGATAAAATTATAATCCTTATATTTTGCAGCAAAATCTTTACAATCTTGAGAATCAGAAACTGAAGAACAATAAGTTCGTCCCCAAACATCCCCCATAACACAGGCGCTTTCAGAAATACAATCATCCCAAGATTTATTATTCCATCCCATATTTGTAATAATATTTGAAAGTGTCGGAATATCACGGTAATACTTTGGATCAAGTCCATCAAAAGGAAACATAACATCCATATAAAAAATGCCGTTAGTCTGTTCTTTGTTGATAAACAAAGGAACCCCAGAACCATCACTGCCTTTTACAAAAGAAAGCTCAGTTTTTATAAGGTCTATATTTCGGTCCAATTCCGAGATTTTTGTATGTGGAATACAGGAAGTTTCTTCTGGCGTTTCAATATGCTGTTGTGCCTGATGAAGCAAGTCCAGATCTCTTTTTAGCTGAACTTTATCAAGATTTTTTTCGAGCCTTGCAATAAGTTCCTTTTCAATTTTTGTACGTTCTTCAAAATATTGCTCTGAAGGTTCAACAATAATTTTAACTGTTACATCATTATCAAGAAAATATTTTTTGATAAGATTTTTTGTATAATCCTTATCTGCTTTGATTTTTTCCTTTACCTTTTCAAAACTTGTAATCGGCGAAAGTTGATCCCGGCAAAGCTTACCAGAATTCCAGCCCTTCAAAACTTTTTCCATAATTACAAGAGAATATGGCCCCCAATAGCGGGTTACTTCCCTTAAAGAAAAATCAATTCCCATTACAGCAGAGTCTATATCTTCTTCTGAAATACCTTCTTCGTAGATTTCTTTTAGAGATTTCTGAACTAAATCAAAAACTTTCTTTTCATCACCCTTTTTAACTCCACTCAAACCATAACAGAAAAACTCTTCCTGCATCTGACCAAAATTATTCCAGATAGGAGACAAATCATCTCCAAGTTTGGAATCTTTAAGGCGTTTTGAAAGTGGTGAACTGTCATTTCCACAAAGAACTTCAGAAAGATAATATTTTTCGATATCTGCTTTTCCAGAATACCAGTTAATTGCAACAATCGAACCAGTTGCCCCTGTTTCAGGAGCATAAGCTTTTATTTCTCTTGATTCTTTAATCAGATTTAATTTCTGAAGTTCCTTTATTTCTTCCTTTACAAGAGGTGTTTCGGAATAAGCATTTTCAATTTCTTTAGTGCACTTGTACTTTTTTTCAAGGCGGGCTATAAAATGCTCATCGAGATAATCCAGTTGTTCAGCAGTAGGAATATTTCCATACAAATAAAGAAGACAGTTATCAGGATTATAAAACTTTTGATGAAAATCCAGAAACTCCTGATAAGTTAAAGTCGGAATTACAAGAGGATCTCCGCCTGAATCGAAGGCAGGAAAACTGTCCGGATACATGACTTTTATCTGTTCATCCACAGCAACATCTATAAAAGAAGAATAATTTCCCTTCATTTCATTATAGACAACACCCTGAATTGACAATTTCCCCTTTTCATCCATCTCAAGTCTGTGACCTTCCTGAATAAAAGTTTCATAATCCAATTTAGGAAAAAATACGGCATCAGCATAAACATCCATTATTGTAAAATAATCAGCTTTTACGACAGAAGATCCTGGATAAACGGTTTTATCAGGATAGGTCATTGCATTCAAAAAGGTATTTAAACTTTGTCCTGCAAGCGTAGTAAAAGGCTCTTTTAAGGGATATTTTTCTGAACCGCATAAAGTGGAATGTTCCATGATATGAGCACATCCCTTTGAATCTTTTGCTACAGTTCTGAATGCAAAGGCAAAAGTGTTTTCCTTGTCATCAGCAAGAATATGGTAAACTTCCAGTCCAGTTTTTTTATGCCGGAGAAAAAGGGCTTTTGCTTTATAATCCGGCAAATCATCAATACTTAAAAGAATAAAACCTTTATAATCTTTTCCGAGGTTATCTTTATTAAGAAAATCAAACATCATGCACCAGCAATTTTAAAGAATTGGAAATCTCCCGGTATGATTCTGATATGGAAAACAGATTCTTTGTCTTCTTTTTTATCCAATGAACTTACATACGCAGGATTGATTTCGGATTGCATAAACATTGGCTTTTCATCACTGTCAAAAATACGTTTTAATTTGATATTTTCTTCCCTGATATGAATATTGAAATCCAATGGAATGCATCCGTCATTAGTATAGCAATAAATACCAAAAGTGTCATTGTCGTAGGTAAATAAAGAAGCGCCATAACCACAATCCATCCAGATTTTTCCATTTCCAATAAGTTCATAGCGCAAGGCTGTCAGAAGTTCGGCAGGTAAATCGCGTATACGGGAAGGCATATCAGGAAGATTGATTACCTCAAACTTTCCTTTTCCATAAGTGTCATACATAATAATACTTTCATGATATTCGCCGTGTCCTGCATTTGCAATTGACCAGCTTGCATTGTTTCTGTGTTCAAGAATCGGGAAACTGATAGGTTCACGTGATTTTACATAATTTTTACCATAAAAACCAGTTACAGGAATCTGGAACTCATCTGCATCAAGCCGACGGTCTGTATATCTTATGGAAGTTAAATCTGTGATTTCCAGATATTGTTTCAAAGCGCCAATCATAAAGCCTGAAGTTGCAATAACTTTTCCACCCGCTTCTACAAAAGCTTTAATTTTATCCACAATCTGACTATCCTTTAAGGAAGCTGCGGTAACTAATACAGAAGAAGTTTTTTCATTATATTCAGGGAAATCAGGACTTGGCTCCATAGGAATACCTATCATTCCCAGATAATCTTCTATATGGTCATCTCCCTGAGAATTAAAAGGAATATAAACTGGAAGTCCCTGTGGATTTCCGCAGTTTCCCATAATTTTATCAAGTTTTTGATACATAAAGCCCAGAGGAGTTGCCCTTTTATTATTGTAGATTGCAGGCCAGCAGAACATCATTATTTCTTTTGCTTTTGCAAAAGCTGTAAGATAGGCCTGTTCAAGATAAGTATCAATTCTGTCACACTCAAAAGGATCAAACCAACCGCCACCATTTTTACCAGGAAGAACATTATCCATCCAGCGGACAAGGGAATAACTTAGGTAGCGTGGCAGATGCTGGTCTTGAAGGGCACCGTGGCGGGTTTCGGTTCCAGTATAAATTGCATCAAAAATCTTTCTCTGCTGCTGAGGATTATAGCCTGTTTCCTGATAGCTTTCGCGCCAGTTTGGATATTTTATGATTATGTTGATTTTAGGATTTATTTTTTTTGCAGGCTTGATAATCAGATTTTCAGAAACTTCCTGCATTTTTGCCAGTCTGAACTCTTCCCAGGAGAGTTTTCCTTTTTCACGAATACAGTCTTCGCACATGCACTGGGTAAAGAAAAAGTCATCAATAATAAACTCATCAAAAAGTGAGGCTGTATATTCGCTGACTTCTTTTAATTTATTACGCATTCCTTCGTTGCAGTAACACATGGTTTCAAAAAGGCGTTGTCTTTTTTGGTCAGAATCGTTCAAATCAGGAGAAACTGTTGTAATTCCCCCGGAAACTTCAATTCCATATTCACCAAGAACTTTTTTAATCATTTCTATCTGTTCTTTTCTGGCAAAAGTTCCCCTGAAAGTCTCAAGATAGACCTTATCTATTCCTACGTATTTTTGAAGCCAGTCAGCTTCTTTACGCAGTTCTTCTTCACTAATTCTATCTGCCCATTGAGCAACACAATAAGTAACTGATTTAAAATTTTTGAATAAAGACATAAATACCTCATTAATACAAAAGTAAAAATTTGCAGTTTGCTTTGCAAACTGCAAAAGAAGCTGGTAGCAATGTATTGAAAATGCAAATAACCAGCTTCTTTAGTATAACACAGAAGATTTTTGTCGATATCTGAAAAAATTGTATTAATCTATATACTCGTCATCATTGCCAATAATCATCAGAGTTCCATCTTCGTAAGCCTGACGCAATTCTGCATAAAAATGTGAAGTAACGGCATCACAATCAACTTTTCTAAAAGGCCGTAAAATTCCTTCCTGTTCTATAATTTGAGCTCGTCGACCAGAAGAGACATTAGAAAGAATTTTTGCTCTAAAATCATCAGTTTTACCCGCCAGCAGGTAACAGATATTTTTATCGTCCATTTCGCGCAGCTTTTGCTGTATAAAGCGGTCATCTGCACGAAGAATATCATCCTGAGTAAATAAGCGTTCCCGCAATTCCTGTCCAAGTTCCGGATTATCCTGAGAAAGCGTTTTAAGAATACCGTTTTCTGCGGTAAAATCCATCTTTTTAAGAATCTGTGCAAGAGCATTACGACCATCAATATGTTCTGCCTTTTCGCTTGTTTGATTTAAGGATTTTTCATACATTGCTTTATCAACACGCTGTAAAACTTCTGGAGAAATAGGAGCCATTTTTGCAAGTCTAAGTACAACATCCTTTTTTTCATCTTCTTCCATGAGATTTATTATTCCGGCAGCTTTTTTAGGTTCAAGATAAGAAAGAACCAGAGATTTTATACCTACATTTTCATCTTTTAAAAGAAGATAAACACGCTCACAGTCTGCATCATTAAAATATTCAAAGGGCTTTTTTCCTTCCATTGGAACAGTCTTTTTTAATAACTCTTCCGCCTTGTTTTTTCCATAGGCTTTTGTGAGCATTTCACGAGCGGCTTCTACTCCACTGGATTGACGTGCATTTTCAAGCAAATCCTGAAACTCTTCCAGAATCTGCGCAGATTCTTCTTTACCTACAGATCTGATTGAAGCAATTTCAGGTACGATTTTTTCAATCTGCTTGTCAGAAAGATGAGGAAGTATTTTTGCGGCTTCGTTTTCGCCGATTATTAAAAGGAACTTTGCTACACGACGATAAACAGAATCTTTTCCATCAGGTGACTGTTCCACAGCAGGAACTTTTAATAATGAGTTATCCGCAAGAGTCTTTTTTGAAGCAGACTTTTCTGGTTCTGCCTTTGCGGAAGACTGTTTTGCCTGTTCATAAGCATTTACCCGCACATTATTCAACTTCATATTCTATATAGTAGCACAAATGTAAGATAAAAAGAATACATAAAATCGACATAAAATAATTCTGCAGCCAATTATGAATTATACATTCTGCATTATTAATTATTCATTATTCCTAATCATTGCCGCATAATAACCGTTTTGAGCAAGCAAAGATACATGATTTCCCTGCTCTACAATCTGACCGTGATCTACATAAAAAATAATATCAGAATTGCGGATTGTTGAAAGTCGATGGGCAATAATAAAGCTTGTTCTTCCCTTCAGCAGTTCATCCAGACCTTTCTGAAGGGCTTTTTCTGTCTGTGTATCGACAGAAGAAGTTGCTTCATCAAGAATAAGAATGCGAGGATTACTCAAAAGAACACGGGCAAAAGAAATAAGCTGTTTCTGCCCCTGACTCAAACCGCCTCCGTTGGCCGTAAGTTTTGTGTTATATCCATCAGGGAAAGCCATAATAAAGTCATGAGCTTGAACAGTTTTTGCGGCCTGCATGCATTCTTCATCACTTGCATCAAGACGTCCATAACGGATATTTTCCATAATCGTTCCGCTGAACAAAAAACTATCCTGCAGCATTACTCCCACCTGCTTGCGGATAGATTTTATTTTCAGATTCTGAATATCTATACCGTCAATTAAAATCCTTCCTTCATTAGGATTATAAAATCTGCTTAAAAGATTTACGATTGTAGTTTTTCCAGCCCCTGTAGGACCTACAATTGCAACGGAAGTTCCCGGAGTAATTGTAAAATCTACATCCTTCAAAACAGGATTATCTTCTTCATAACTAAAGTTTACATGATCAAACTTAACATGTCCGCGGATTGGAGGTAATTCTACCGCACCTTCCTTATCAGTAATATCTTCCGGCTCATCAAGAAGTTCAAAAATGCGTTCTACATAAGCACCAGTCGTGACCATTGTATTGTAAAAATTACCAAGATTCTGAATCGGGAACCAGAAACGCCAGATATAGCCGGCAAAAGCAACAAGAGTACCAACGGTAACTGTACCGCCCATTCCATCTCCCAGCCAGGCAATTCCTGCACAATAAACAAGGGCTACCCCAATTGTAGAAAGATTATCAACCACCGGCCAAATAATATTATTTATGTTTACCGCCCTAATCCAGGATTTTTTGCACTTATCACAGAGAGAATTGAATATTCCCTGGTTTACATTCTCACGGGCAAAACTCTGGGTAATCTTCATTCCATTAAGACTTTCAGAAAGATAAGCCGTAAGATTTGAACGCTTGTAACTTTCCTGCTTCCAGGCTTCGTGCTGCTTTTTCTTCATTGAAAACAAAACGATAAAAAGTACAGGAAGAACTGCCATACAGACAAGTGTAAGCCGAACATCAATTGCAAGCATAAAGCAGATAATAACAGCAAGGGTAAACAAATCGCTGATAAGCTGGATTATACCATTACTTAATAAATCAGAAAGTGAGTTTACATAATTTACTACGCGGATAAGAATCTTTCCATGAGGACGACTGTCAAAATAAGTAAAAGGCAGAGCCTGTAATTTTGTAAAAATCTCCTTTCTTATGGAAACAATGATTTTCTGGGCAACACGGGTCATCAGCTTTAATTTCATAGCAAGAAGGACACGCACTACCAGGGTTGAGACCAGTAAAAATATACTGATTTTAAGTAGCATTCCGTACTTTTCCATGAAGGCTGCAGTTTGAGGCAAAGCTTTTGCAGCTGGAATTGCTTCATCAATTGCCATTCTTATTAAATAGGGACTTAATAAGCCTATTCCCGAAGCAAGTAGCATTAACAGACAGGACAATACCATCCAGCCGGCATAAGGTTTTATCCATTTCATCATTCGGGGAATTATCTTCAAATTAAGTTTTCGTTCTATTTGTTCGTCTTCATCATATTTATTTCTAGCCATAAAAAACTCCAGTTACTCTTGCAGATTACTGCTGTTCCTGCATAACATCTTTGTAATAGCCGTCAACTTTAATAAGCTGCTCATGCGTGCCTTTCTGAACAATCTGTCCGTTCTGGACAACCATAATCAAATCACAATCTTTAAAAGAAGAAACTCTGTGTGAAATAATAAAGGTTGTGTGTCCCTTACACTGCTCTTTTATCGATTTTCTGATTTTCTGCTCGGTTTCGGTATCTACAGCGCTGGTGGTATCATCAAGAATCATGATGCGGGGATTAGCAAGGAATAGACGAGACAGCGCAATTCTCTGTTTTTGGCCGCCGGACAGTCCTACCCCACGTTCACCGACAACTGTATCATAACCATCAACTAAATCACCAATAAAATCTTTTACACGTGCAAGTTCAGCAGCATGTTCAACCTGGGCAAAATCAGCTTCCTGATTTCCAAATGCAATATTGCCTTCGACCGTATCACTGAACAAAAATGCTTCCTGCATTGTAATTCCGACATTTTTTCTAAGAAACTGAGGATCATAATCTTTTACATTTTTTCCATCAATCAATATTTCTCCGCTCTTTGCATCATAGTAACGGCATAATAAATTTGCTATTGTCGATTTTCCGCTGCCGGTTGGGCCAAGAATACCTACAGTTTGTCCCGGCTCAATTACAAAGGAAACATCAGTCAAAACCGGCACATCATTGCTGTAAGAAAAGCATACATTTTTAAACTCTACACGACCTTTGATGGAATCGTCGGTTTTTACTTCTGTCCCCGGTACAACCGTTAATGCAGAATAATCAGGTTCAAACTCTTTTTTTACAGTCGGGTGCAGTTCTTTTAATTCAAAAAGTCTTTTGGCACTGGCGCGGAAATTCTGTGTATTATCTACCAGAACTCCAAACATATTTATTGGCTGAGTAAAGGCCCACATCAATCCATTGAAAGTTACCAGTTGACCTATTGTCATCTGATCTGTAATAACCAGGTAACCTCCGAACAATATTAAAATTACAGGAAGAACTCCACACAAAGTTTCAATCCAAGGGGTATATTTTACACGTACATCTGCATTTTCTACGGCAACTTTCCTAAAAGCTTCGTTATCTACATCAAACTTGCTGATTTCATAATCTTCCCGAACAAAAGCTTTTACAACTCTGTTTCCTTCAATATTTTCACCTACGCGGGTATTCAAAACACTAAACTGGTCACGTACGCGCATATGTGCCGGTCCAATATGGATTTTAAACTTTTGAACCAGCCAGATTACAAAAGGAGCAATTGCCAGAAAGGCAAGCATGAGCTTCCAGTTTATAAGTCCAAGCGTAATGATTGAAAATACATAAATCAGTACATTTTCTACAATCTGATATAAAACCCAGGCTACAAAATGACGTACCTTATCAAGGTCGGCAGTAAGAAGTGTCAGAACATTTCCTGAAAGAGTTTTGTCATACCAGGAAAAATCCAGAGTCTGTATATGTGCATATAAATCTTCACGCATTTTACGGATTACATTCTGGCTGCAATGTTCAAAAATAACCTGATAAGAATAACGGAAAATTGATTTAACAATTGTCGTAGAAATCATAATGAGAATAAGTTTGAAGAGAAGCTTTAATTCATGTGAATCGCTCAAAATAACTTTATCGACAATGTTTCCGGTAATTAAAGGATTTATCATATTTGTTGCAGCAACAGCTACGCTGAGGGACAATCCCGCAATCATCATAAACCTGTATTTTTTTATGTATTTCCAAATCCACTTATACACGGCTCTTTCCTCCACAACAGAAAAGAAAAATAATAAAAAATTATTATGATTAACTCTAGCATTTAGTTGATTCTCGTGATATAAAAAAGAGAGAATCAAATTGTATAAACCTCTTCAATAAAGGATGGCAAAAGTATGGATGATCTTTTTGAATATTCCGACAGTTTGAATGCTCCATTTGAAGCATTTAAGGGAGACTGGAAAGTTGTAAAGCCTCACTGGCATTATTTTACTGAGATGGTTTATCTTGTTCAGGGAAAATTAATTGCAGAAGTCGAAGGAAAAGTTTACACAATGTCTCCGGGAGATATGATTACCTTTTTTCCCAAACAGATTCATGCTTTTGTAGATTACCCTGAAAATAAATTTTCCTCTTCTGTACAGGAGGATTCTCAAACGACCAAGGAAGAAATCCTTTTTTATGTCTTAAAATTCGACAATATGATTCTTTCCAATACAACTCCGGGTTCTCCAAAGCTACCAAAATTATTGGACAATGCAAATACAAATGCAAATCCACTGAACATGGTAACAGCCCAGGATTTACGCTTTAATCCTGTAAAATTATTTTTTGAAAACTGTATCTGGGAAACTAAAAACAAGCAGTTTGGCTATGACATAAAAGTTGCTTCAACCATAAGCCTTATTGTAACTGAATTAATCCGTATCTGGCACAGACATGGTTTTACATTTTCTACAAATCCAACCTACGACCAGTTCAGTACCAAAGATTTTTCTGTTCTTGAATATATTGATAAACATTCTTCAGAAAATATAAGTGTTGAAAATCTGGCAAGCAAATGCGGCATGTGCTATTCCAATTTTGCAAAGCAGTTTAAAACGCATTTTGGTCGTACCTGCAAGGAATACATTGAATTTGTGCGTATTTGTAAGGCAGACAATCTTCTACTTTATACCGATAAAACCCTGGATTATATCAGTCAGGAAACGGGTTTTACCGATGCAAGTCACTTTATCCGTACCTATAAAAAAATCAGGGGAATTACGCCAAAACAGCGCCGCATGACAAAAAAAATTGAATAGAAGTATACTCATCCGCAAGGGATAATTGTATAAATTCGTTTTTGGGGCAGACATAAAAACTGGGATTTTAAGAAACTCTTAAAATCCCAGAAAATAAAAAGAGAAAACAAAAAAAGATTTATTTCAAATAAAAAGCATTGACTTACACCTTTTAATATGAATAACTGATTTTATGTATTACTTCTGCTGAGCCTGATAAATCTTGTTTGTAAGATCTACAATCTTATCTACATTCAAGTTCTTACAAGAAGCAATATATTCATTCCAATCCTTGTTGATATCTTTCTGTCCTGTTACAAACTTAAGTGTCCATGAATTGATGTTATCAATAAGAGGAACTGCCCAAAGGTTCAACTGTTCACGCTGATCCTCAGAAGGCTTAGCTTTTGGATCTACAGTAGCAACAGTCTTGTATTTTCCATAGCGGGCATACAAATCCTGTACTTCTGGAGTGAAAGCATCTGTTGATTCTGCTGTTGAGTGACCATAGAAGTAGTTACCGCCAGCATATCCCCACTTAAGACGGATATCTGTATCTGTATCTGCTCCAGGAAGACCAAGACCACCACACTTGTAACCAGGGAGAAGCT
>JAEEGK010010987.1_pt1 | contig 20784 bp, 14 predicted proteins | sample 8958771 | NCBI WGS metagenome assembly JAEEGK01 (sample SAMN16246547, study PRJNA631951) | gut metagenome | biome: gut microbiome; feature: rumen; material: SC-attached | host: Bos | place: Iran: Karaj | collected 2018-10
GTTCTCCGGATGTGTCCTCCCGTTGAAAAGTCACGGCTTTCGATCATGCTGGCCATGCCCATTACGATGGTCTGACGGATCCTGTCAAGGCTTTCCGTCTTTTCCGCAACCTCTGCCTCCAGCCGTTCACGGTAGCCCCGGAGCATTTCTTTGTATCTTGCTTCCGCGGAAATGTCACGGATCTCCACTACTTTGCCACGATCCCCCACCTGTCCGGGGGCTTTGATCTCTCGTACTATCACCCTAAGGTAATAGCCGTTGTTCTCCACCTCTTCCGAAAGATTCTCATCTTTCGAAAAAGCGGGTTCAATGATCTTTTCGCAGAAGCAGGTGTTCTTTATCTTTTCAAATTTATCATCAATACCGAGTCCCGAAAGCTCCGGGAAAAACTCCGCAGCTTTCCTGTTCAGGCCCATAAGCCTGTTGGAGTAATTGACGACTACGTATCCGTTTTCCTCTTCTCTTTCCTCGATGTTCAACATGTTTGTGTTCATGCTGAGGAGATTTGCTCTTCTGAAGAAAGCAACGAAGAAGGTCATTCCCACAGCCAGTGCAATGGGCATTATCTTGACGTTAAGGTTTAAAAGCCTTTCGCCGTAGTAGGTGAAGTAGATCGTTCCCCAGATGACGGTAAAGATGATGACCATCCTGTTGGAGTAGTTCCTTCTGTTTCTCACGCAATGGATGATGACCACGACAGTTACCGCAAAGTAGAGCGCAAGATAGAAGTAGTAAAAAGCATGCCAGGGACCGTAGACCTTGTGCAGGATCGTAATGCCGTTCACGATCTCTATGCTGTAGTCCGAGTAGTAGTGATCCACATATCCCGCGGACCAGGCCAGAGCCATTGCGATGATGCCCACAACGGAGATCATGACATAGATCCACATTTTCATCTTCAGATTGCAAAGGTCGGCTCCGATCTTCAAGACCACGATGGGCAGAAGACAGCCGCCGAGATAGGTGACCTTGTTTGCTTCCAGCGCCACCTCGGCATTCTGCGCGTTCATCATGACCATGTAGCCCCCCACCGTCATAATGACCAGTGCGCAGAGCAGCATGTGATAGACGCTCCTCTTTTTTCTGCCCATGATAACGATGATCTGTTCACCGATCAGCAGACAGTAGAGAAAATATATGATGTATTTGTAGATCTGATAGCCCATGCTTCCCTCCGAATGATCGGCTCAGTGCGTAGCTTTAAACTCAAAATCCAACATCATCAAGGCTTCCACCTTGTGTGCATCCAGTCCTTTTAAAACATGGACGTCCTTGGGTACCATGTCCCAAAACTCCGTCCAGTAATGATCTTTTTTTATGGAAGAGCTGTAATTCTGCTCCAGATAAATGTCCGTACCACGGACCGCGTCAATGATCTTTTGGCTGAGCTCCGCCATTTCAGGCGTCCAGCTCGTGCAGTTTCTAAAGATCCGGTCAGGGTGGGCCACCACATCAAAGAAGCCCGTTTTTATCCCCATGATCATGCCTTCGCATTGACCGAAACGCTCGTTCATCACATCGTCGCCCAGCTCTTCCTTCGCAAAGTATATGCTTCCGTCGGCACGCTCGTAAAAGTGCTCTCCCAGAACAAGAACGTCATAGATCCCTGATTCCCTGGTTTCTTTAATGTAATCGTGGTAGGAAGGCAGGTACTCCATTTCAAGGCCGATCTTCAGATCTATCTCCCGGGCATATTCTTTCTTCAGCGACTTCATGGTTTCAACGTATTCCGGCAGATCGGTATAAAGCATGCGTTTTCCGATCTTATCACCGGGGTAAGGAGCGTGATCCGTAAACCAGATCTCGTCCGCTCCCAACTCAATGGCTCTTTCAACGTACTCCCTGTCCGTACCTGTGGCATGCTTGCACCTGTAGGTGTGGACATGGAACATTGCATTTTTTGACAGCTGTATCATTTAAATCCCTTACTTCTTTTCAATCTTTTTCTTTGCAAGTCCGATGAGAATATTCACACACTTTTCCATGGACTGGGTGGTGACATACTCGAACCTTCCGTGGTAGTTCGCACCACCGGTGCAAAGGTTGGGGCAGGGAAGTCCCATGAAGGAAAGTCTCGCACCGTCCGTGCCTCCGCGGATCGCGCAGACCTTGGGCTCTATGCCCAGTTCCTTCATCACGTCCTTTACGTTGTCGATCAGGAACATGTGAGGCTCGATCTTTTTCTTCATGTTACTGTAGGAATCCTTGATCTCAATGGCAAAGGTTCCGGCGCCGTAGACCTTGTTCAGGTAGTCGGCGGTCTCACGAACAACACGCTTCTTTTCTTCAAGCTTTGCTTCGTCGTGATCTCTTAAGATGTAATGCATCACGGCTTTATCCACATTTCCTTCCATATTGGTCAGGTGGTGGAAGCCTTCGTAGCCCTCCGTATGCTCGGGAACTTCGTTCTCGGGAAGAAGTGAATCAAACTTCATGCCGAGAGTGAGGGCATTCTTCATGACATCCTTTGCGGAGCCCGGATGAACGCTCTTTCCCGTAACGGTCACTGTGAGGGCCGCAGCATTAAAGTTCTCGTACTCGATCTCTCCCACGGCTCCGCCGTCAACCGTATAAGCAAAGTCAGCTCCAAACTCCTTAACGTCAAAGAAATCCGCACCGCGTCCCACTTCTTCGTCGGGGGTGAAGCCGATCATGATCCTTCCGTGCTTTATCTCCCTGTTCTGAAGGAGGTACTCTGCCATGGTCATGATCTCAGCAACGCCTGCCTTGTCGTCGGCTCCCAGAAGGGTGGTGCCGTCGGTAACAATGAGATCCTCTCCCTTTCTGGTAAGCAGGTCGGGATACTCTTCAGGTCCCATTGAAAGTCCCATCTCCTTGTTGATGACAACGGTTCCGCCGTCGTAATTCTCAATGATCCTGGGCTTTACATCTTTACCCGACACGGCATCGCTGGTGTCCATGTGTGAAATGAATCCGAGGGAAGCCCACTTTTCTTCCGTCGTAGCAGGGATCTCAGCGTAGATGTAGCAATTGTCGGAAAGTCTCACATTGTGAGCTCCCATAGCGATCAGTTCGTCCACAAGCATATGCGCCAGGTCGAACTGCTTTGATGTGCTGGGCACCGCCTCAACTTCTTCCTGAGACTGGGTGTCCACCTTCACGTATCTTAAAAATCTTTCAAGTACTGTTTCCATTATGTTTCCCCTTTCAAATACAATTGGTTATTATATCACATCAAGTCCAACAAATCGAAAAAACTTGATCTCTTTGTCAGGCGATGGCTTCGGTAGCAGGTGTTCCCTGCATTTCAAGCTGGGCGGTCACAAGGCCGTAGTATATGCCCTTCTTTTCCATCAATTCGTTGTGGGATCCCACTTCTGCGATACCGTGACCGTCGATCACCACCAGACGGTTTGCGTTCTTTAACGTGGACAGCCTGTGGGCGATGGCAAAGGTGGTTTTCCCTTCCGTCAGACGGTTTAGGGCGGTCTGTATCAGGTACTCGCTTTCGGTGTCAAGGCTCGCCGTTGCTTCATCCAGGATCAGGATCCGTGGATCGTTCAGGATCGCCCTTGCAATGGCAATACGCTGTCTCTCTCCGCCGGACAGATTGTAGCCCTTTTCTCCCACATAGGTATTATAGCCGTCGGGAGTCTTGCAGATGAAGTCGTGGGCGTTTGCCATTTTGGCTGCCCTTATGACTTCCATGGTGGTCGCTTCGGGACGCGCAAAACGGATGTTGTTCAGGATGGTTCCCGAGAAAAGGAAGGTTTCCTGCAGAACCACACCTATCTGTGAATGATAGTTTGCAAGCTTTATGTCTTTAATGTTGATCCCGTCCACAAGGAGCTCTCCGTCATCCACATCGTAAAGATGCATGATGAGATTTATGAGAGTGGATTTCCCCGCACCGGAAGCTCCCACAAGGCCGATCATCTCTCCGGGCTTTACCTTAAGATCGATGTGCTCAAGGATCGGTTCGTAGGTCTTGTAGCCGAAGGTTACATCCCTGAATTCAATGTTTCCCTTTATCTTGTGTTCCACGGCCCTTTCACTGTCCGCAATCTTGGGTTCCTGCTGCATCACATCGCTGATACGCTCAACGCTTGTGACCAGATTCATGAGCATTCTCGGCATGTTGGAAAGCCATCCGACGTACATGTACATCATGGATGTGTAATTTACAAACTGTGTCAGTTCACCCGGTGCCTTCGTCCCCAGCAGCACGCTTTTTCCGCTGAAGTAGGTCACAAGGTAGATCCCCACTCCCATCATAAACTGCATGAGAGGGAAGAACACAGCCCAAAAAGTTTCATTTCTTCTTTGTGTCTTGGCGTAGTCATCCGCAGTGTCGTTAAAGTGCTCCGATTCCTCCTCTTCCTTACCGTAGGCTTTTACCACCGACATTCCGGAAAGAACGTCACGAAGATCGCTGTTGATCTTGTCGTCCTTCACCCACTGCATATGGAAACGCCTGTGGATGTTGTGTCTGAACGCGATGGAAATGAACACCGAAAGAGGGATGAACACCATGGAGATCAATGTGAGCTTTGTATCAAGAAAGAGCATATAAGCCACATCGCAGATCAGGATGATCGCCACCGTGAAAAGGTTGCAGAAGGTGTCCCCCATGAAATCACTGATCCTCTGAGTGTCTCTCGTAATACGGTTCATGAGGTCTCCGGGCTTTCTTTCGTTCACATAGGAGAGCGAAAGCAGCTGGATCTTTGAATAGAGTTTTTTTCTCAGATCCATGCTGATCACGGAGCCAAGCTTGGCGCAGAAATAATTCTTTAACAGATTCACCACCGCGATCCCCACGCTCATGGCCAGCATGCCTCCCAGGCACAGCATTGCAAGGCGGATGTCCCCTTCTTCTTTTCTAAGCACATCGTCGATCAGATGCTTCTGGATCTCGGGATTTAAAAGCGTAGTCAGTGCCGCCAGCAGCATGAGGATGAATATCACAAACAGCTGTGGCTTGTAGGGGGACATCATTTCAAAAAGCTCATGGATCAGGCCTTCCTTCTTCCCTGCACATCTGGGGCAGGTCCTGGTTCCGGGCAAAGCTCGTCCGCACTTCGGGCAGTACTTTTCGTACTCTTCGCTCACAACCCTGTCTTTTCTTCCCTCCACCAGGAAGCGGCAGCCCTTTGCGATGTAGGCATATCTCGCCAGATGGCTTGATGAGTACTTTACTATGATCTGAGCCCCGGATTCGTCAGCCCCCTTCGGGATCCCGTACAGGATACCGCAGGAAACTCCCACTTCTGCCTTAAAGGTATCGTAATCCGCGATTTTAAAGGTTTTTGTGAGTTTTCCCTCGTTCAGGATGTATATGCCTGTATCAGAGACAGCCAAATAGGAGTCTCTTAAAAACTTCCCGTCTTCTCCGATGTCGTAGGGTGCGCAGTAGAGCACCCGGTCAAAATCAACGGGAAGGAGTTTTTTGTTTTTTTCGGATAATGGGATTCGCAGTTCCACGTGGTGCCCCCTTTACAAGAACAGATCGAGCTTCTTTCGCTCTGCCGGCGTGAGTTGCAGGATGTCGGGGATCTCAAAGCGGTTTTCATCGATGTCCGTGATGATGATCCTGGTTTCCGTAAGATGCACCACATCGCTTCCCCCCATGTGGATGGCAAAGCGACAGCGGCCTCTGTCCGTCATCACATCGAAGTAGGCATAGCCGTACTCGTCCTTAATGCTGTTGATGCCCGTGATCACAGGGGTGAAATACCTGAGGGAAAGCTGCTCCTCGATGATCTCCCGGACTTCCTTCGAAAGGGACTTCATGTCCTCTATGATACCGATCTCCTTTGAGTGCTCGCCTGTGGTGCGGATGGAAATGTACCTGTCGGGATCCGTGAAAGGAAACATCCTTACCGCCAGGACTCTGGGGTAATCCTTTTCTTCCGTTTTAAGGCTCAGAAAGCCCCCTTCCGTTCGGGTGAATTTTGCTTTTTTTTCGTCCAGGAGGTTGATCTTTAACATCTCCTCCGTCTCTTTTTCCATTTCGGCAAGATCAAATTCTTTTTCTTCCATAATGTCCTCACTTTATGTAAACGGTCGCTGTTGTCATTCTTTTAATGCCAGTGCCTTGGTCTGAAGTTCCATGAGTTTGTAGTAGGTTCCGTGAAGAGCCTCCAGTTCCTTGTGAGTGCCCCTCTCCGTGATCTCTCCGTTATCGATGACACAGAGGAAATCCGCGTCTCTGAGTGTCGAAAGCCTGTGGGCGATGGAGATGGTGGTCCTGTTCTTTATCAGATAATTGATGGCTGCCTGAATGGCTCTTTCCGTCTCTGTGTCCACAGATGCGGTGGCCTCATCCAGGATCAGGATCTTGGGGTTCGCGAGTATCGCTCTGGCGATAGAGATCCTCTGTCTCTCTCCTCCGGAAAGCTCTCTTCCCGAGCTTCCGACTATGGTGTTGTATCCGTCGGGCATACGCAGAATGAACTCATGGGCACTTGCCAGCTTTGCTGCCCTGATGATCTCTTCCTTGGTAGCTGCGGGATTTGCGTAGGCGATGTTCTCTTCCACGGTTCCCATAAAGATGTAGGTCTCCTGGGACACCATGGCAACATTACGGCGGAGATCGCGGAAGGAAAGCTTTTTAATGTCCACGCCGTCGATCAGTATGCTTCCTTCCTGAGGATCGTACATGCGGGAGATGAGATTTACGAGAGTGGTCTTTCCGGCTCCCGAACGTCCCACTATGCCCAGCATGCTGCCTGCGGGGATCTTAAGATTCAGATCCTTGAGAACAGGGCGGTTGATCTCGTAACCGAAGGTCACATTTTTAAGCTCGATCTCTCCCCGGGGCTTGTCCATCCCAAGAGGCTCATCGTCTTCCCTGATCTCGGGGATGGCGTCGATGATCTCAAACATACGCTGTGCAGCGTTCATGCTGTCCGACCACCATCTGAAGACTCTGGATGCAAAGTTCATGGGGCCGTTCAGCTGATCCACGTATCCGATGAAAGTGATGAGCACACCAAGGGTCATGCTACGGTTCACAAGGATCATGTAGACGCCCAGGATCCATATGACAATGGATGAGACACTGTGTGTAAAGTTAAATGTAAAGTAGAGGAAGTTTGAAACGCTGACTATGGACATTTCGGAATCCTTAAGGCGCTTGTTCACCGAGACGAAACGCTCTTCCTCTTTTGCTTCCTGACCGAAGGATTTTACGACTCTGGCTCCCGTAAGGTTGTCATTTACACGGCTGTTTAAAGTCCTTTCCGCTCTGTGCCTGTGTCCGAAGGCTGTCCACATTTTGGGTCTCATGAAGAACATGAAAACAAAGGCAACGGGCATGAGAACCAGGGCACACAACGTCATCTTCCAGTTTATGGAAAACATCATTACGACTGTTGCTATCAGAGAGAAGGAATGGATGAAAATGTAGGGGAAGCCGTCGATAAAGAAGCCCGTAACCCTGTCCGCATCCCTCAGGACTCTGGTCATCAGTCCGCCTGTCTGGCGGTTTCTGAAGAAGCTGATGGACAGCTTTCCCATGGAGCTGAAAATGTCTTTTTTTATGTCACGCACCACGTAGGAAACGATGTGGGCGGTGAAAACTCCCTGTATGATCGTGAGGATCTGTAATGTCAGCCTCGCCGCAAACATGGTGAGGATCACAAGCAAAAGCGCCAGTATGAAATCCCCGTTTTTGATCCCTACGGAAAGAAGAAAATCGTTGTTCTTCTCCAGAATGTGATCATAGAGGACAGTACCGTTCAGATAGGGCCATACGAGGTTCAGAGCCGCCACCGCCACATAGATCAGCATCATGATCACCATCTTGCAGGCATAAGGCTTAAAATAGCCAAAAGTGCGGATGAAGATGGATTTTCTGTCCATGCATCTGGGGCAGATCTTTCTTTCGGGCTTCGGATACATCATCCCGCAGATAGGGCAGTAGATATCATCGTCGTTTCCGCCCTCCGGCCCTCCGTGTCCGCGTCCGCCACGCTCTTTCCCCTTCTTTTCTTTTCCTTCACCCTTTTCTTCACCCTCACTCTCTTCGCGTTTTTCGAAGGTGTTGGCAAAACTCCTCGCAAGAACGTGGACTTCTTTTCTGTAAAGGTTAGAAAAAACAGCGACGGTTCTTTCAATACCGTCGCTGAATTCCACAACAAGAATACCGCAAGCAACCTGCGGCTCCACTGTCATTTTTTTGATCTCTTCAACGGGATATCTCGTACATTTCCAGTCCCGTTCTTTTTCCGTGTCCCTGTCCTTACGGTTCAAAAAGCCCTTAAATGAATGGACTGCATTTTTGTCAGCCTCGCTTTTAAGCACATACATGGCTTTTTCCGTAAGAACAAGGTATCCGTCGGCGTATTCACCCTTTTCATTCATGTCTGTGGAGGAAAATGCAAGGATCTCCTCTTTTTCTCCCCCAAGTTCGGCCAATACTCCCTTAACAGCCTGCGGAACCCTGATCTCTTTCTTCGGTTCCGCAGGCTTCATCATAACCAGATTAATATCTTCCATAACCACCTTCCGATTCCACAGTTAAAAACTGCGGTTCACTCCCAATCTTAAAGCCTTGTTGCTTACTTTACGGAACATTCTGCTCCGAAGAAAAGGGGCAGGAAATTTTCCGTGTCAATTATCATGTAAACAAACGGTCTTTCAAGGAACACTTCCTTGGGCTCCTCTATGATAAATGCCGTATTTTTCATCATTGCAACCAGTGTTGCGGCCCCTGCCTTTGTTCCCTTTTCATCTACCTTTATGTAGGTCTTCTGAATGACTCTGTCGATGCAGATTTTGCCGTTTCCGTCGTCATAAGCCATATTGCCGAAATCCGCTGCCATACCGTCAAAAGCCGTGGGCATTCCCATAGCCTTGAGACCATCATTCAGCGTGAAGGAACACTCCGTTTCAAAGGAAGGCATCCTGGTCCTGACTTTCGTACAAATACGGTTGTTCAAAAGCTTCATGACTTTTTCTTCTGTCAGGGAAGCCACAAACTCGTCTATGGAAACGCCCTCGTCGGGAAGAAGTGCCACAAAGGCGTATCCTCCTGCGTAATCCTTCATAAAGCCTTTACATGTATCGTCCTCAAGATATGTGCCTTCCTCTGAAGCCATCATCTTGACTGTTTCTTTCTTACCTGCCGCATTTGTAAAGGTACCGTCAAAAACACCCGCTTCGTCATAAGGCTTTTTCCATTCCGCATCGAAGGAAATGGCGTTGATGAGGTACATAACGTCCTCTTTCTTGACCTTTTCCAATATGCTCGGGATCATGCCGTCTGTGTTTTTGTTGACCCAGTTGTTTACGTCCTTTAAAGTCGTATCGTCAAAGGGTGCTTTATAGATCTCGGAATTAAAGTATTTTGCGTTGGTTTTAAGGAAATCCTCCTTCACGCGGATCATGTCCGCATCATCCGAAAACCAGACAGAATCCGCAATGTGTACCTTGCATTTTTCATTTGTGTCCAGGGAAGAAACAAAGGAAAACAGCATTTTGTCAAGTTCTTCGATCCCTATCCCGCTTCCCAGAACCTTTTCCATCTCCGAAAGAGTCGTTCCTCTTGCTCCGTTTGCTGTCATTGCCAGGGCAAGCATAGCGGATACGGGGGAGATCATGGTGTTCTCTCCGCTCTTATACTGGGTTTGCAAAAGCTTTACGGCAAATCTGTTCTGGGCATTAAGAAACTCTTCGGTGAGTTCCGCAATTTCCGCTTTTCCCGCATCAACGTCCGCCATGAGGTTCACAGAAGTCGTGAGTTTGGGCTCGGCTGTCGGCGCATTTTTTACGTTTTCCGCGATCTTGGGAGTGGGAGTCAGTTCCGGTGCCTGATCTCCGTTAGCCCCTCCACAGCCAAATGCAGTAGTCAAAAGTGCTGTGCAAAGTGTCAATGCTACATTCTTTAAAACTCTTCTCTTCATCTTTATCTCCTTTGCATCGTTTTATTATAACATAATAGAATTAACGGTAAAAGTACCTTACCTTATAAGCCGCAAAAAAAGTCGGGAAGTTTTCGCTTCCCGATCTGTTTTTTAATTTAATTCATCTGTTCGCTTTTTTTAAGGATCTTGGGCTGCTTCGGCTGCTTTTTGACACTTTCCGTCTTTACCAGATGGTAAATGGGAACGAAGGGAAAAAGAACCGGAGTCCTGTTTGCGTAATCAACGTAGATCCTGTTTCTTCCGTAAAACTTAATGTGCTGCATTTCGATGCGCTTTGCGCCGTTCAGCATCATGTGAATGATGTAGGCATAACCGAAGAGCACGATCAGCCACTGAAATCCCACCGTGGTCTTGATGCCCGTTACGCAAACGCCTGTCCAGACAAGGATTTCTCCGAAGTAGTCCGGGCAGCGTGAAATCTTGTAGAGTCCCTGCATTGCAGGAAGATTGGGATTTTCTCTCTTTTGGAAGAATTTCTGGAATTCTGCCAAAACTTCAATGCCGATCCCGGCAGCTACGATAATGATTCCGATGTACATGCTTGCGCCGTTGTTCTTCGTATGCTCGTTCGCAAGTCTGTAAAAGACGGGAGACATGATAGCGTAGTAGACAACCGAGTCAAACAGCCACATGAAGACGAGCCCCGTGGGGGAAACGTTCTTTTCAAAATTGTCCATGAGTTTTCTGTTGGACGGCGTGTTCCTCTTGTCACGAAGAAGAAAAGTGAAAACGAGACGAAATCCGTAGAGCATGAGAAGAAGGCAAAGTGTAAGATACCACCCGCCAAACTGCCCCTTTACTATAGACATGACCAACAGGCAAAGACTGATGCCCCCAACAGACAAGCCGTATCCGATAGTCATGAACCAGACATATTTTTTAAACCCAACACTGTTAAAGACAAGAGCGACCAACAATATGATCCACCATTGCTCCGGAAACATAAGCTTTCCTCCCTCTGCGGCTCCCTCAGCCGCGCCTGATTCTCCAGAAAAGTTTACAAAAATACAAGTAAATCTATTTTATATGCACAGGCGATTTTTGTCAAACGGAAACGGCAGTGAATCGTCAAAAAATCCTCAAACGTCTTTCGGGCATAAAAAAGCCGGGAGTACACTGCTCCCGGCTCATCTTTTTGTTTAATTTTCGTCTTATTTTACCTGTGCCAGAAGATCCTGTAAAGGAAGAGCTCCCGTGTGTCTGAAAGCAGGTTCGCCGCCCTTGAACACGATCACTGTGGGAATACTCTGGATCCCGTACTCGGCAGCAATGTCTTCGTTCTCGTCAACGTCGACCTTACCAACCTTAAATTCACCGTTGCTTTCAGCGGCAAGCTTGTCAAGAGTGGGAGCGAATGCACGGCAGGGGCCGCACCATGTTGCCCAGAAATCCACAAGTACAGGTACATCGGATTCCAAAACTTCTTTCTTAAATGTGTCGCTATTAAAATGTAAAACTTCCATTGACTTGTCCTCCTGAATAATTTATTTGATTGCATTATATCCGATTTTTGAGGAAAGTATGTTGCATTTACAACATTTTATGATTCTTTTAGTTTTTCAAGTTCCTGGGTGGCAATCTTGATGTTTTCAAGGATGCCTTCACTCATGTTCTTTACTTCAATACTCATGGAAGCTGCATTTTCCGCACTTGCTGTGATCTCTTCGGTAACCGCCGAGATGTTGTTGGACTGCTCGGAAATGCTGTTGTTTGCATCAGCAACTCTGTTGATCTCTTTATTGATGTTATCGATACCGTCAGAGATCTGTCTCATGGCAGCAGCCTCATTCCTGATGGAGGAATCGATCTCGGTGATACTCTCCGTCTGGCTGTTGATGGCGATAACACTCTCTTCCATGCTGTTTGCGGCAACGTCACAGGACTCATTGAGCTGAGTGATGCTGTCCTCGATCTCCACAACGGAACTGTTGGTACTTTCCGCAAGTGCTCTGATCTCTTCCGCTACCACTGCGAAACCCTTACCTGCTTCGCCTGCTCTTGCAGCTTCGATGGAAGCATTAAGCGCAAGGAGATTGGTCTTGCCGGAGATCTGTCTGATGACTCCTATAACTTCCGTAACCTTGGTGGCCAGTTCCTTAACGTCGTCAACCTTCTGCTTTGTGATGCCGGACTTTTCAAGAAGTTCGCCGGCCTGAACGTTGATCTCGGAGATCTTTTGAGCGTTTGCATCGTTGCTTTCCTGAATGAGCTTAACATTCTTTGAAAGCTCGTCCGCATTCTGCTTAATGCTGCTCATTTCACGATTTGCTTCGCTCATGGCATTTGCTTCGTCCTGAACATTATCGGAAATGCTGAGAATGGCCGAGCTGATGTCCCGGATACTCTCGGACATGTTGCGCATGCTGGAAGCGTTTTCATTTGCCGCATTCTCAATGTCCACCATCTTCTTGTCGACTTCAGCACATGCGATAACGATCCGTTCGTTTCTCTGCTTTGCTTCCTCCGAAAGTTTATTGACTTCATCAAGCTTTTTCTGATTGTTGTATTTTATATTTTGGATCGCAACTATAACGCCCACTGTAGAAATGAGCAGCGATGCAAAAATGATCTCGTATTCGGTGATAAGGATCGCTCTTCCGTCCCCCGCCTTCCCAAGATGGACAATGAGCACCGCAATGTTCCAGACAGCGCTGATGCCGCTTAATATGCAGACCATCCTAACGTCAAGGTAAAGAAGCACAAGGACAAAAACAGGGTAGAGGTACAGGTTGGAAACACTCGTATTTGCCTGTAACTGACAATAGCCGCAGAACAAAGGGTAGCCCACAGCCACAAAATACTTAAAGATCCTGCTCTCACCCCTGGTCCTTACGAACTCTACAACTCCGGGGGCGAAGGTTACAATCATGACTCCGACAAAACCACCGTACCAGCCGATGTCATGATTACCTTTAACTACTTCAAGGAAGTTGGCAGCAACAAGAATAAACGCCACAATGCCCCAAACTACAAGTACTGCTCTGTTGTTTCTAAACTGTTCACTTTTTTTCTTCATCTCTTCGTTTCCTTTAATGTTAATTATTTGAATAACGCAGAAATAAACCCTTGTACCGTTATTTTACCTTTTCGTCTCCGTTTGGTAAAGTCCTTTGTGGAAGATTCTCTAAAGTTTAACTGAAATTTAACGTAAAAACCATTTTTTACTTGTTGTTTTTCCCCGGGATACATGTTACAATACGCGGACGGTTTTAACTGTTTTTTTCAGAAACCGCATAATATCTGTATTTGAAGGGGTTTTGCCCTCAATAACACTGATAATTTGCGGTAGGGAGTGCAAATTTAAAATTTTAACTTGTGAGGAGCTTTTATGGACAGTACTACTTCCAAAGCAACAGCGTCCATTCCTTCCAGGGTCACCTGGGTCTGGACCAATCTCAAGGGGAAACGGGCATTTTACGGTTTGGGAATCATGGGATCCATAACATTCAATGTTATGCAGCTTACCATTCCCTTTTTTGTTGCCAAACTCATCGATACATTTATCGATGGTGAAAATGCCGCTTACAACCTTGAACACAACCGCAGTCTCTTTTATTTCTACATCGGAGCGATGGTGGGACTCACACTGATCCGTACGATCATAGTCTACGGAACGGGAATGATTTTTGAATCCGCATCCCAGTGGTTCCTTTATAAGATAAGGAACGAACTCTACGACAAGGTGCAGCGTCAGGACATGAATTTTTACAACACCTATCGTACCGGCGATCTGATGACACGAATGACGGGAGACCTTGACGCAGTCAGGCATATGATTGCCTGGGTCATCAAGACCATTATCGAATCAGTCACCCTCTACGCAGCCACCATGGTCTACTTCTTTTTCATGGACTGGCAGCTGGCCCTCATCCTTTTGGTCATCTCTCCGCTGATCTTCATCGTCATCCTTCGATTCCGTAAGGATGTGGGACCGAAGCACGCTCTTCTCCGTGAAAAGCTTTCGGGTCTCAACACCAACGCTCAGGAAAACATTTCCGGTAACCGCGTGGTGAAAGCCTTTGCTCGTGAAAAGTACGAGATCGAAAAATTCGACCGGGGAAACACGGAATACAGCGAAACAAACAAGGTGACAGCTCTCACATGGCTCAAGTACTACCCGGCCATTGAAACCTTCGCTAACCTTATGCCTATCATATTATTGGTAGTGGGAGGCATATTCATAATAAACGGCAGACTTACAAAGGGTGAGTTTGCCGCATTCTCGGGACTCATCTGGGCCATTGCGAACCCCATGAGAAACCTGGGTTCCATAATGAACGAATTTCAGCGTTTCAAGGCAGCATCCGCAAAGGTCATGGAGATCTACTACTCGGAGCCCAAGATCAAGGATGCGCCCAACGCAGTTGACAAGCCCGAAAGATTCAAGGGCAAAGTGGAATTTAAGAATGTAAGCTTTAAGTACGAAGACGGAAAGCTTCCCGTTCTGGAAAACCTGTCCTTTACGGTGGAACCGGGTGAAACCCTTGCCATCATGGGAGAGACAGGCTGCGGAAAAACATCCCTCATACACCTGATCCCCAGATTCTACGAAGTTACCGGCGGACAGGTGCTGGTGGACGATGTTGATGTTCGGGAGCTTAAGCTTCAGCAGCTCAGGAAGAACATCGGACTTGCTACTCAGGAAGTCCTCCTCTATTCGGATACCATCGACGGTAACATCGCCTACGGAGATGACCACCTTCCCAAGAATGAAGTGGTGAAATTTGCCCGCTACTCGGCAGCATCAGACTTCATCGCAAAGATGCCGGAAGGCTACGACACCATCATAGGAGAGCGCGGTGTGGGACTTTCCGGCGGTCAGAAGCAGAGGATCTCCCTTGCCCGCGCCCTTGCCATCCGTCCTGCCATCCTGATCCTGGATGATACCACCTCCGCGGTGGACATGGAAACGGAAAAAGAAATCCAGGAAAGCCTCAAGCACCTTGATTTCCCCTGCACAAAGATCATCATTGCCCAAAGGATCTCCACCACAAAGACCGCAGACAAGATCATGGTCCTTAAGGACGGTCACATCCTTGAAATGGGCACCCATCAGGAGCTTATCGAAAAGAAAGGTTACTACAGGAGTATTGTAGATCTTCAGACAGGAGGTGATCAGTAGCATGGCAAGAAACACATACAAAGAAGACGAAGTGCTTGAAACCCCTTTTGAGATAAGGCACCTCTTACGTTCCTGGGTCTACATTAAGAAATATGCAAAGAAGATGCTCTTCGCCCTGACCTTAAGTGCCATGGGCGCAATAGCAGGTCTTTTTTCACCCAGATTCCAGCAACAGGCGCTGGATGAAGCGATTCCCAACGGAGACGTTAAAATGCTCTTCGTTCTTGCGGGAATGCTTGTGATCTGCACAGTTATCAGCGTGTTCTTCACCACCGTCAGATCAAAGATCATGACAAAGGTGGGACAGAACATCGTTTACGACATAAGAAAGGACCTTTTTGCCCACCTGCAGAAACTGTCCTTCAAGTACTACGACAACAGGCCCCACGGAAAGATCCTTGTCCGGGTGGTAAACTACGTGAACTCCGTTTCCGACATGCTGTCCAACAGCCTGATCAACCTGATCCTGGAAACCTTTAACCTGATCTTCATCATCATCTTCATGTTCATCATGGATGTGAAGCTTTCACTGGTGGTTCTGGCAGGTGTTCCCTTCCTTGCGGCTTTCCTGCTGTGGATCAAGAACAAGCAGCGCCGCGCATGGCAGCAGGTTTCCAACAAGAACTCGAACCTGAACGCCTACCTGCAGGAAAACATCGTAGGTGCCCGTGTTACCCAGATCTTTGCCCGTGAAGACGAAAATGCGGAGATCTTTTCCACACTTTCGGGCCGCTGCAAAAAGACATGGATGAAGGCCGTTTCCTACTCCAACCTCATCTGGCCCGGAATCGACAACATTTCGGTCATCATCCGCGCATGCATATTCATCTTCGGCCTGATCGTCTTTGCAAACGGTCATTACACCGTGGGAACCATACTCGGTATCTCATCCTACGCAGCTCGTTTCTGGCAGCCCATAATGAACTTGGGAAACATTTTTAACAACTTCCTGAACAACATGGCGTACCTTGAACGTATCTTCGAGACTCTGGACGAGCCCGTGGAGATCCATGATGCGCCCGACGCAACAGTCCTCCCTCCCATTAAAGGCAAGGTAGAATTTAAAAATGTTACTTTTGCCTACGAAGAAGGTCATGATATTTTAAAGGATCTTTCCTTCACCGTAAATCCCGGTGAAAGCGTGGCTCTCGTCGGTCCTACCGGCGCAGGAAAGAGCACTATCGTAAATCTGATCTCCAGATTTTACGATGTTCAAAAGGGCAGTGTCCTGATCGACGGTCACGACATTTCGAAGGTTACCATAGAGTCCCTTCGCTCCCAGATGGGCATAATGCTCCAGGACAGCTTCATCTTCTCCGGAACCATCGAGGACAACATCCGTTACGGAAAGCTGGATGCAACCTCCGAAGAGATCAAAAAAGCAAGTGAAGTCGTCTGTGCGGATCCTTTCATTGAAAGGATGGCAAACGGCTATCAGACCGAGGTCAAGGAGCGGGGCTCTCTCCTTTCACAGGGACAGAAGCAGCTGATCTCCTTCGCCAGAACCCTCCTTTCGGATCCCGCGATCCTGGTTCTTGACGAAGCGACCTCCTCCATCGACGTTCAGACGGAGCGTGACCTGCAACAGGGCCTTAACAATATGCTTGTGGGACGTACTTCCTTCATCATCGCCCACAGGCTTTCCACCATCAAAAACTGCGACAAGATCATGTACATCTCCGACGGAGGCATACAGGAATGCGGCACTCACGAGGAACTGCTGGCAAAGAAGGGAGCTTACTACAAGCTCTACACAGCTCAGATGGAAGACATCGCGTAGGGGATAAAAGCAACAGCATAGTGTTAAGCTCATATGCTTAAATGTGTCTGACCTGATCGATGCAGTATTCTTAATACCGAAAAAGTAAGGCAGAGTGAACCGCTTTGGAACACTCTGCCTTGTTTCGCTTCCTGACCTTATCAAACCTGCTTGAACTGTGCCATGAAGCACATTTCGCCCTCTTTACGGAAGATAATCTGAAGACTGCCGTCTTCCGTCTTTGATGTGAACACCTCGGCCTTTTCATCCAAAAACAGCATTTTTTTAAAGATGTAAACGCAGCCTGTAAACCTAAAGTCCTCGGGAAGGAATTTTTCCGCGATACGTGCGTACGCTCCGTTATTCATATGCCCGTTTGTGTCTATTTCGGCTTCGGAAACCGTGAAGGATCCGACTCGTTTTTCTTCTCCTTCGGGCTTTGCTTTTACGGTCGCGGGCGAAAAATCCGGGCAGATGAGGGGATCGTAGGCCGCAAGCATTTCATCCGTGACTTTCACGGGCTTCATCTCTTTAATGTTCATGAGGGCCCATGAAGAGATCACTTCTGCGAAGCGCTCACCCCTCCCGTCAAGCATTTCAAAGGTTCTGAATGCCACGCAGGCTCTCATGGAATGAGGGTAGGTCCTGATCGTGATCTCCTCACCCATTTTGGGAAATTCCGTGATGTTCATGGTGTAATTCGTGACCACCCAGCCCAGGTCTCGCTCGGCAAGATAGGAAAGTCCCACGTTTTTGTCTTCGGAGTGAAGCGTGGCAATGTCCTGCAGGTAGTTGATGACGCCCGCTATGCTGAGGCGGCCGAACCTGTCGCACTCGCTGTATCTGACCCGTCCTTTGTATTCGTACATTTTAATTCTCCTTTACCAAAGCGATACGGATCTAAGCAGCTCGGAGCTGCCAACAGGAAACCCGTAAACTTAAAGCATTATATCAGAAAACAAAGATACATATGTTAAGAAATTGTTGTGTTTTATATTTTTTGCCTTCGTATATCTCTTCGAAATGGTGCCCGCAAAACACAGAAGGCAGGTGAAACGCCTGAAAGATCAGACCTCCACAGCTCCACTTGACCGATTTGAAATCCTGGGTTATAATTAACTGTTTCACTTGCAAATTTTTTTTCAATTGTTTTCATATTATAAGGAGAATATATGTCTGTTAAAAAAATACACAAGACAAACTTTATCATCATCTGGGGCGCTATTCTTGCTCTCATTGCATTGGCAGTTTTAAATTTCGGAATGTCGCATACCACGATCATCGAAGTCATTACCATGCTGACCTGCGGTGCAGTCTCAACGGTTGCGTTCTTTATCCATATGCCTGACATGCAGAAAGCAATGTTTCTTGTAATGCCCGCAGCTGTGGGTACATTGGTATTCTCGTGGCTTTCGGGCGGAAACGGAGTCGCTTTCTTTGCGGATTTCGTACTGCTGGCCATGATCTCGACCTACTTCATGAAGAGGCTGGTGCTCTACTTTTCCGGTCCTTTCATTCTGATCTCGATCATATCACTCTTCATCGACGCAAAGATCGTCGACGGGTCCACAGGCAGCTTCGGCGGCGGAATGACGAAGATCGCGCTCTACATCATTACCTCGATCCTCATCTACAACTGCGTAAAACGTGGATCTCAGGTCGTTGATGAGACTGAAAAGACGCTGGCTATCGTTCAAAAGAACGAGAAGCTTGCTGACAATATCGCACAACAGTTAAACGCTTCCATCATGGGTTCGCAAAACGTTTTGAAGGTGCTTGTGGACGCAGGCAAAAACGTGGAGAATTCCACAGGAAAGATGGGCAGACTCATGGAAACAACGACTCAAGCAGCTTCAGACGTGGTTGTTTCCGTAGATAACGCAAGCAAAGACATAGACGACAACCACAACCTCGCAAAGGAAATGGATGCAGGCTTCTCGGATGTACTTAACGCAGTCGAGAACGGCACAGAGACCGTTGTGACCGCCAAGGAATTCATCAGCGGCATGGAAGAAACCGTATCCGGCGCGAAGACTTCCACCGAGTCCCTCCTGGACGAGATGAGCAGGATCACATCCATCCTTGATCAGATCAACTCCATCGCATCCAAGACCAACCTGCTCTCGCTTAACGCTTCCATCGAAGCAGCGCGTGCGGGTGAGCACGGCAGAGGGTTCGCTGTAGTTGCCGAAGAGATACGCCAGCTCTCTGAGCAGAGTGCCACCGCCTCCAACAACATCGGGAGCATTCTTGAACAGCTGAAAGACCGCATAAACAATGTTGCCAAGGAGATCACCGCCGGCGCAGAAGCCGCAGGAAGCAGCGTTCAAAAGGTTGAGGACATCCTCACCGTTTTTGAAAAGATAACTGCCACCACAGGCGCAGCCAAGGAAAAGGTGGACCGTGAGTACACTATCATCGAACACATCCGCAAGCAGTTCGGACAGATCCGCAGCAACATGGATGCCATGGTTACAGTCACCCGTGACAACGCAACCACCATCGACGAGATCACCGGAACCGTCTCCGACCAGAACAACGCTATTGCAAACATCACCACTGAAATGAACAGGATCGTGGAACTCTCCTCAGAGCTTAAAACACAGTTTGCAAAGGAAAATTAACTATACATCAGATTTAAATTAACCGAATAACATTTTTAAACCACTATCAAACAGGTCCTGACCGTACCGGTCAGGACCTGTTCGACATGTTCTTGGGCATGCTGTTGACTTTGCTGTAATGTCTCTTAATCTGAATCCGGATACCTTCGGAGATGCATTCATAGTTTCAAACGCTTCCAAACAGTTTTCCAGTGGGAATCCGCGTTATATTGCGGGAATGAATGGTTGTGAGCTTGCAAGGATGGTTCTGTCAGATACTCACACGCCTTTCAATGACGCCGGCGATGTCATGTATCTTGACAAATCTCCGGAGTATTGGGCCGGTTGGGCACTAGCCTATTATCAGTGGTATTCTTCACGCTCTTTCACTGAAATAATCAGCTATATTCCACTTTCACAGCTAATCCGGATGTATCCGGTCTACCATGAAATGGACATTTCACATTTCACTGATCAAATAGAGGCTCTGATCGCAAAAGCCAATCCCTACACACGCCTCCGAAGCAGACGTATCAGTTGCGGCTTTTCCCAATCACAACTGGCATTTGCATCCGGTGTAGCCCTCAGGCAGATACAGCTCTTTGAGCAAAGACAGAGAAATATAAATAACGCTTCGGCGATCACCTTGCTGCAACTGAGCAAACCGCTTCATTGTCAAATGGAGGATCTGATTGAATATCGGTGATCAAAAAAATCCATAGAGAAATCGTACGCTCATGCAGTAATTGTCGCACGATTATTTTACTTCATCGTCCGAACATGTTTTAATACGCAAGCAAAGAAAGATCGTTTATGTCCATAGCAGCAACAGAATTAACGCAAAATCTTCTTTTTGATCGTCTCGATAATATCATTTACACTGTTTTCATTCACAACTCCGGGGTAATTCCCCTCTATGTCTATCAGTTCCTCTTTAACTGTGTTTTCTTCATTTCTTATGTCATCATACAAACGAGACAATGCATTCTCGTCCATTTCTGCATATTCTTTTACCTTTGTTCTAACCTTCTCATTCGGCGTAACATCACCGTAGAGGAACTCCACTGCCTTAATGATCTTCTCATATGAAATAGTTACTCCGTTCTTCTTTGAATATGCCAGAATACCTACTATGTCCGAAAGATCATTTCTGTATTCTCTTGAAGAGACCATTTTCATTGCAATCAGGTACTCATCCGTCACCGTTCTGATCTCAAGGCTTCCATGATTGTACGAACAAAAATGCCTCGAAATCTGCCTCAATTTATCCGAGTAAGAACTTGTCTTTGTGAAATCTGTGTTCATCCAATCCTCAACCAGATTGTACTCATCAGCAATTTTATGAACTATTTCATCAAAATCACTCATATGATTTATCATAACATCAAAATCCTGAGTCATCTCGCGGAA
>JAEEGK010010988.1_pt1 | contig 20781 bp, 20 predicted proteins | sample 8958771 | NCBI WGS metagenome assembly JAEEGK01 (sample SAMN16246547, study PRJNA631951) | gut metagenome | biome: gut microbiome; feature: rumen; material: SC-attached | host: Bos | place: Iran: Karaj | collected 2018-10
CATTCAAATATTATTTAGCTCCGGCTATTGTATACGGAGATTCAACATTCGCTTTGTATGGATATAACGATTGGCAAATCATGATTCCAACGATTCCAACTTGCAATCGAAGTGATTGTAACTTATTCTTCCCAGAAGAAGTATACAAAATACTCTCGAACAAGTTTGATCCCCGTACATGTTCGTGGGAACAATGTAATTCTTGTCCATGTTGTAATACATGTGAAAAGACATATCATCAAAGAAGATATGATTATATTTCATTGATTCATGATTATATCTGGGGACAGATTACAAAGATCGAAGACTTGTCATTGTATATTGGAGATGCTTTATTTAATAATACTCCATCTCGTGAGATATACTTATGGACACCGATAATCATTCATATCATTAAACAAACTTTGAAAATTAAATAACAAGAAAGAAGGTTTTTAATTATGATGCCTAAGAATCATCATCCGTTTTTCCCTCCGACCAATCAGGTCGTAATTAATCAAACGATAGAACCTGTTATGGCAAGACCTTGTCATCCGGGTTCACCTGTCAGACCTCGGCCGATATCACCTATGAAGCACAAGTTACCCACATCCGGTCCTTTGACAGGTAATGGATTCAGACTTGTATCAGGTGTTCCGTATCTTATTGATACAACTCAGATGTTGTTCGGTGCTAAGATAAATGTCGGTGATAATGTTTATACTCGTATAACAAAAAGAGCAGACCTCGGCTGTATAGATTTATCGGCAAGAATCGATATGACTACTTCAACTCATACCGATACAACACTTGTGAAGTATCTGAATGATATAATTGCACAGTCATATCATGAACTTCAGGAATATCTTCCTATGATGCAGAGTCCTCTTACATGCACTCTGCATTACAATATTCTCGATCAAGATAGAGGTATTGTTACTTCCGGAGAACTGACTGGAACTACTGAGAATATTAAGTTCCACGAAACAAATATCAATGACTATTACCTTACTTCCGCTTACACAACATTGATAGGTGATATTCTTCCGATGGGATATGCCGGTCCATACTTCTTGGAACTTACATCTTTTGACATATCAATTCCTTCCTTTAATACTAAGGACCATCTTGATGCCGGAATGAATCCGTTCTATGCATTCTCAGATGATTATTCATCTATAATGATTAATCATGATGCTGTAAAGGGTATCACTGACGATATCACAATGCTTCCTATTGTGGAAGTTCAGTTCACAGAAGGAAACATCTTTGAATTTGAAGCAAATATAGCAACCAGATTCAAGTTCACTTTCGAAGCATATATGTCTGATATGATTTGGGAAACAAATACCTATGAGACATATCAGGCTCTGTATAATCCTGCTCAGGAAAGAATCACAGCTCTTGAAGAAAAGGTAGCTGAACTGAATACAGAACTTGACAACACCAAGACTCTTCTCTCTGATACTATTACCAGATATGATACCAAGTTCCAGACTGTCGATGAAAGACTTGAAAGTCTTGAAGGAAGAGTTACTGCACTTGAGCAAAGTGATCAGGCTCAGAATACAAAACTTACTGAGCATGATGCAAGTCTCACTGATCTCGATGAAAGAGTTACTGCTCTTGAATCCATTCGTGCCGCAGTAGTGTGGTACAGAGCTGATAAGCAGATATATGCTTCACAGCTGATTTGGCAGACATACGGAGACTTGTATCAGGCTACAAAGGATTTCATAGCATCAGGAGATTTCAATGCCGATGTTGAAGCTGGCAACTTGGTTCGTCTTAGAGATGTGAATTCAACGACATCTGATGCGATCGAACCTACTGACGGAACCGAAACTTCTGATGGTGATGTTGTAAATACAACTCCCGATGACGAAGATCCGACAAACGATACTCCTTAATGATGCACATATTCTCAAAAGGAGGTGACATCTAATGGTACAAAAAGAAAGCCCGATTCCATCATCGTCTGACAAGAGTCACGTTATACGAACATCGGCTCAATGGGATTCATCCGGTGATCAGTATCATGTAATTCCACGTGGTGTTCTTTGCATAGAATTGACTTCCAATGGGAAAACAAAAATAAAAGTTGGTGAAGGAAATAAATTCTATTCACAACTTCCCTACATATGTGATATGGGAGACTTATCCAATTACTATACAAAAGAAGAAGTTGATTTGATAGTAGAGAATCTCGAGTTCATGTCTATCAAATCTACAGAGGAATATGACTCGCGTAATCAATTACCAAAAATAGGTAATAAACTCGGTGATGTCAGATTTGTCAAGAATCCAAATAATCAATATGATGATCCATTGTTATATGTTTGGAATGGTTCTAAATGGGTATTCTCCGGAGGAAGTATTATAGACATCGATCTTTCTGAGTACTGTAAGAAGTCTGAGATACTTCCTCGATTACAACAGCTCGAAGCTTTATCACATACCCACAGAAACAAAGACATCCTTGACAGTACTTCTGCAATATACACAACTGAAAAGGATGAGAAACTTGCATCACTGAAGAATTATGATGTCTTCGTACCAGCTACTGAAGAAGAGGATGGAGTGGATGGATTAGTCCCCGCTCCATCTGCTTCCGAAACTGATAAATTCTTACGTGGTGATGGAACATGGGTCGATGTTGAAAGTGAGAAATACAGTGCAGGTGAAGGCATAACAATATTATCTGGAGAAACGATTGTTGATGGAGGAGAAGCACAATTATTCCCAAAAACATCGTTCCTTGAAGATTACGCTATATATGGTAACGAAGGTGGAGTTGGAGATTATGATTCCTCATTGGGGAAATATTCAATACCAATAAGGACATATCTCGACAATGAAGAAACATCTTACCAAACGATTATCTTATTGAACAATCCGATTGAATCAGGTGACTATATCAGTTATAGTAAGCAATTATTTGTTCATAACAGAACTCTGATGCAGTTGGGTAATATTTCATGGGCCTCATATCTGGATTCTGAAGGGGGTTTTCATCACGGCTCTGGAACTTGGGCTGATCTGAACGCCAATCTTTCAGATTATATTGAAATTGAGCCTGGTAAAGTTTATGAAACGGAAGCAAGCTCTTATGAATATTATGTCAATGGATCTGATCTGCGCAAGTATAGATGCCATCATGCATACTACGATGAAAACAAAGTGTGCACAAGAACCGTTCCGATATCAAAGACAAGCCGTATAACGTTCACTCCAACTACTGACGAGAAGTATTTAAGGATTGCCGTAGATAGAGCAGACCGTCCACCGCAGAAGAAGCTTTGGTTACTTGAACGAACCGAAGAGCCGGTATCTTTAGAGCCAGTAAGAGTATTTCCAAATAAGACGAATACAATCAATGTTGAAACTACAATTCAACCTTCGGAAATATATCTCAAAGCAGGTGTTGATGATTCCGAACCTGTAGATCCAGATGATCCAGCATCAAAGTTTACTGGAGTTATCTATAATGACGGAGTTCTTGATATCACCCAAGATGATCCCGATAATCTGAATGTATTAACAATCCATTTTCGAGATGATGTATCAAAAGATATAACAATCAATACAGGTGTTTCTGAATGTGTTGTTGATATCATTCAAGCAGATCCAGACAATCCAAATGCTCTTACGATAAAATATGCCGATGGAACCTCAACGGTTATCACAATTCCAGGTGGAAATTATCATCCCGGCGATGGTATATCTTTTGAAACCGAACAATGGAGTGTTTCAGAGCAATTCATCGGTCATGAATCGGAATGGACAAACTGGACTTTTTATGGCCCAACTTCAGCGGAAGGAACGGGTTGGGACACAATGGTCACAAATGCTGAAAACCGCAGTACTCGCTGTCATGAAATAATAAATAGGACCTTAAAGATTGAAGCTTGGGACGTCAACAACCGGGCTTTATGGACTGTCGTATTTCTATATGACCAAAATGGCACTCATTATACAAGTACTGATTGGCAGAAGACTGGTACAGGAATTGTACACATCATACCCGATTCAGCTGCATATTTTGGCATAGGTTTGGCAAGATTACCAGATACGGATACACAGTATTCAGATGGTAGACGTGAACGTATTACTCCATCTGAAGTAAAGAGTGTAAAAGTGTTGTGGCTTGTTGAAGATTCTGGAGATGAGAGCGAAATATACATTCACAATGAAGGAGTTCTTGAAGTTTCAGAAAAACAATCAGCCCCGGGTGTATTTACGGTATCAAAAAGAGATGTCGATACAGACATTGATTTGTTTGACAGCTTGGGAAAAATTACAATAAACTGTAATATGAATCCAGATTAAAAATTTAATGAAAGAGGAGTGAGGATAAATGGCAAGAACATTTGATGATGTTCAAGCTTTCTTTGAGTTCTTAACAGTTCTCAATGATGCCACCAAGCGAGTAACTACCGATGGTGTTACTGTAGATTTATTTACAAATCTCGATCCATCAGGTAAGACAAATCTCGCAATAGAACTCGCAAAAATATATACATGGTATCAAAACATGGTTGACTATAATCCGTCGACACATGAATTTACTATTAAACCTGCTACAATTCCTGATGTTGCAAAGAATACCGTCGAAGGTTATTATGATGCAACAACGAACAAATTCTATACGGATTCTGCTCATACAACAGAGATGGAAACTGCTGGTGATAGAATCTATATAGACAAAACTTCGAACATGATGTTCAGATACGATACAACTGACGCTCGTTATGAAAGTTTGTCAGGTACCGATACTACATATGATTTCAGAGAAGGTACCATGGATGGATATTTCGAAGTTGAGGAACTGGGTTCAGCACCACAACATGTCAAGGTTCATAATGTAGCTACTCTGGATTCTAATGGCAAAGTACCTACTTCACAACTTCCTTCGTTTGTTGATGACGTTATTGAAGGATATCTTTACAACGGAAAGTTCTATAAGGAAGCCGCTCATACAACAGAGATTCCTGCTGAAGCTGGAAAAATATATACTGACTTAGCAACTAATAAAACATATCGTTGGGGTGGAACTGCATATACTGAAATCTCGGCATCTCTCGCACTGGGCGAAACTTCATCTACTGCATATAGAGGTGACAGAGGTAAGATAGCATATGACCACTCACAGCTTACATCAGGAAATCCTCATAATGTTACGAAGTCCGATGTTGGATTGGGTAATGCTGACAATACTGCCGATGCAGATAAGAATGTTCTCTCTGCAACAAAGTTGACAACTCCGGCTACTATTGATGGCGTTTCCTTTGATGGTTCTGCTGGAATCATCCACTATGGTGTGTGTTCTACTGCCGCTGCAACAACAACAAAAGTTGTTGCATGTACAGGATTTACCAAAGTAACGGGTGCATGGATAGCGGTAAAGTTTACTGTTACAAACACCGGAGCCGTTGCATCTCTCCAATTGAATGTAAATGGTACAGGCGGTTCACCTATCAAGTATAGAAATGGAAATCTTCCGAGTGCTTCCACTCTGACTGCTCAGAGAGTGTATCTCTTCGTGTATGATGGTACGAACTATCAACTCGTAGGTGACTTGGATACCACTATTGCAAATACCGATGTCCATATGCGTCAGACTCTTATAACTACGACGGATGCTAAACTGAGACCTCTGTTGATGTCATATGCTGAAACATCTTCTTCGACTGCGAATATTGACAACTTAGGTTACCGAATGAATACCGTTTATGTTGATACAACAACTGGAACAATTCATGTACCCGGTGTAGTATCAGACAAAATAGTTTCTGATGATATCGAGAATACATCAGGTGATCATTATGTTCATACTGGAGATGTATTAATTCTCCATTGTAATTCAAAACCTGAATTGTGGTCATAAAAAGAAAAAATATTGGGGCGGTTTAACCGCCCCAAATTATTCTTATACTTCATTAATCAAAGATTTGCTTATACCCTCTTCAATCGGTTTCCTTCTGATTTAAAATCACCTCACGCTCTCTCGGGTCAGCGGTCTTAGTATCACGGGATATTCCTTTCCAATATCCCTGTATAAAGATTCTCTTATGCCCGTCTTTAGTTGCTTGATTACGCCAGTGACCAGTGACATACCAACACTGTGTCTTCCTGGTAAATATCTTCTTGATCCTTTCATCGCTATCAATAAACTCATCATTCAGATACACCACCTTCTTGTATCGTATTGGTGGTTTCTTCAGATTTTTCTTATTTTGGATAGTTGTTGGTTTTTCAACGAGCTGTGTCTCTCTATGGAATCCTTCTTTTATCACAGGATTTAATAGAGACACCTGAATTCCGTACCACATTTTCAGAACTGAACGTGCTAACATATTCATCTCCTCTTCTGAGAATATAAGAGAGCCGACTCTCTTCATTTTGTTCTGATACTCAATAACCGATGAGCATCCGTATACACATATCTGGTCCAGTATAAATATTTCTTCATCATTTGGGAATACGCCAAACACAACATACAAAGATATATTCAACGGCTTCTTATATGTGAACATTACTACACCCAAACCAGTGAACAATGTGTCATCATTGGGATCAATTAAATCGATGGAACTCTGATAATCATCGAGTAGCACAACTCTTACTGTTGGATGAATTGTTTTACTTTGTTCGGATACCAGAATTTCAATGTTAAAGTCTGTCATAGGTACCGTCTTTGCAAACAGTATATCAGACGGAATATCATTTTCAGATATATGAGTATTGGACTTATCGCATATATCCATTAATTTATCACCAAACTCATTAGTGATTTTTACATCATGTGTCGGTTTGGTGATTAATCGTTTTTCGATCTTCTTCATTGATGTAAAATCAATTTTTCCCGATAATCCGAGTTTGGTTGGCTCTTCATGCTTTTCAATCGTGCGGGCTTTCATTTTTAAATCAACCTCCGTTTTATTGAATTATAATATGAATCATTATCATATCATATCATATTAAAGATATACATGCATGAAGAAGGAATAATGTTTCGAACCGTCCCAATATGATTTATAATTTATATTTTTGGATTAATAAACAATATGTCAATTATTGATAATATCTGGAATATTACCAAATGACATATACACACAAACTCGATGGTTTGCAATATTATTTCTCGTTTTTCATTAGTCTTTTTCATGTCTGAAACATAACCAATTATTCCAGGAATGAATAATATTATACATAATATGCGTAAGAATAGTTCCATGTTATTTTTGCCTCCTTAATAAATTTATTTAATATAAGCTGTTGTGATCCGTCAACAACAATATTTCAATATGGAAATATTGTTTCGAACGGATTTTTAATTAAATTTATAAAACAGAAAGGAGTTGAGATTCTATGGCTAATACCACACCTGAACAAATCAGATTCAAACTCCCAAAAGATGTCAACGAGAATGTGTATTTGATTACATGGAACTATGTTGTTTCTCAAATGACGGAATTCATGGAAACAGCAACAAATTTGATGCAATCTCAAAATACTTCTCTTGAAGGAATCATTGCAAGAGTTGATGAATGGTTGGCAGAACAAGGAGGAGACGTTCCTCCAAATCCGTAATAAATTATATCCTCCCCAAACGGGGGAGGATATAATTACAATTATTGAGTATTATCAAAATCCCGGGAATAACCCGGGATTCATTAATTTTTATTTTCAAAAAATATTTTATTTTTTATATATTTATATTTTTAATATGGAAAAAGGATACGATATCTTCCTACAATTGATATCAGAAAGGAGGTCTTTTTATGACCATTGACATCGTTCTTAAGAACGACAATAGTATTGTAGTTCATCGCGATGATGGAGAAATCGCTGATGAATTCTCAATACCCACTCCAGAGTGGACAGCTGCTAATGTAAATTCTTTAACAAAGATTAGATTGGCAGTATTGAACTCATACTTCAAGAGGAAGTTTATACCCCTCTTTGATTTGTATGAGAACAATTGGATTATCGGTGTTATCGATAATCCATATGACCCAACCAGATACAAGGTTAGGTCATGGGATAAATTCAAGTCTCTGAATAATTGTATCAGAGACCTGAAAAGGTTGAACAAGACAGATACTTTCGAAGAACCTACCATTTGCAAGAAATGTGGTAGAGTCTTCATACTAAGCAAGAAAGAGAGTGAATTCTATTCCTCTCGAAAGTTGGTTAATCCACTAACGTGTTTTGATTGTCGAGGAGCGGACAATGTTCAGCAGCCTCGAACATTGGTGGATTATCACCAAGACGAACACGATATGTATCTTGAATTCGAAGAGCTCAATGATAATATCGTAAACGAATTTCTTCCAATATTCACGGAAGAAACTTACACAACTAAAACAACGGATTGATCCACCTTACGGATTAGAAGGAGGGTTCATAGTATGAACATTGAAAAAATTAATAAGTTATATGAAAACATGGTAGAATTACAAACAATATTCAATGAAGAGCCTGACGCGGTTGCATCCATAATGGGATTAAGAATGGCTTCATCCGAATTTCGTTCGGCATTCTTTAGGGTAAGGGAAGTCCTCATTGAATGTAAAGTCAGTAGCAATGTTGATAATCGTAGACCTTCTGAAAAGAAGGAAGAAAAGTCCGAAGGAATAATAGAATGTCATTCAGATGGAACCAGAGTTGAGATTCCTGAGAAGAAGGAGATATTTCCGGAAGCTCCAAAGATAAAGAAGAAGTCTGAGCCAGTAACTAAGAAATCAACAACCGAGAAGAAGATAGATGCTATTGAGAAGACAGGTAGTCCTCTTGATAGAACAAAAGTTGCTCTGGAAAACTTCATCCTCGAGAATTATGAGTTCTCAAAGGATGCAAAAAAGATTCCTATAAAAGAAGTTATCAAGGAATGGATGAGAGTAAAAAGATCTCATATACATCCCAAATTTGAGCCACTTCTGATCAGACACGTCAAGACAATATTCAATGTTGAGACTGATGAAATTGGATTGACCAAAAAGGAACCTACCAACGTTGATGATTCAGCATTAATAAAGTCTGTCATAGGTGATATCAAGTATTATGTCCATCCTAAACACAAAAATGTCATAATTACAGAAAACTGTGAAGCCTATGAAAAGATAAACGGCGAATATGTTAAGATCGAAATAATAAAATATTCTACAGGCCCAAAAATAAAAATAACTTCAGAAAAATCACGGATATCCGCTCGCAGATTCTTCTATGAAGCATATATAGGTAGATGCCTGAAAGGTATGAATGTTTTCTGTCGAAACGGAAATAAATATGATTTGTCAGTAGATAATCTGTTCATTCCAAAAATGACGGGAGAGAAAATGGAATTCAAATATTATAAAGACGATGTAATTGCAGTTTGTGAGTATATCGTTGCTCACAATAAAGACATCACCAATATAGAAATAGATTCTAATCACAAATACGGATACACTTTCGCCAAAAACATATTGGATAAAAAATCACATACGGAAATATCTGACAAATATTTCTAATATGAATGAACACCCTCTGATATGGAGGGTGTTCTTTTTTCTACATGAACATAATTTTTTATAAGGAGATGACTTTAACAATGAGAGAGAAAGACAAATTTTACAATTCAATAGATTTGTCGAAAGTACGTATAACAGAAACTTCCAAGCTTCCGGGTATTAGTACATATTCAAAGATTCTGACTTCTATCAATGGAGATTCTGAGAAAGCGTCAAAGATGTACAAGTCTCCATATTTCCACACAGAGGAATACAATGAACCCAATTACGGAATATCAATCTCGAATATACATGAAAGCGTTTGTTTTCTGAAACTTAAACCAAGTCTTGAAGAATTTACAATAATAAGAAACAAGGATTTTCTTCAAACAATAAAATTGATATTTGGTGATGGAGAATTTATATGTTCTCCTTATACATTATTGAATCTATCCGAAGGTGAACAAATATATGCAAAAGACGTCAAATCATTCAGTTCAATTTTAGGTTATGATATCCACGATGGAAAACTACGCATAGTATCAAAATATGTTAAAGCGATTGAAGAACATTCATTTCTTGATTACTCATACCAAATTAAATCAACATATGGCAATGTAGCAATCGCACTGAATGACAAAGCTGGTATATTTGTAGTAACCTCAAAAGACCAATAAATATCTTTTTAAATCGAAAGGAGTAAATTCACATGAATGGATTTATCGAACAACAAATGATCGATGCTCAGAACAATATCACAAAGGTCTACAATGTTATTGACAAGGCTCTTGCAACGATATCTTTCAGATTCCAGTTGGAACCGGATGCAATTGTATATAACAAAGATCGTGATGCATATGTAGTACCTATCGCAAAAGACAAGTCAGTTTTCTGTGCTATAACTCATAATGCACAGACCGTAACAATCGAAATTCTTGATGTTGATCTTTCAGCTCAAACAGAAATTCCCATCGGCCTATTAACAATAAACATCGACGACTGGAAAGTGCTTTGTACTTTGAGATTGTCAGAAATTGACACATCTTCAGGTAAAGCAAATACCATAACGAGCATGTTCTGTGAAGTTGCTCAGGTAATTAAGGAAAGGAACGACCCGAAGCCTGTAGAGGAGGAAGGACCTGATGAGGTTGAAATTGTAGAAGATCCTGGTAAAGCTGAAGTCGATGCTACCACATGATTCTTATTAATATAAGCCCCGGTAAATCCGGGGCTTTTTAACATTTCATTCTTTATATGTGTATTATTCAAATGAAGATATGAAAATATCTATCAATAACTTTAGGAGGTTATAAATTATGAACAAAACATTTGAAGAAGATGATAAGGTGATTATCATCCGAGAATACAATGAAGCGGAAAATCCACATTGCTTAAATGACATATTGGAATTTTTACGTGCTATGAAAAATGAACTGCAGACAAAACTCGATACAAAAAGAAAATATTTTCGAGACAAAAAGTTGGAAGTTCGGCATCCCTCGGGTCTCGAATATATTCGTGTTCCGGGTCCGGGAGATGCATCTGAATCGGTATATCATATGAGAGTATCAACCAAGAACTTGAATCTTGTTAATCAAATGATTGAACACGTTCTTGCATCGGACAAAAAGATGTTTGCCGTTGTTTTTGATAAGGATTTCTCAGTGATTAGAATAGGCGATAAATGGAATAATGTCTTAACGAAGCCTCGTATTGTTGATATTAAGAAAACATATATCGATGTTCGTAGAATTGAATTCTCACATGACAAATTATTCCATCTCAGCGATATTCACAAAGCTAATGGTATATCTATTAAAGATGATAAAACAGACACATCATTTTCATATATGAACGATTTTCATCTTGATAAAGAATTTAATTACTGGGAATTATTTGGATGCTTAGATTGTAAAGAATATGAGGATAAATTAATTGAAACAAATATGAATAAAAAATGTAACCATATGTTTGTTCCGATTTCAAAAGAATCTGAGAATGAAGCTAATCGTGCACTTGCTAAGTTCAATTCAATAATTTGTCGATGCAAAGATTGCTTGAGATATTTTCTCCGACCTGCCAGCGAAATAAAATATTACGAATCAAAAGACTTGGAATTACCGAGGCGATGTCTGGTGTGCCGTGAAATACATGAAAAATATCAAGGAGGAAAATATAATGATTAAAAAGATACGCGAGATTTCAATGCGGACGAAGCCATGTAGTGACATCGTCGAATATGTACGGAATAAATCTAATAAATATGAAATAGAATCTAATATGTATTATAGCGATGAAAAAGTACCGATTGAATATTATTTCCGCTATCATGCATGTATGTCATCAATAGCATCTCCAAACATAATCACATCGTCGAATGGAGAAGTTAACGTAGTAATGCATATTGAAAGAACACTGTATTCACGGAGAATGGACATCCGAAGAGAAGACCAAGATTTTAAGAAACGATCGACGAAGTGTTTTGAATACATATGTGATGAGCATGATTTTGAATTATTAAACAAAGACATTGAAGGTTTCTTTGAAAATAAGATGAATGAAAAGGAGGAAAAATAAATGAGCATTTACCCAATTAAAAACGAAAAAATTACATCCGACAGAGACTTCATTAAAGAAATCTCAGAAAAGAGGTTCAATGAAAAACTTTGGAAAGTTGGTGATGCATATGCACTGAGGCTTCCTGATAGATACATTGATGTCATTCTTGTTGAGACAATCAAGGATGATTATGGTATTATCAGACTGAGATTCGTTGCAGGAGTACAACTCCCGAAATATAGGTCAAATGGATTCTCAATTGATGTATATGAATGGCAGTCGGATAAAATCGCATGCGTCACTGGTACACATATCGATCATACCATTGTACCAGGTGAAGAACTATCAGATGTAGAATATAAAATATTCAACGAAGAATGGTTCGAAAAAGAATCTACTGATTGGGTCAATTTTGAAGAAACGATTATAAATCGTGCACTTATAAAGGTTGAATTTAGAGGAAGTACTATGATAGGATTTGTGGATCCGCGGAAAGTTCTGGATGATGAATTCGATCTATACGTGGGTGAAATAGGCATAACGATTTATCCCACTCCAGAAGAAATGGAGTCAATTAAAATCTATTCACTGAAACATATTAAGGAGAAGAAAAATGAACAAAAGACAGATTAAGAAATTCTGTAAGAAAGGTGGAAGATTCCACTTTGATAAATCCATATCAAGAATGTCCAAGAAAATGATGTATCCGTTTGTGGCGAATACATACGGACATATGATATCGTGGTGTAAGATGGGAACATGCATCACATGTGATCATTGCACAGATGTAACCATTGATTGGGACGGAACACCATATATGTGTTATGGAGCCAAGATTGGTTGTGGCGGAGCTACCAACTTTACATGCAAACGATATAAGCTTGATCCGGATATTAAATTCTTCAAATATAAGAAGATAAATACTGAGTCTCCGGATTGCGAATTAAAGAGATATATCGATCAAACAATCAAAGATCTTCAAGAACGTGAACAAAAAGAATATGAAGAATGGAGAAAAAATAGAGAACAAATGAAACCTTTTATGGATGCAGAATCCGAAAAGATTCTTGCATATCTTGAAGAAAAAGCAATGCTCGACGGTGATGTATTTGCATATCATCCCAGCTCGGAAACTGTGCAAAAATGTATCGATAGTATTATGGACAATAATGAGGAGGAAAATAATAATGGATGATTATACATCTTTCCTGTTAAATAAAGAAATACCGTGGGCGTTGGATGATGATTTGAAAGCAATGCAAGACATCGTTTACGAATGGATGAAACCGATGCTTGACCATGAAGGAATATATGGAATATGGTTAAATAGACCAACCCTTGACGATGGATTTGAATGGACCTTAATAAATGATGTCGAATTCCAAGGACCAATGGTTGGTGTTCGTGCAATTGTAAATGACGATGGTAAGAAAGGATATGGTATTTATCAATACATAGTGGACCGATTTATTCCTGATAAATATACTAATATAAAAATCTTTGATGATACTCCGGTTTGGGTGGAAAATGAAAATACCATATACAAAGATTTCACTCGTGATCAAATGTACGAGTTATTCGAAAAAGTATCAAAATATTATGAAGAAAAGAGGAATAATAATGAAACCGAACAGCAAAAAGATTAACGACGTTGTCGTACAGGTATTCAACAAAGATGCATTAACACCCGGATACCCGTATTTGATTACTTCACGTAATATGAACAAAACATATACGGGTACTTTGAGTGAAATCGATGATGAAAATCATAAATTAATATTCAGAATATATGATGACAATGGAGATTTGAAAACTGCATGCATAAGCATGCTTGGTATATGTCAAGGAAAATATATTATAGAAAAGCCATTACCGATTGACTTAAATGCTTCTGATAACGAAGAACCTGAAGAATTAGATGGTGAAGATAAAAAAGTACCAAAAATCTATACACGTTCAATTTGCTATTATGATAAACGAAATCACATCGAAGAAAGATATGTGACAAACGAAGAAAACGATCTGTCAGAATTGTTTATTAACAAATCAAATGACACGATTCTCGTTAAACAATTCGCTTACAAAGTTTCGTATATAGATGATGGTAACATTGTTAAATACGAAATCTGGCCATCTCGAGTATGGGATGACGAATCAAAAATACCGGAAGGCTTTAGAGTTCATCCAATGTTTTGGGATAGTAAAGCTAATAGATTCATATATAACGTATGCATATCTAAAAATGTTGAGTGTCTTGGAGCGAATGATTTATCTGTCTCTTGGACAATTCAAATTGCATCAGGACTTCAGATGTTATACTTCATTGAGTATGGTTTGAACAGTCGTCCTGATACATCATATCACGGAATAGAAGATTTTATTAAACCAACGAAATATCAATACATATCAAATGCGAAAGTTGATCGCTTTAATGCCCTTGTCATCGATGACGAAGAAACACATATTTCATTACCCTCTACATCCGGTTTCATATGGTCGTTCTATCAGGATAATTCACATAAATATGATTGGCTGTTTATACCGTGCGTGATTGTAGATGATAACGTTGCACGTTTAGAACATTTCTGTGATTCATATTATGTATATGATGATTTACATCCTGAAAATCTAAGAATGAATTGGGAATGTCAATTGTCGTACGGTGGTCCTCGTAATAAGACGTGTGAATCATACGGTCCTTTCACAATCACAGCATGTGATTATGTTGGGTACCGTCATTTTGATATCGGATCAAGAACCGCTGTAAAGTAAGGAGTGAAGAAGATGCCAAATAAACGTATCCGAAAGAAACATCAAATACGATTCAAGTTCGGTGGTGGTAACAAATTGGTTGTGCATGAATTTTACTCCTCATTTTTCAGAAGAAGAAAAATAACGAGAACAGCTTGCAAATTGAATTATCGTCACAAATACAGATTTTGGATGCATGACCGTATGATTTTCATAATGCATAATCCACCTAAGAAAAAATCCCCGATGTTCGAAAAGAACATTCGCAGAGCTTTTAAGTATAAAAACAAGAATACAAAGTTTGCCAGAAATCAGGAAATGTGGGATAAGATAATTTTGGATTTATCATCATCTGCATTAAATGAATTCAATCGAGCATATGAGGCAGGTGAGGTTGAATAATGACAACACATACTTATATAAAGAAACATCAAATATTCATTCCCAAATATTGTTGCACAGCAATGGGATACGGTAAATTGCTTAAATACTATCAAAGAGGTTTTGATAATGCTCAATTGAAAAAATATAAAAAGGTAATGAATGATGTATTGTTGAATTGCATGAAAGAACATGAATTACCTACTCGCGAGAGATTTGATAGAAATGTGAAGCGTGCCTATAAGTATATTAAGAAAGTAAATAAACTTCCCAAAAGGATGACCCGTGAATCACATGTGAAGTTCAACGATATCATTCAATCAAAAATCGAATATCTTGAAGATATGTCTATATTGGAATTTCTCGATAAGGAGTTTTCAAATAATGAAATTAAGAATAAGAAAGAAGCTAAAGCAAAGACTCGGAAGAATGCATTACCGCGATGCAAGACTCGCAAAAATAACACAGTATGTGTGCGAAACATACCCAAATACAAATCTCATAATTTGCGAAACAACAAGACGTGGTCGCATTAAGAAGATATATGCTGCACAAGGAGCTTATCCAAGTTCAGCAGGACCAACTATCTATGAGAAACCATAAAGATTATTGGAGCCCCGTAATGGGGCTCCAACATATTTTTTTTCTTTTAGTACACAGCTATTATTTTTACGATACGAGCGATAACATTTTGTATGGTTGTCGATGTTGCCAAATTCAAGAAGTTTGCATATGAAATACTAATTGTATATCCCGTCGTACTTCCGGTGTTTTCTGATACACTGACATAGCAATATGCCAAATAGTTTCCAACTCCTGATTGGCCAGGTGTATCATAACCAATGAAACCACCATGGCGGGTGTGACTCATATCAACATCGATACAATTTATACAAGCGGTTCCATCGTTATAGACACCATCACTACTGTATTCTACTCCAATGAATACTTTGAGATATTTTGGAATTCCATTTGGTAGATTTATCGTCGTACTTGTTTGAGGATTGTTTGTATTTTCGTAGAGAACAGGCTCCTTCAAATCTGAAATACAGTCTTTGATGAAATCGATTGTTTTAACACGCTGATAGTTTGGAGTTGAAGTTCCGGATGCACTTGGAATCGAGGTTATTAATGTTTCAGCACCATTCCAAGCAGAACCCGATGCTGTTTGAGAAATACCATATATTCTGTTCATGAATGCAAGAGTTGTTATTTCGCCAATAAATGTTGATGCTTTCATGGTTGGAAGTGATGAAAATATTGGATTTGTAGTTCCTGTAGTATATGTAGCAGATCCTGCAGTACTTGTTGAAAATACAGACCAGCTTGTCGTACGAGCTTTTCTTGAGTGATCCTTTATGACTGAGAATATCCATCCATCATATCGAGCTTCATATTTACACCATAACTCAACCTTTGAACTTGTGTTTGCAGTATCTATTATAACCATTACGAAGTTCGAAGTATCTATTCCTTCATTTACGACATTCCATTGGAAGTCGGTGTTGGAAGCATCATGCACTTTTGTACTACCTGTTCTAAGATGAGCTGATAAAATACCAGCACAAGATGTAGTGCTTCCCCACGTCTTCGAAACCATGAAAGTTATGGTATCATCTGTATTAGCTACACTGATAGTGACTTCGGCAAATTTATGCCATGGGTTTGTAGTTAAAGTGGAAGAATCATCATAGCTTATACCCGTTTTCAAGAACTGAGTATCAGATGTCATTGCAACAGTACCCGTCTTATCAGGCAACGTATAAGTTCTATCACCAGTCATCGTATCAGCAACTTTTAATTGGCCATAATCATCACCTGTTTTTGGATAGATTCTAACAATACCATATTTGTTTCCAGCTGTTCCAGAATTAATCTTGTTTCCTAAACAGAGAATACCATAACCGACTGCTGATGCAGTTCCTTCTAAAGTTGTATATGATAATCCATTATTATTTAACAGAGACTTATTCTCAGAAGAAGCATTATTGTGAAAAGGAATTTGATAAGACGTCGATGATGTCGGATTTGTTAATGTACCATATACTTGCGTAGCAGAAGAAGCATTACCATTTAAATTACCGGTGAATGTGTTTGCATATATGATTCCATCTACCGGTTTTGCATATATGTTTGTTGTAACAAATGTTTGGCCTGTGATTGTGGCAGATAAATCTTCTGGCGTGGTAGAATGTGATGCTCCAAGCAGTAGTGGACGATAATTTGATGCCGCGGTATTGCTCTGTAAAACGTTTGCATCAGTGAATACAGCATTCGATGGTACGGATTTTGCAATTGTATATGCAGATGATTCTATACCACCCTTAGTTCCATCAGTGACAACAACACGACCAGAAGTTGGTGTTGATGTAAAATGTCCAAGAGCTTGCCAATCCGACCAAGTTTCATTATTATAGTTTCTATAATAAATACCATTTGTATTCATACCCAACGCAAGTTGAGTACCGTATTTAGCATCGTTTCCTTGAACTCTTAAAATATGATAATAGTGAGCAGTTGGAGTATGGTTCGATGATGTTCCGTTCCATTCATCAATTGTAGCCAGATGTTTTCCTTCGAAGGAGTTTACATCTTCGGATGTTCGAACAACTGTCAACTTATCAGCGGATGTTGCAGAGCCTCCTGGTGATGAGGAACCGGCATAATCGTGGGTATGTGTTGACAATGCGAAAGTAGATTCCTTTGTAACGGTAATTTTTCTATTATGGTCGCCATCGTTCGCAATTGACACCTCTGTTACCGCATTTCCAGATCCCGTTGTCTCAAGAGTTATCAAACCCTTGAAAGCATTCCACAATTTTGAAATTGGTCTTCGATGATATGTTGTTGTCGTAGTTCCACCTGCGGCGAATTGAGATATGTAATAATCATCTAAGTTTGGAACAGAACTTCCGGTTGTGAGTAAATTTATTGCCGCATTCACACCAGCAGTTGTATCTGGAACGTAATCCAATGAAGGAATATCTTCTTTAGCAACAGAAGCAGTTGCTGATACATGACCCAAAGTGTCAACGGTAATTTTATACAATCCAGAAGTTTTGGAAGTATGTGAAGGATGAGTATAGACTGTTGTATCAGTTCCATCGATTTTGATGTTTCCGTTTGTTGATGATGATGTTACTTTCGAATAGTCCAAAGACGGTATATCCGCAGCAACAAGTTTTCTGAATGTAGCAGCACCATTGGATCCATTTGGTGCGGCGAGCACTGTATTAGCGGTTCTTGATGTAGTTGAATCATAATACTGGGAATGTGTGTGACTTATAGGAGCATACTTACTCGCTAATGATGTTCCATTCTCATATAATGATGTAACATATAATGAACCCGCTGTTGTTCCAAGATATACACCGGTATCGGCAACAGATGTAACAGCTGTCGCTGTTGAAGTTGGAGTCGTAGTAGTAGCAAGTAAATATGCTTTTGAAGTTGTTGCCAAAGTTACATTTACTTTGGTATCAGTATTAGAATCAGCTGCCCAATATGTCGTGGTACCATTACTTTTTAAAATCTGCCCATTTGTACCAGGACCATATGCAGTTCCACCAGACGAAGTTGGTGCCTTTATTGTTGTCACCTGTAATGTATCGGTCAAAGTAGTATCAGTGACTCGAAGATTTCCTGATACAATTGTATCCTTTAATTGTGCCATCTAATACCTCCTTAGAATTCTATAAACTGATATGACTGAATATTTCCAGTCTTATGAATTTTACATATGTCATTTATTTCAAACATATTTGACCTCGTATCTTCATTTCGAGATTCAGATTGATTAGGGGACAAATCATGTTCCGTGTCATATATGTCAACAAGAGTTTGATTTGTTATTCCTGTAGCTGTAACAATACCCTGTTTAGAAATATTTGCCATATTAACCCTCCTTCATTTCATATCCCAACATAGAACCGTTCTTGGATACACTGGCAGATACTTCGTATAATCGTTTAATGTCATCTGCTGATAAGGTCGTTGCGTATAAACGAAAATCAGATAATTGACCATTAAAATTATAACTTGTTCCAGAGTCAAATCCATTCATATAGATAGTCGCGCCTGTTATGCCTTTATACGTTTTAGCATCAGCTTTAAACTCTCCGTCAATATATAGCTTTGCTGTTGTACCATCACCTGTTACTGCGAAATGATGCCATTGGTTATCACCATATGTTGATGCTGACACATTGAATGGATTGCTGGATCCATCACCGGTATTCCAATAAAAGTTTCCACCAGACATGAATAAGTTCAATCTATTGCCATCAGAAAATCCCCACATCATATGTCCATTATAATTAGAATACTTAGCCCACCATGAAAATGTATATGAATTTGCAAAACCGGATGTGACCAACGTTGTATTTATATGCGACCCAGAACCAAACTTGGTACTATGTGAATATCTCGGAGCTGATGTTGATAATGAAACATTTCCATTTCTATTACCATGATTATTGTATCCGGAGCTGTCGATGATTCTATCATCGTTAAAGAAATTATCAACCAATTTATTTCCAGCTATGTAGCATCTGCTATATGTGTTCCAACGAATAAATTCACATCCACCTTTTAATCTACTCACACTACTTGGTTTAAAAGTGTGAGTCTTTGCAACCCAATCTGCTATAGAGGTTAATGCAATTCCTCCCCATGGATAATAGTATGTGGATCCTTCGGTAGATTGACATATTGCTGTACCCGCGGGTCTATCTTTTCCGGTAAATGGAGACAACAGTGTTATTGTGTTATTTGTTTTATCAATATTACTTTTATCCGTTTTTGTACCAAATGTGGGGGTATCATATGTATATATTAAATCCGGATATGTTTCACCATATGAATTTTCATATCCGAAGATGGCGGCATGGAAATAATAATTATCACCGGTAGACCATTTACTCAGGTCATTTGCATATATAACCGTGTCCCCTTTGTGTAAAGGTAAACGTAATGTTGTTAATGTAGCTGCATTGAATCCAGCGGATGTCATGTGATGAGCTATAAACTTCTTGTCAATATCATATGGATATATAGAAGGATAAGTAGTGCCTGTTTGGTTTGCCATTCCTTTAATATAACCACTGATTGTATATCTATGGCTTTGTGATATCGGGATATATTCTTTTGTCATATTTCCACTATAAAAACTCGACTTTATTTCCGGATGTCCCGAGGGTATTTCAGTGGTTGAAATAGTTGCAGTACTTGTCCAGTTCTCTGAACCAAGTTCACCGAATCCATTTATAATAAGATTATCCGATGATTGAGCATCATCCAATTTATAGTGACAAACCAATCCCTTAGCAAGTTCTTTTATTTCCGCCTCGCATAATGCATGATCATAAAAACGAATATCATTTAGATACCCATTTAATGGATTACCACTAACTGTTGATGCGGAGTTTTGACAAACTCCTACTGAATATTTCGAAGTATTCACAATTGTGGGTGTTCCTGTCGTTGTTGTTGAACTATCAAGCACACCATCGATATATAAGTATTTACCAATGCCTTTCTTTCGAACGACACAAACATGATACCATCTGTTTGCAGATATTTTTATTTTTGGGGGGAGTTGCCATCTCACACCATCATC
>JAEEGK010010989.1_pt1 | contig 20779 bp, 18 predicted proteins | sample 8958771 | NCBI WGS metagenome assembly JAEEGK01 (sample SAMN16246547, study PRJNA631951) | gut metagenome | biome: gut microbiome; feature: rumen; material: SC-attached | host: Bos | place: Iran: Karaj | collected 2018-10
AGGACTGCTGGTTAGGAGGCGGTGTTACAGTTTGCCCAGGAGTGACCATCGGTGACCGTTGCATCATCGGTGCAGGCAGTGTGGTAGTGAAGGATATCCCTTCTGATTCAATAGCTGTTGGCAATCCATGCCGGGTTATCCGAAGGATAAATACAAATCAATAACATGTCCAAAGACAAGAACCTCATAGCAATCATCCTGGCAATACTTGCTGCTGCTCTGTATGCCATCAGCACGCCAGTTTCGAAGGTGATGCTCCAGACCGTTGCGCCAACAATGGTGGCAGCATTCCTTTACCTTGGTGCTGGCATCGGCATGGGAGCCATGATGCTTGTACGTAGCGGAAGGCACAGAACGACAGAGGAACGGCTGCACAGAAGTGATATACCATACGCTGTGGCCATGATAGTGCTCGACATTGCGGCACCTATCTTGATGATGTACGGCCTGAGAACGTGTTCAGCATCCAACACTTCTTTGCTCAATAATTTTGAGATTGTGGCTACGGCACTTATTGCCCTGCTGTTCTTTGGTGAAAGCGTGAAGCGCAAACTCTGGATAGCTATCATGCTGGTGACACTGGCAAGCATATTACTTTCATTAGAGGACGGCAACATGTCAGAGGCGTTAACCTTCTCACGAGGCTCGCTGCTTGTGCTTGGTGCCACCATCTGCTGGGGACTGGAGAACAACTGCACCCGCCAGATAGCCGACCGAGATCCGATGGAGATTGTGACCGTCAAAGGTTTCGGTTCGGGATTGGGAGCTTTGCTCATAGCCGTCTGTGCAGGCAGTGAGTTCCCAACATTCCATAACATCGCCATCATTCTGCTGCTGGGTTATGTGGCATACGGTCTGAGCATCTACTTCTATACATACGCCCAGCGCACTATCGGAGCGGCAAAGACCAGTACCTACTATGCCCTGGCACCATTCATCGGCGCCCTATTGTCAATTTTGTTGTTAGGCGAACCTGTCACCATGATATTCATAATTGCCTCAATCCTAATGGCTGCTGGCTGTTGGATTGCTGCTAAGTAGATTTCAATTTAACGAACTGACACAAATATGGATTTCAAAAATAAAATAGTAATCGTCACAGGTGGTGCACAAGGCATCGGAAGATGTATAGCAGAAGAATTCGAGAAACTTGGAGCTACAGTTTGCGTAATCGACAAACAGCAGGGTGAGCACTTTGTGGGCGACCTTGCTGACAAACGCGTATTAGAAGAGTTTGCAAAGGAAGTGATTGCCCAGCACGGACATGTGGACTTTCTCGTCAACAACGCCCTTCCGCTGATGAAAGGTATAGCAGAGTGCAGTTATGAGGAGTTCCAGTATGCCCTGAGTGTGGGTGTGACGGCTCCGTTCTATCTCGCCAAACTCTTTGCTCCCCATTTTGCCGAAGGTGCATCTATCGTGAATATTTCCTCATCGCGCGACCGCATGAGTCAGCCTCAGACGGAAAGCTATACGGCAGCAAAGGGAGGAATTGCCGCATTGACCCATGCCTTGGCGGTCAGTCTTGCTGGGAAGGTCCGTGTCAACTCTATCTCTCCGGGATGGATAGACACCGCCTACACTGTTTATGAAGGTCCCGATGCCTTTCAGCAGCCCGTAGGACGTGTGGGCAATCCCTTGGATATTGCCAATATGGTGCTGTATCTATGCTCCGATAAGGCTGGTTTCATCACGGGAGAGAATATCTGTATCGATGGCGGAATGACCCGTCAGATGATTTATCATGGCGACAATGGTTGGACGTTAAAACAGAAAGAAGGATTATGAAAAAAGGAATTGATTACAGAGAAGAGGCAATAGAATGCGTTAAGGATTCTGTCCTCCCGATACATCAGCAGATATACAGCAAGTATAATGGTGATTTTGACAGAATCTATACGGAAGCGTACAATAACGATTCTTATACAGGAAAAGTCATTGTACCTGGGAAAGTATATGAACTGAGTTATTTGGAATGTACGTGCCCTAAAGTGAAATGCGGGACGAGAAACTGTCCTGAACAATGCGAGTGTTCGCGCCAAAGCATTTTGTATATTCTATTACAACTTGAGCCTAATAGCAAATTTGATGTTCAGATTGTAAACACTATTCTCAGAGGTGGCGATTGTTGTACCTTCCGTATAACTCGAGGTGCCGAAATGATACATCATGAGCCTGTCGAAATGAAAAGACTGATAGCCGTCTGTGGGCTTGACTGCGAGAAGTGCGACGCATATATCGCCACAAAGAATAATGATCAGTCTCTTCGGGAAAAAACCGCCAAGCTTTGGTCAGAGTTGAATCAAGCATCAATACTTCCGGAACAAATCAACTGCGAAGGATGCCGTATGAATGGCGCTAAAACCTTGTTTTGCAGCTCGTTATGTGAGATTCGAAAATGTGCTGTAGCCAAAAGGATGGAGACTTGTGGCTGTTGTCAAGAGAAAGACATCTGTACAAAAGTCTCCGTGATATGGCAGAACAACCCTCAGGCGAAAGAGAATCTGCAGAGGTAAACCCTGAATCGCCCAATAGAGAATCATTCAACTTGTTGGGTTAAAAAAACATTCTACTTTTCTAGGGGAGTTCAAGGTGGAAAACTCTGCGAGTGCCGAGCACCTACCGAGCACCTACCGAGCACTTATCGAGCACATGAAGAAGTCCCCAAGTCTTTCGTGCCTACTTTGGGAAGATAAGCCTTCAGCCGTCGCAAGCATTGCTGCAAAAACGACAGGTCATTCGACATACTCAGGACGAGTCAGTTCGACATGCTCACGACAAGTCAGTTCGACATGCTCACGACAAGTCGAGGCTATGGTTTCGACTTTGTTGGTCATTTTGTCATTTTCATGTTTTGTTGTATGTTTTCTGATGGCTTTTCAACAAAAAAAGGTTGTAATGATGCAGCCATTTGAAACAATTTTGTATCTTTGTAACGTCAATTAATAAATTTGTATCAGTATGAACGATTGGAATATTAAAAAGGTGTGGCATAATTTGCAGCTGTTGGTTGCATGTTTGGTAATTACAGTAATTGCAGGTTGTGTGCCTGGGAACGGCAATACCGATAGCACCTCAACCGATGCAGAATCCGATTCTGCCTGTGTTGATACATGTACCGTCATTGTGGACAGACAAACCTCAGAGGAAGAGAAAAAAGTAATCATTGAATTCTTGACGAACATGTACAACGATGATTTGTACTGTGAATATGACTTCCTGAAAAGCCATTGCAGTCAATCTCTGCTGACCATGCTTGAGAATGATTATGAATATGACCATGAAGGTGTGGCTTATGCTGTATGGGACTTCCGAACGAGTGCCCAGGATGGCAAGCCCGATAGTGATAACATTAACAAAATCATCAATGTAGAGTCAGCAGGAGACGGTTGGTTCACCTATGAGTTCTATGATCAAGGATGGCGTGGGAAAAAACGAGTAAAAGCCTTCATAAAAGATGGTGAAGTGATAATGGATGCTCTTGAGACACTCTACGACGAATGTTACGAAACGTATTCTCAAACAGAAGAGTAAAGGCTGAATTAGGTCGTAACGAGAAATGGATTCCTAAAATGATGTCAGTCATGAATGAAGCACCCACAATGTTCGTATTTGGTGCTGCTCATTTGATAGGCAAGGAGGGCATTATTCAAAAGCTAAGGGAAAATGGATACAAAATAGAGCAGATTAAAAAAGAACAAAAACAATAAAATCTACTTTCTCATTTACCATCTCTCATTTACCATTTTACATTATACATTTTACATTTCCCAGACCCCCTCTGTCTTTCAGACATCTCCCCCTTGAGAGGGGACAGGAGGGGGGCTTTGGGATTCCTTTGTGCGGGTAAATGTGATTTTGAATAATGGCAGCAATGGGAAACCCTTTGCTGCCATATATGCTGTCTTGATAAAACTCACGCCTATTCATGACGCCAGTTGCTATTTGCTGCTTTCCACCCACTTCTTCAAGTCTTCTTTCGAAACACGGTTCAGCAGTTTTCCTTCTTTCCAGTTGATATTGGGATAAGCTGATTTCAGATTATCGCATGCTTTCTTGATGCTGCTGCCGCCCGAGGTGGCAAAAGGGATGACTGTCTTGCCCTGGAAGTCGTATGCCTCCATAAAGGTATTGATAATCGTCGGGCAGGTGTACCACCAGATGGGAAAGCCTACATAGACGACATTGTATTCCTTCATGTTTGTGAGCTTACCGGTAATAGCAGGACGGGATTTCTTATCCTGCATCTCCACGCTGCTACGGCTCTGCTTGTCGTTCCAGTTGAGGTCTGCATCAGTGTAGGGCTTTGCCGGTTTGATTTCGTGCAACGTACCGCCCGTCACTTCGGCCAGCTGCTGTGCTACGCCCTTAGTTGTGCCTGATGCCGAGAAATAGGCTACTAATACTTTCATGTCTTTATTCTCCTTTGTTTTGTTTGCTTGTGAGCATGCACTCAGGCTAATTGTCATGAGTGTTGCCATCATCATAATAATCTTTTTCATTTTTCAGTTCTTTATTCTATGATTCTTTTTTCTCCATTGATGATATACGTTCCCTTCTCCAGATCGTCAAGACTGCTTGCATTGGTATGCAGTTTCTTGCCGTCGAGAGAATAGACGTTATAGAGATTAGATTTCGACTCGGTGCTTTTGATGCCTGTTTGTTCTGCGAGATTAATAAGTGTGTATTGTTGCGCCCCGAGTCCGAGTTGTTCAGCATACTCTACGGTATGAGTGCCGTGAAGGCTCTCAATGCGCCGTATCAGCGGTGAGGCATCGTCGCCAGCTACTGATTGATGGTTGAACACAAGGTCGAGACAGGCCTTGTCGAGGGCTACAGGGTCGAGTGAGGCCAGAATGCCGACATCCTTCATCTTGGGAGAAGCTGGATTGCCGTCGCAGTCGCAGTCAACGGAGAGGTTGTTCATTACGTTGATATAGACGATGTTGCGCCCTTCCTGCTTGAAGTAGTTGTGGACGGCTTGAGCCGCAGCCGCCATCGACTCCAGAAAACCATCCTGATCATCGCTCATCCAGCGGGTGGTGCTTCGTCCGGCTGAGTGGATGTACAGCTTGCCGCTGCTGGATGACACACCGATAGACTGGTTCTTCAGCACACCGCCGAAGCCTCCCATGGCATGTCCCTTGAAGTGGGCGAGATTAATCATCAAGTCGTAGTTCTGCAGGTGGGAACCCACGATGTCGTACTTGATGTGCTTCGTATCGGTGACGGGCAGATGAATTTCACCTTCCTCGTCCATGATATCTACTGTGGCAATATCATTGAAGCCACGCTCAGCGATGGCTCGGCGATGAGCAGCCGTTGTACTTCGGTTGCCACCGTAAGCCGTATTACACTCCACGATGTTGCCATTCACCTTCTGCACCAGATTCTTGATGAATTCCGGGCGAAGGTAGTTCGTACGGCTCGACTCGCCCGTGGAGATTTTCACTGCCACGCGCTTACCTTCACTCTTCACGCCCAATGCCTCGTAGATACTCACCAGCGATTCAGGCGTGATATCTTTCGTGAAATACACCACGGAACTCTGTCCGAAGCCTTGTATGGCCAATATGCAGGCCAATGTCAATAGATACAGTTTCTTCATATACTTCAATGATTATTTGTTTCTGCTTGCTGCCACCCAGACGGGTTCTTCACTCATCGTGGGTTTGTTGACTGCCATTACACCAGAGAGGTTGTGGGGCACGTATGGTTCTTCTAAGTAGCGGATGTCATCTGTTGTCAGTTGTAAATCAAGTGACTTCACGGCTCCCTCAATGTGGTGCAGTTTGGTGGCTCCCACAATGGGCGATTCTACCTTGGTCAACAGCCAGGCCAGCGAAATCTGTGTCATTTCCACACCATAGCGGTCAGCCAGTTCTACGACACGCTCCACCACGAGGTTATCCTGCTGGGCTGTGGCATCATACTTGAAGTGCATGAATGCGTCTTCCATCTGACGCTTCGAGGTCTCACCCGGGCGCTTGGCCAGTTTGCCAGAAGCTAGTGCACTATAGGGCGTCTGTGCGATGTTGTCCTCACGGCATAGGGCTTGCATCTCGCGCTCTTCCTCACGCATAATCAGGTTGTAGTGGTTCTGCACCGAGACGAACTTTGCCCAGCCGTGCTTTTCTGCCAACGCATTCATCTTTGCTAGCTGATAGGCATACACGTTAGCGATGCTGATGTAGCGGACCTTGCCTTGGCGCACAGCCTCGTTCATGCCTTCAAGAATCTCCTCGGCAGGTGTCTTGTAGTCCCAGATGTGATAGATGTAGAGGTCGACATAGTCCATACCAAGATGCTGTAGGCTCTGGTCGATGTTGTTCAGCACGTGCTGACGGCCACTGATGCCCTGCTGGATTTCTGCGTCTGTTCGCGGCAGAAACTTTGTAGCCACAACCACGTCGTCACGCTTGGCCATATCGCGCAAGGCACGTCCGACGTACTGTTCGGATGTGCCCAACTGATAGGCAATAGCCGTATCGAAGAAATTCATGCCGAGTTCGAGCGAACGGCGTATAATCTCACGTGTGGGCTCTTCACCAATCGTCCATGAGTGCTGTCCGATGGTGGGGTCGCCAAAGCCCATACATCCCAAACAGATGCGCGACACACGCAGGTTTGAGTTCCCAAGTTTTACGTAGTCCATTATGTTTGTCTTTATTATCTGATAACTTTTTTCTCTCCGTTCAAAATAAAGATTCCCTTTTTATTGGGAGTTGTTCGCTGGCCGTTCAAGGCGTATGCTTTATCCTTGCTGTCCGCAGTAGACTTAACGGAATGGATGGCTGCCGTCTGCTGATACTTTGTGATGGCGTCGAGCCATGAGCGGATAGCTGTGCGGTCGTAGGAGGAATAGGTGACGTCGAGACCTTTGAGGATGACGCTCTCAGGAGCCAGCTTGGCAATGGCGCTGATAGTCTGTCCGAAGCGTCCGCCACCCATCGAGCAGAAGGGTACAATGGTCTTGCTGCTGAAATCGTCGTGCATGAGGAATGAGCGGACAGGGGCTGGAATGGACGCCCACCAGTTGCAGTAGCCCAGCAGGATGACATCGTAGTCGGCCAGGTTAGGTATGTAGGCTTTCAGTTCCGGCACGGCCTGATTGCGATATTCTTTGAGCGCTTCGGCATAGAGTCCCTGTGAGTTGTAGGTAGCAGAATAAGGTGTCGCTCTTTCAATGCGGAAGATGTCGTAGCCCGTCATCTCGTGGATAATCTTTGCGAGGCCGTCGGTATTGCCTGTCTGTGAGAAATAGGCGATGAGCACCTTGCCGTCTGGATTCTTGGCCTTTGCAACGCTGATACTCTTCCGCTCACCTGAAACAGTGGTGGCACTACGAACCACACGGAACCCTGTGGCATAGAGTGGCACGTCGGCAGGGAAGGGACTGCGATAGGCCGAACGGATATGCTTGGGGAAATCGTTCCAACCACCACCACGAACCACCTTGTATCGTCCTTCTTCAAGATTAGTGCCGTAAGCAGCATACCAGTCCCAAGTCCATTCAGCCACGTTGCCATGCATATTGAACAATCCGAAGGCATTAGCGGGGTATTTGCTCACTTCGACCGTATGCTGCAAATAGCCATTCACCCAATGTCCGCTGGCATTGTTGTTATAGCCGTAGGCATTGTAGCAGTTGGCATCCGAGTCGTGCACATAGTCGCCGAAATTAAAAGGTGTCTGTTTCCCGCCACGCGCTGCATATTCCCACTCTGCCTCAGTTGGCAGGCGGTATCCGTTAGCATTGAGGTTCCAAGTGACGGTGGTGCCGCTGATGGTATAGCAAGGTGTCAGCCCCTCCTGCTGGCTTAGCGCATTGCAGTAGGTGACGGCATCATACCACGTCACATTCTCAACAGGCAGACTATTGCCTTTATGCTCACTCGGGTTCTTACCCATCAGGCGTTCATACTCCAGTTGTGACACCTCTGTCTGCGACATCATGAAGTCGGCTACCGTCACCTCGTGGAGTGTTTCGTCAGCATCACGCTCCGGCTCTGTAGCAGGGCTTCCCATTTGGAACGTACCACCATTTATGAGCACCATTCCTTCGTCCTGTGCCCCAGCTGTGCAAGCCGATATAGTAATCATTGCTGCCGCCATTACTAACTGTCTCATCCTTCATTCCATTGAGTGTTCCCAACCGCCACGGGTATCAATGCCTGTGGCATCTGCAAGTGCTTCGAGTTTAGAGATTTCCTCAGCTGTCAGTTGAATCTTGGCAGCCTCGCTAGCCTCGATAACGTGACGCTCCTTCGTGGCTCCGATGATGGGCAGCGTACCCTTGGCGATGGCCCACGCAATACCAATCTGAGAGCATGAGGCACCATACTTCTGTCCGATGGCGGTCATCTCGTTGGTCAGCGCCTCCAGTTGCGACAATACGGGGTTATACTTCTTACCGCGATCGCTCTCAGCTGGCAGTGGGTTCTCCTTATTATATTTACCAGAGAGTGCGCCCTGCTCCAGCACCATATAGGCCCAGAACTCGATGCCGTTCTCCTTACAATAGTCCAGTACGCCGCCTTTCTCCGACGAACGGTAGAGTAGGGAGAAATGGTTCTGCACGGCACTTACCTTGAAACCTGCCTCGCCCAAGATTTCGTTGGCACGCTGAATCTCCTTGATGTTGTGGTTCGAAACACCCACGCGCTTTACCTTTCCCGACTGCAACAGGGGAATCAGTCCCGGTGTCCAGCGCTCCACGTCCATCGGGTTGTGAATCCAGTAGATGTCGATATAGTCACAGCCCATACGCTCGATAGAGGCATCGGCCATCTTCTCCACACTGTCGTCAAACATCTCAGCAAGCTGTGGGGTGAACTTGGTTGACACCTCAACCGTCTCACGCTTTTCGCCTGCAACGAATGTTCCGAGAATCTTCTCCGACTCACCCATGCCATAGACAGTAGCCGTGTCCCAGAGGTTCAGCCCAGCTTTCATGGCTGCGTCGAACACAGGCTTCAGGTTCTCTACGTCAGTCTTACTCCCAAACACGGCGTCTCCGCCGAATGCTCCTGCGCCCCAGGCCCAGGTTCCTAATGCTATCTTACTCATATCTTCAAATTGTTTTGGTTTGATGGTGCAAAGGTATGTCAAAATCCGCAGTCGACACTTAAGCAATTTACGGATAATTCTACCACTTTTACGGAAAAAGGTGATTCGCGCAAGGTAAATCTCTGGAATCAGTAATTTTGGTAGATTTATCCGTGATTTCTTTTATTGTTTTCTAAACAATTCCTCGTACCTTTGCAAATAAATTCATTTACGATCTAACGAAAAAAAGCTTATGATACTTTTAAGATTGTTTTCTGCATGGACTTTAGTGCTGTGCACCTTGTCTGCTCAAGCTCAAGTGAAAATAGACTTTGATTTTAAGAATAGGGGTCAGCTAGTGACAGAGGATCACTATGGTATCTTCTACGAAGAAATCAATCATGCAGGTGATGGCGGGCTGTACGCTGAGTTGGTGCGCAACCGTTCTTTTGAAGAGGATATGAACAGCCCACTGGCCTGGAGTACCGTCGGGAATGCCACTATTAGCCTCAGCAGTGACAATATGTTGAATACCGTGCAGAAGCGTGCCCTGCGTGTGAATATTAAATCAGCTGGCGGCGGGGTTCGTAACGAGGGCTACTGGGGAATCAATATCGTCCGAGGTCGTACCTACTCACTCTCATTCTGGCTTCGCTCCGAAGACAACTACCAAGGAGTCATCACGGCAGAGTTGCAGAATGCTAGTGGCGGGCGAATTGGTCGGACGACCATCAATGTCAATGCTACGCAGAAATGGCAGAAGCTGACTGCCACCATTCAGGCTACAGGCAATGATGCTCAGGGGCGATTGGTGTTGAAGAGTTCGGTTAAGGGTGTCATATACTTGGATGTGGTAAGCCTCTTTCCTCCGACCTTCAAGAATCGTCCCAACGGTTGCCGAGAGGATTTGGCACAGATGTTGGCCGACCTTCATCCGCGCTTTATGCGCTTTCCGGGCGGTTGCTACATCGAGGGCGCCTACGCTGATGGTGCCACGAACCGCTTCGAATGGAAGAAGTCTGTGGGATCCATTGAGGAGCGTCCGGGACACTTGAACCGCAATTGGGGCTACAAGGTGACCGACGGATTGGGATACCACGAGTGTCTGCAACTAGCCGAGGATCTAGGGGCGCACGCTCTATTCGTGGTCAATATGGGGCTAGGACATGACTGGAAGGTGGACGAGAACAATATAGACCCCTTTATTCAAGAAGCATTAGATGCCATCGAGTACGCAAATGGCTCGGCCACGGAGACCTTCTATGGCCGTCTCCGCGCTCAGAACGGTCACCCTGAACCCTTCGACCTGAAATACATGGAAATCGGCAATGAACAGGAGTTCATGCTTAACCGCGATGATTATATGAGGCGCTACATGCAGTTCTATACAGCCATCAAGACACGTTGGCCTGAACTGCACTTAGTGGCCGATAGTTACTACTTCGACAACATTACTGAACCAGTGGAGCTGAAGGACGAGCACTACTATGACACTCCAGACTTCTTCATTAGTCAGTATGGCCGTTATGATAACCACTCCAAGTCATCCACACATATTTATGTGGGCGAGTATGCTGTGACGAAGGATTGCGGCTGGTGGGGCAATATGAACGCAGCTATAGGTGAGGCCGTGTTCATGCAAGGATGCGAGAACAACAGTGAAGCAGTCACTATGATGAGCTACGCACCCATCTTTACACACGAGGAGAACTATGCCTGGCACCCAGATATGATCCGCTTCAAATCATCGATGAGTTACGGAACACCCTCCTACTATGTTCAACGAATGTTTAGCAATAATATAGGTCGACAGAATATCCGGTGGAGCGAGCAGGACAACGTTCCGACGTTCAACGCCGCAAAGGGCAGTATCGGTCTGGGCACCTGGTCCACCAGTGCTACATTCACCGATCTCAGCGTCACAGCTAGCGACACGACCTTCGAGGTGAAGAACTTGTTGTCTGGCGAATGGACCATGCGGGGTGGCAATTGGACACTCAGCGACGGAACGTTCAGACAGACGAACACCTCGGCAACCGACGTAACCTGTGTACTCAACAAGCAATTCACAACCACCAATGTGGATATAACTGTTCACGCCACCAAGAACGGCGGTTCCGAAGGCTTCCTGATTATATTTGACTATAAAGATGCTCAGAACTATAGTTGGCTGAACGTGGGTGGATGGGGCAACTCCAAGCATGCAGTGGAGCAGTGCAAGAATGGAGTGAAGTCCACACTTGCCGACAAGGAAGGACAACTGAAGACAGGACAGGAGTACACCATCCGAGTACAAAAGGAAGGACAGCGCGTGCGTTGCTACCTGAACGGAACGCAAATCATCGACACCAACCTCCGAGAATATGCCAATCGCCGCATCTTCACCAGCGCCAATATTGACCAGCAGGAGGACATCTTCTATGTTAAACTTGTCAACCCCCACCCAGAGGCCACTCCAGTGCGTTTGTCCTTTGCGAACGGACGTGTCGTTTCGGGTGAAGCCGAGGTTCTCTCTGCTCCTAATGGTACCGACGAAAACACGCTGACAAACCCTTTCTTGATTACTCCGCACTCGCAGGAAGTCCGTGTCGAGGCTGACGGTACCATCAATTACGAGACCTCAGCCTATTCGGTTAATGTGCTGCGTTTGAAAGTGACAGACGTAGTTGCGCCCGTAACCGAACCATTGCCCCAACCTCGCTTGCGCTTTTCGTTCGAAAGCGGCACGCCCACTGACGACTCTGGCACCTATCGTGGTACACTCTTCGGCAAGGCTGCCATTGAACGGCAATCCGACGGCAACTATGTTCTATCTACAGGACAGTTGGGAGAGAACAGCTACATGAGCCTACCTATCAAGGCCGTGCAGGATGCCCTCGCAGGAGCCACAGACTACACTATCAGCCTGAATGTGCTCCAACGTATTGGTAATAACACTAGCCATTTCGCTTGGGCATTGGAACTGAGCAACGGAACCGGCCAGTACTTCGGAATTATCAACTCGGGCAGCAACAATAACTGGTACTGTGAACTGAAGAGCACCTCTACTTTGAACAATATCTCCTCATGGTCTTGCCTCCGAATTGGTGAGTGGCACAACATCACTTGTACCCAGAAGGGCGATACCTTCCGCCTATATGTGGATGGGCAACTGCGTAGCACTCAGACCACCAACGTTAATCTGCCCGAGCTCGTGGGGAAGTTGAAGGTAGCCCAAATTGCTCATTCACCATTCTCTGGAGATGCTATTATGGAGCATGCTCTGTTTGACGACTTCCAAATCTTTGACTGTGCACTCTCTGACCTACAGGTGCAGGATATCTCAGCGCGAGCAACTGCTATGCACGATGATGCTCAGTATCAAGGAATAGCCGATTTGCAGGAACTCAAGAATTTGGTCAAGGAAGTGAAAAACTACTACAAGGATGCCAACAATAGTACGCTAACTCAAGCCTATAGCGCTGCCTCGCGTGTTGTCGACAGCGGCACTACAGCTACTCGCCGCCAGCGCTATCAGCAACTACTTAGAGCCGTAGACGACTATCAGGCGGCGCAACTCCAACTGGCACGTTCCGGTCAGTCTGCTAATCTCACTTTCCTCATTCAGAATAGTTCTTTCACTCGTTATAATGTAGGCTGGCAGGGAGTCGACATACCAGCTGTGCGAACAGGCACGGATATCACCACTACTTACGTGGGCTACAACAGTGAGACTGCTGAGCAGTTCTCCCGCTCTTTTGATATTTGGCAAGAACTGGCTGACATGCCTGCAGGCTATTATCAACTTTCTGCTAAGGCCTTTTATCGTGCGGGCGCCATAGAACCCGCTTACACAGCTTGGCAGAAGCAAGACTCCTCCATCGACAACGCTCAACTTTATCTGGGCAATGCATCTGTCCAGTTGCAAAACCTCTATAGCTGCGAAGACTATACCTACAGTCCCTATCGATATCCCGACGACTTGGCCTCGGCCTCAAAGGCTTTCTCCAACAACGATCGCTACCACAATTCTGTTATCTTCTTTCTCCCCTCGGAGCAGCACTCTTTGCGATTGGGAATTCGAAAATTGCAAACTGTGGATGCCGACTGGGTCGCATACGATGACTTCCAACTTCGCTTCTTAGGTGACGATACCGGAGTCCAAGGTCTTCACTCATCCATACTCAGTGGACGCACAACCGTATATGACCTCATGGGGCGCAGACTGAGAATTGTCAACGCTCATAACCTGCAAAACCTACCGGCAGGAATCTACATTATAGGAGGAAAGAAATATATCTCACATAAATAAAAATCAATGTCCTTACATCATTATCCCGAAAAATGAGTATCATAGCTTTTGTTCTCATGAGTTTTTTGAGGGTGTCTATGCTCAAAATGATGTCGCTTCATTTCGAACGTGTATCATGACTTCTCCCGTGGGTTGGAATTCAGGGAATTATTATTTCTCCCTAGACACAGAGAAGAAGGTGATGCAGAATGCTAATGAAATCACCATCCTGTTTCCTTGTATAAAAGATAGAGCTGTCCGGCAAAATGCGTACCTTTGTTCATGTTGCTTTGTTTTTGCGGTGAAACAAAGGTAACAAAAGGCTGAAAACCATGATAGGGATTCAGCCTATTTTTTTTCAAAAAAACTTTACGAATTATTTGGGAAAGGAGAATTTGTTTTGTATCTTTGTGGTGAAATTCCGCATACTATTACCATTCCACTATAATAAATTTGAAAGTAATTTGGCTAAAGGCAAACGATCATTTGCCTTTAGGCAAATGATAAAATGCCTTTAGGCAAACGGTAGTGCGCCTATAGGCAACTTCCCTTCTCAGCTAGCTCATCTTCCCGATTGAGTCGGCTGCTTTTCCCTTTTGAATTAGCTGCCCGTCCTTTGCCATTCAGACAATGGACTTCTAACAACTAAAGTCTTAACTCATAGCTGTCTTCTGCCCTTAGGTGTTCACTCTAAACTATAAACTTTTCTATTGACTGTCCGCAAAAAAAGAAGGATATGAAGGATAGAGGGGGCTGTATTGTGAACGGCTGCAAAGTCATGAAAGCTGAACTTCTGCTACTTGATATAGATTATTTGTGCAAATCCATCGGGGTTGTGTACTATATTTATGCCCTTTGTCAAGTGTGGCAAGCGCTGTCCGCAGAGGTTGTATACCTCCTTTAATCTGCCGTCTTTGCTATAACTATCGCTGTGCTCTGGCAGCTCTTCCACCCCCATGGAGGTACCCTTGCTAAGCTGATAGTTCTGCTTCACTCCCACGCCTACATTTTGCATTTCGAACGAGATAATCACTCGTCCGTTGAAATTATCAGGCTTGTGGGTCGCGATGTTGATGCTGAAATCATTCAGGTTCTCAACTTCCACGATTTGGTCTGGTGTACGCTTTGTGCCCCATGGTAATACGAACGAACGCCCCATGGTATAAACTCCTTCGTGGTATAGTACGGAATGTACGTACTGACCATCTTTGTCCTGATAGTCCACGCGTATGTTTGTTGTAGAGATATCGTTGCGTCGCTGAACTACTCCGCTGCGCAGTCCGTCTACTTTCAGTACGTCTGGTACCCTCGTGACTTCTAAGCCTATCAGTGCTAATCCTGTAGCGTCTTTGTTCGACGATAGACGAACGGTCCATGTCTTTGGGTCGAATAGGGCATAGGAGGCTGTGTTTGTGCGCTTGGGGAACCATTGGTGCGTGCGAACGATAGTTCCCAATACTACCTTCGGGTAGAGTGTTGGTGCATTGTCAGCTACGATACGAATGAAGCAGACACCCTTGCTTCGTACGACATCCTCCAGACGGAGGGTGCCATCTGCGATTTCGATGTGCTCTGAACGACTATTGGCCAATGTGCCTTTCTTGGTTTCGTACCAACTATTGTGTCCTTCGTCGATGTGATACACTTCCAATGTGCCACTATTGAATGGAATGTTGTCTAGCGTGACGTTCAAAGTTTGCTCGCTCGTCGAGGTGTTCCACAAGGCAGTAGTTATACAATTGGGAGAAGCGGAGGCCAACCCCTTGACGTTGCTGCCAGAGACGGATACCCGGCGGCGATCTGAAGGCATCATCCCATAGAGCTTGAAGGCATTGAACAGCGCCTTGCGAGCGCCACTATCTCTGTCAATGAGTCCTAGCTTATCACCAACGAAGAACCCAGGATCTATATACTGAGCCCAGTTGACGAAGGTGAGATCCGGACATTGCAGGAACCCTGGTAGGGCGTTGAAGAAGGTCATTGCTGATTCGGCCCGTTCCACGGGTCCGTCCTTCTGATACTCTGCTGCGGGGTAGGGTGAGTACTCCGTCAGCAGCATCTCTGCTTCGTTTCGACCTAGGCTGTTCAGTGCGCTGCGCATACTATTTAATTGCCAAGCATAGTCAGGACCATAGGCGTGCCCTGAGAGAAAATCCAGCGGGAGGTTGCGCGCCTTCACACGGTCTACCAGTGACTGGTGCCACCAGTTGAAGGCACCTGCCGGTCCACCCACTTTGATATCAGAATAGCCTCGGTTCACGGCTGGTGCAGCAGCTTCATAAATATCCAAATACTCGTTCAAACCACCCGTAAAGAAGCCGTCTTTCAAGTCAGGTTCGTTCCACACTTCGACATAGCTGTTCGTGTAGCCTTTGTTCTTCCACTCCCGTGCAAATCGTTCGTTGATGGCGCTCCAGATGTCAAGGTCCGTGGGTGGGTCCATGAATCCGCTCCATTCTGTGGGTCGGCTCTGGAGTATGGTGGGCGTGTAGCCATGGGATATGACGAGCACGGGGCAGTATTTACGAGCAAGCGTCAAGAGGTAGTCGACGTTATAGAGCGAGTAAGCCGGATTCTTTGTCGTGCCAACTACACAGGGTTGCCCGTAGAGATCATCCTTGCCGCAGGCCATCTCATAGCGCATTGAGCGTGCTTCGAGTTCTGCTAACTTGGGAAAATCGCGGTCAAGCCATGCTTTGGACACCAAAGGTGTTTGATAGAGTCCTATTTTCTTTACCAAAGGGTACTCTTCCCACTGATTTCCATATACATGAACCGTTACCTGGCTGCGCAGTGGTAACATCGCTATATGCAACGCAAAAGCGCAAAACAAAAACCTTCGCATTTTTTCATTCTTTAAGTGTCAGCTGTCTTGTATCCTGCACCAACGCTCCTGTTACTGTTTCAGAAGCCAAATGGTAGACAAGGGTGTCAATCCAACTCTTTTCATTGCAATTTCTATTTCCGTCACAAAGGTATGCCATGTTTTGCCAACATGACCTAAACTTTTTACCGAAATATTGACCATTTTTACTGATTTTGCAGATTTTCATCTTTTATGTCAGCAAAAAAATGTAATTTTGTAGCCGTTATGGAGAAGATATTAAGAGTTCACCACGTCAACGACTATGCCCGTTATATCGGTGCACCAGAGTTGCATCCACTAGTCTCTGTCATCCACTATGACGAACTGGAGCATTGCCGCCACTCGCTCAACAACTACGATGTCTATGGTCTGTTTATAGGTGATGAGGAGTTGGAAGATCTGTCGTACGGACAGCTTCAATACGTTCTGCACTGCCATGCGCTGATGTGCGTGGCACCAGGCCAAATAGGTGGCAAAACCGATATAGGTGAGGAAATCCACACCAAAGGCTGGGCTCTTCTCTTTGATACAGAACTGCTGCGTCACACCGAACTCGGTCGTCGCATGGCTGACTATCATTTCTTCTCCTATACTACAAGCGAGGCGCTGTTGATGACACCTGAACAGCGACAAAGCATCGTTACGCTGTTTGAGGAGATTCGCAAGGAACTGCTATGCGATGAGGATAGTCACACGCTACGCATCGTAACTTCGCAGATAGAACAGATACTGGAACTTGTGGCCCGTTACTATGCACTTCAACTCTCCACTTCGGCCACTTCGACAAACTCCGACCTGTTGCCGCGCTTCGAACATCTGTTACTGAATTACTATGATGAAGGTCTCCAACGGCAACTGGGGCGGCCCACTGTGAAATACTGCGCGCAACAACTATTCCTTTCACCTAACTATTTCGGTGACCTTATTCGTGAGTTGACTGGCGAATCTGCCACTTCCCATATTCGTCGTTTCATTATGCAACGTGCCCAGCAGCTCCTAATAGGTGGGGCCACTATCTCAGAGACTGCCGAAAGCCTTGGCTTCGACTACCCCCAGCACTTTACACGTCAATTCAAGAAGCATTTTGGTGTTACACCCTCCGATTTCATGAAGAGGTGATAATACTCTCTAACTTAACGTGAATTCGACGAATTCAGAATAGTGCTAATTGGTTGTTCCGCACTCTTTCACATGTGATGCACGGTTTCTTGGGAAAGAAGCAATATGCAGATAATGCTCCCAATAAGTTAACCACGAAGTTGTAAAACGACCTAAGACTTGAATGCTCTACCTGTGCGGTGTTTTTCAGCTCATCATTAACAGTCTCAATAATAGCCCTCAATCTGGTAAGCAGTCTGTTCGACATACTCATGATTGTGCCCTTCATGTTGCTCTTGAACTTGTTTCCCCTGAGCCTGTCGAATGTGTCGAATGGCTTCACGATTCATGATTTATTTCCTACTTAAGGGAATTTTTGCTACCCTTAATGGGAACATTTTTTTCTCTTAAGGAAATTTCTATTACGCCTCAATTTGTAGCTCTCAGGATTGCATTTTTTTATATTGGCTAATATATGCATTTATACCAACTGTTATATCATTGCCTAGACTTATATTCGCCGGGGGGCATGCCCGTGAGGCGACGGAAGTATTTTGAGAAGAACGAGGGATTGGCAAAGTGCATCTCATCGGCTATTTGTGCAGCAGACTTGTCTGTGTGGCGCAGTTCTATTTTGATGCGAGTGATGAGGGCACGATCTATCCAGTCTTTGGCGGTGGTGCCGCTGGTTTGGCGGATGACTGTGCTCAGATAGCGCTCGGTGAGGCACATGCGCTCGGCATAGTAGCCTATCTGGTGTTGTTCGGCACAATGCTGGGTGACCAGTTGAAGGAAACGGTCGAAGATAGTCTGCTCGCGCGAACGACTGTTGGTCAACTGGTTGGCTTGCTGGTGGAACAACTGGTCGTAGTGGTGCATCAAAGCTGCCACGAGGGCTGTGACGGTTGGGCGATGATAGTCGTCGGCAGCATGAACCATCTGCCAGATGGTGTCCAGAATATGTTGGGCTGTAGAGATGGCTTCCTCACTGACGGGTAACTGGAAATCGCGCACCTGACCGTTGAAAGCCGATGGCATCTGTCCCTGCGCAAAGGGCATGGGGAAATTAGAAAAGAGGGCAATGCCAAAGATGCGTAGGTCGGCCGACAAACGCTTGGGGTATATGATGGTGCCTGGGCCGATATAGACAAGCGTGCCGCTTTTGAGGTGGCGGTCTTGCAGGTTGAAGTTGATTTCAGCCTCGCCGCTCATGATGATGCCCAGACGGTGGTCGTTGATGGTGAAAGGAGGCCTTTGGCGCATCAGCAGACTGAATACCTTGTGGTCGCCACGAACCATTCCAATTTCGCTGTTCAGAAAGGCATGTTCGCGGATTTGCGAGAGGTGTGGTATAAGGATGTCGCGCATTCGTGTGACGTCCATGAGTTGCGGTTGTTTATTTATCATACGTCCCTTTTTTGTTGGCAAAGATACGAATAAGCGAGCGAAAAACCAAATTTTATTTGAGTTTTTCCGAGCGTGAGTATCTTCGAGTGTAGTCTTCAAAGATAATCATTTTCTGCAAAATAATGTTCTATTTTTATATAAATCGAACAAAAAGAACATCTTTCCATTCCTGCAGATAACGCCACGATGAAAAAAACATCGTACTTTTGCACCCAGAATTCAATGACAATAAAAATATGAAGAAATTAGTTTTAAGTTTGACAATGTTGCCGATGCTGGCTCAGGGACAGACATTGGACGATTGTCAGCAGGCTGCAGAGAAGAATTACCCGTTGATACAGCAGTATGGTCTCATCGAGAAGACCACCCAGTTGACGGTTGCCAACATCCAGAAGGGGTGGCTACCGCAAGTGTCGGCTCAGGCACAGGCCACGTATCAGAGTGATGTGACGGCGTGGCCCAGTGAGATGAAAGCGATGATGAGCGGTATGGGCATCGACATGAGAGGACTGACGAAGGATCAGTACCGAGTGGGTATCGATGTGCAGCAGACTATCTACGACGGTGGTGTCATAGGCAGTCAGAAGCGTATAGCCCGTGAACAGGGCAAGGTGCAGGCGGCACAGAACGAAGTCAATATTTATAATGTTCGCAAGCGTGTGAATGAGATGTATTTCGGGCTGTTGCTGATTGACGAACAAATCAAGTTGAACACTGACCTGCAGACATTGTTGGCAGGCAACGAACGCAAACTGGAGTCGATGACCAAGCGCGGAACAGCAGCCGAAAGCGATCTGCAGAGTGTGAAGGCAGAGAGACTGAATGCGGTGCAGAAGGGCACTGAGCTGGTATCGCAGAAACAGATGCTACAACGCATGCTGAGCACTTTTTGTGGTATCGAGATCAACAACATACAGAAGCCACAAGTGAAGTCTGATGGCAGAAATCTGGCGACAGGAAACCAGAGACCAGAACTGAAGGTGCTGGATGCACAGATAAGTGTGCTGAATGCTCAGGAGAAGGCACTCAACGCAGCACTGATGCCGAAGGTGGGTGTGTTTGCACAGGGCTTCTATGGTTATCCGGGGCTGAATATGTTCGAAGACATGATGCGCCACAAATGGAGCCTGAATGGCCTCGTCGGTGCAAGGGTGTCATGGACTATCGGTGCCCTCTATACCCGCAAGAACGACAAGGCAAAACTGCAGTTGCAGCGTGATATGACGGAGAGCAGTCGGGAGGTGTTCCTCTTCAATAATAACCTGGAACAGATTCAGCAGAACGAGAATATAGAGCGCTACCAGAAACTGATGGCCCACGACGGGGAGATTATCTCGCTGCGACAGGCTGTGAGAAAGGCGGCAGAATCGAAGCTGGCACATGGCATCATCGACGTGAACGACTTAGTGCGCGAGATTAATCAGGAGAATGCGGCTTGTGTGCAACAGTCGGTACACGAGATTGAAATGCTGAAAGAGATATACGATAACAAATACACCATTGGTGAAAAGTAAGAAAGTAAAAAATGATAAATATGGAAAAGAACGAATGTTTAAAGAATTTGGGGTCGGTGATAGGTGCTTTACCTTTTTACCTTTTCACCCTTTTACCTTTTCTTGCTGCCTGCGGAGGAAGCGAGAAGGAGTATGATGCAACAGGTACGTTCGAGGCTACTGAGACGACCGTGTTCGCAGAACAGAGTGGGGCATTGCTGTCGTTCGATGTGAACGAGGGTGACATGATTGAGGCAGCTCGACAGGTGGGGCTCATTGATACCACACAGACGTGGCTGAAGATTCAGCAGATGGATGCTACGAAAGCGGTTTATCAGAGTCAGAAGCCCGATATGGAACGCCAGATAGCAGCTACGCGCCAGCAGTTGGCTAAGGCTCAGCAAGACGAGCAGCGCTACCGTGAGTTGGTGGCTGACGGGGCAGCTCCCTCGAAGATGCTCGACGATGCCACGAGTCAGGTGAAGGTGCTGCAGAAGCAACTGGATGCGCAGATATCATCGCTGAACACCAGCACGCAAGCCCTCGACAAGCAGACGGCTGCTGCCGATGTGCAGAAGGCACAGTTGCAGGATATGT
>JAEEGK010010993.1_pt1 | contig 20776 bp, 7 predicted proteins | sample 8958771 | NCBI WGS metagenome assembly JAEEGK01 (sample SAMN16246547, study PRJNA631951) | gut metagenome | biome: gut microbiome; feature: rumen; material: SC-attached | host: Bos | place: Iran: Karaj | collected 2018-10
CCCAATCCCCAATCCCCAATCCCCAATCCCCAATCCCCAATCCCCATTTTCATTTTATTTTTATAAAAAAATAATTATTTATTAATTATTTTATATTTAAAAATAATTTTTTATTTTTATAAAAAATAAATAAAAAAAATGTTTTTTTTTTTATTGTTTTAATTTTGTTATTTTTTTATTTGGAATTTTATTATTAATTTTACATTTAAAAAATAAAGAAAAATTTCCTTATAATTTTGTTCCAAATAAATATGAAATTGTAATGATTTTATTTATTTTATTAAATCAAATTTATGTTTTTTTTTATAATTTGTTTTATAATAAATTAATCGAAAAAAAATTTTTTTTATTTTCAAAATTAAAATCATTAGAATTTATTTATTTTCAATTTCTAATAATTTTATCAATTTTAGCACGAACAAATAATTTAATAAACATTTTTAATAATTATTTTATTTCTCTTTCAAAAAAATTTACATTTAATTATTTAAATGATAATAATAATTCATTTAATAATTTAAATAATATTTCATCATTGAATAGCATTAATAATAATAGTATTAATAATAGTATTAATATTGAAAATAAAAATAATTTTAATTTATTAAATTTTCGTCATTTTGTTTTATCAATTTTAATTTATTCTATTTTTATTTATATTATTATGGGTTTGAATGATAATAAAATTTTTTTTGAAGGAATTACATTTATTTATTATGATTCTAATATTGAAAAAGAAAATGATTATTTATTTGGATTTATTTTAGAATGTTTTTTATTTTTAATTGTTTTGATGTTTTTAATTAAAAAAATTAGTTTTTTATTAAAATTTCCTTTAAATTCAGATAAATTTTATTTTAAAATTGAAATTATTTTTTATATTTTAATTATTTATTTAAATTCGTATTTGAAAAAGTTTTTGATTTTATTTTATTTTAAACATAAAAAAAATAAAAATTTAAGTTTAATTAATGATTCAATTTTAAATGTTTGTTTATTATTATTGAATTTTATTTTGTTTTTAAAACGTTATTTTTTTTATAGAAATTTAATTTATTTAAATAATAATAAAAATTTTTATTTAAATTTTAATGATATTTTTAATATAAATTTTTCAATAATAAACATTTTTAAAATGTATTTAAATAAAAATTGTGATGAAAAAATAAATCAATTGAATTTTTATTTAGTTTATTTAGAATTTAAAAATAAATATAAAAATTATGAAAATAATAATGAAATTCATTTAAAAATAATTGAAATTTATAATCAATTTTTTAATCAAAATTCGAATATTAAAAATTTAGAATATTTTTTTATTGAATGTCCTTCTGAAATAAAAGAAAAATTAAATAATATGAATAAAAATAATTTTATTAATGAAAATTTAAATTGTTTTGATGAAGCTTTTAATTGGATTAAAAATAATTTAGAAATTGAATTTAATAAATTTCAACAAAATATTAAAGAAAAAAATATTATAATAAAAATTTTATTTTTTATGGAATGTTTTGAAAATGATAATAATAAAAATAATATTTTTAATATTAATTTAAATTAAAAATGTAAATAAAATTTAAAAAATTAAATAAAAATTTATTTTTTATTTTATAAAAAAAAAATTAATATTTTAATTTAAATAATCAAAACTTGAAAAATAATTTCCATAAGGATTTGTATAATTATTAAATTGTTTAGTAATAGATTTTGATTGATTTGGATAATTTCTTAAACTAAATTCAAAAGCAGGTAAAATTTTTCCTGAATTTCTATAAAAATTTGTTGATTCAAAACTTTTATTTAATTTTTTTGTATTTTTTTTTGTATTGTTATTTAATGATTGAATTCCTATTCTCAAAGGAATTTTTGAGTTTTTTCTTTGAGAATTTGATTTTTTTTGAGTATTTTTTTTATAATTTGGTAAATATCGTTTTATATTTTGCATAAAATTATTATTATTAAAATTATTATTATTATTAAAATTATTTGAAAAATTTGTATTAATATTTTTAATATTATTGTTTTTATTATTATTATTATTATTAAAATTATTATTATTAAAATTATTATTATTTTCATTAAAATTTTTACTATTAAAATTATTATTATTTTCATTAAAATCATTTTCATAATTAAAATTATTAAAATGTTTATTAATTTTTTCTTTTAATAATTGTTTATTTTCTTGAATATTTTTCATAATTTCTTCTGCATTTTCAATTTTATTAAAATAATTATTATTATTACTATCATCAGTTAAATTATAATTAAAATAATAATTATTATTATCTAAAAAATTATTTTTATTAAAATTTCTATTTGGAGTTTTTGAAACATTATTAAAATAATTTTTATTTTTAACATCATTTAAATATTGTTTATTATTAATATTTTCTTGATTTAAAATTTTATTTTCTAAATATAAAGTTTTTATAGCATAAATTGCTTGTTGAATATCTTCAAAAAGTTCAGAAAATAATTTTAAAAAAATATTCTTATTTAAATAAAAATTTTCAATATTTGTTATGTTATTAAAAATATCTTTTTTTTTATTAATTCCTTTCAATCTACTTTCTAATTTTTTAATTAAATAATCAATCACATCATTTGATTTATTATTATTATTATTAAAAGACATATTTTATATTAAAAAAAATTAATTAAAATTTAATTATTAATTATTATTATTTTTAAATAAATTCATTAACATTTTTAAATTATTAGCTTCTAAATCATTTTCTTCGATTTTTTTTTCCATTTTTTCAATTAATTCTGGAAATTTATTCATATCATCTTTACAATTAGTTTTCATTAAATTATAATGATATCTCGCACATGAAAAATTATTTTCAGCTAAATAATTTAAAACTAATCTCGCATAACTTTTAGAAAAATTTTTATCTAATTTTGTAATGATTTTAATATCGATTTTTTTAGATTCTTTAATTTTATTTTGTTTTACTAAAACTAAAGACAAATTTGATAAAATTAATTTTTTTTGATTTAAAATTTCATCAGTTATTTTTTCATTAGGAATTTCTTCAATTTTTGAAATAATATTTTTATATGAAATTTCAGCTTCGTTCCATTTTTTTTCTTTAGTTAAATTATTCGCTTCGTTTTTTAATTCTAAAATATTATTTAAATCCATTTTAAACTAAAAAAAAAAAAAAAAATAATTAAATTAATAATTAAAAATAAATATCTAAAAAAAAAAATATAAAAATGAAATTAACAAATTTAAAAGAAGCTCCTTTAATTCGTGCTTATTTATTAATAAATCAAGAAAAATCAAAAAAAGGTTTTAAAACAATTCAACCTGAAATTAATAAAATGACCGAAATTTTTGGCCCAGATTTTGATAAAGAACTTCATAGAATTTTATTTGATGAAATTGATTTTAAAGAAATTAAAAACGTTCAAAATTCAAAAAATGGAAAATTTCAATATTTTTTACAAGATTTTCCTTCTTTATTAGAACGCTTTGATTTTATTAATTTATTCTCCGAAATTTTAATGCGAACTGAAAATCCTGCAACAACAAATGAAATTTTCAATGGTTTGAATAAATTAACAAAATTATCATCAGAAAATCAAATAAAAATTCTCATTTGTTTTATTTTAAGCACAAATCAAAAATTTTATCAAGACGCAAAAAGTTTATTATTAATAAAAATTTCCGAAATCATCAAAGAAAATCAAAAAAATCCTTTTTCAGAAAACACAACACAAACATTATTAATGATTTTAGAAAACATAAAATTAGAAAATGACGAAAATGAAAATGAAAAATTAGATAATTACATTGAATATTTTGAAGATTTTGACGATACAAATTTAAGTGAAAAAGACGATATTAAACAAATAAATGACATTGAAAAAATTTTAGACACAGGATGTGAAATTCCAATTGAAGTAGAAAAATTATTTTTTGAATTAGGTCCTTTGATTATTAATAATAATTATAATATTTCAAATTGCGAAATGATTAATTATGACATTGATGAAAAAAGATTGGCTGAATTAATAATGTTTATTATGAAACATCAAAATTGGAATTTTGATAAAGAAAATAAATATTTAAATAAAATATTTTTAAAATCTATTGATTATGAAAAATATAAAGATATTGATGATTTTTCTGATAAAAAAACAATCACATGGAACATTGATTTGCTTTATAAAATGTTTAAAAAAAATATTGATAATATGGATTCAAATCAAGTTTTAAATGGTTTTGATGATGAGAAATTTTCTATTAAAGATAAAAGAAATTTTGAATTTTTTATTAATACGCTTCAAAAAATTAATATTTTAAAAAATCCAAATCAATTTTTTAATTTTATTTTTACAAAATGGAATTTTGAATTAAATCAAATTGAATTTTTGAATTTTCTTATTAATAATAATATTTCAAATGAATTTTCGCAATTTAGTTTTAAAAATTACAATGGAAGAAAAGTAAAAAAAGAAGTTGAAATTAACATTGCAATAAACATTCAAAAAAATCAGTTTTTAATTGAAAATTGGCAATGCATCGATTTAACTGAAATTTTAATAAAATTAAGCAAAGGAAATTATTATTCAAAAGTAAAAGAAATTTTTTTATGGCCAATTCAATTCATTCCAGAAATTTTAGCATTAAATTTAATTTCAATTCAACCGGAATCAGATGATTTTTTATACGATGAATTAATTTTCGAAGTTTTAAATCCGATTTTATCAAATCACAATACGAGTCAAAATTTAATTGATGAAATTTGGAACACAAATAAAAATTTAGTAATAAAAATTCTAATTAAAATGTGGCAAACAAATCCAGATTTAATGAATTTAAGTAAAATTTTAGACATAAGTCAAAAATTAAAAGATTCTCTTTTATTATTAGTTTCAAATAATTTCGATTATAATTTCGCTGTTCATTTAGCTATTTTATCTGTAAAAAGAGATTTTTTACACATTGAACAATGGTTAAAAGAAAGAATTTCAAAAGTTGGAAATGAATTTATAGAAGCAATTTTAAATTATTTAAATGTTTATATTATAGTAAATTGTAAAGGAAATAATCCAAACAAAGAAAATATTCTCGAAAAAGCACAATTAAGTATTGAAAGTCTCGCTTATATTTTAGAAAATTTAATAAAAGCAACAAATTCTAATAAAATAAGCACAAGAATCAAAACGGAAATTACCAAAATTTATAAAGAAATTTTTGATATTTTCGAAGAAATTCAAGTTCGTCCAAACAGCGAAGAAATAGAAAACGAAGCGAATAATATTTATCAACAATTATTTTCAAAGAAATTATCAGTCGATGAAATAATTCAAAAACTAATAAAATTTAAATCATCAAACATAATAATCGAAGGTGAAATTTTCGCATGTATGATTCATTCATTATTAGATGAATATCGATATTATTATCAATATCCAGAGCCTCAATTAACATTACAAGCGACATTTTTTGGCCAAGCAATAAACAACAATTTATTTTTCGGTGTGATTGAAACGATTGCTTTAAAATACATTTTGGAAGCAATAAAAAAAGGACAAGGACCAATGTTTAAATTTGGAACGATTGCTTTGAAGCAATTTATTAATAAAATTCAGTTTTGGCCCAAATATTTACCTGAATTAATGGAAATTCCGCAGATTAAAAATGATCCTGAATTGTTTGAAATGGTTAATAAAAAATATGAAGAAATTAATAATGTTGGGAAAGAAAATAATGAAAATTTAAGTTCAAATTTAAATGTGAATGAAAATCAGAATAATTTTGAGTATTTAAAAAATAATCTTACGAATAGTAATAAAAATGATAAAGCGTATTCAGAATTTATTATGAAAAATGAAAATAATGAAAATGATAAAAAAATAAAAAATAAAAATAATAATAATTCACTTTCTAATTATAATAAATATGATCTTCAATTTTTTTTAAATAATATTAATGAAACTATTCCAATCAATGTTGAAATTAGAGAAAATCTTCAAAATATTTTATATAATAAATTACGAAATAATAATAATAAAGAAGAAATTGCAAAAGAAATTGAAAATCTTTTAAATAATAAAAACGCTATTGAATGGTTTTCACATTTTTTCTTTTTCAATAGAATTTACATTGAAAATTCAAAAGATATTCAAAATTATAATGAATTATTAAAATATTTAAATATTCCTGAATTATCAAAAAATCTAATTAAATTAACAATAACGAAAATAAAAAATCTTTTGCAATCAGAAAATTTAATTTCAGATTCTCAAGAAAAAAATATTCTAAAAAAATTAGGAAATTTTTTAGGTTTAATTACTATTTACAAAAATCGTCCGATTTTAGCAAAAGATTTAGATTTAAAAGAAATTTTAATCGATGCGTATAAAAACGGAAAATTAATTCCTATTGTTTCATTTGTTTGTAAAATATTAGAATATTCAAAAAATAACATTATTTTTAACATTAATAATCCATGGATAAACGCATTATTATCATTATTATTTGAAATATACAACAAAAATTCACATAATATAAAAAACGAAATTGATAATTTATTTAAATTATTAGAAATCAAGCCAAATTTTAATCTTCGCAGTTCAAAATTATTAGATAACATTAAAATAAATAAAAATCCAGAAAATGTAAATGACATAAACATGCATGAAATTTACAATAAAATAAATTCTTTAGATAATTACATAAATTCTATTATAAATTACATAAATTCTAATAATAACAATTCGAAAATTACTTTTACTAAACCAGTTTGTTGTAATCTTTTATTTAATATTTTAAAACAAAGTTTCAATGATTTTTTAAGCATAATTGAGCAAAGAGCAGTTCCGAATTCATTAAACACAATAAAAGAATTAATAATAAAAGATTTTATGTTCGAAAAAGATGAAAATAAATTCAAATCTGCTGTTAATTCGAGCATTAAAACTTTAGCTACGAGTTTAGCTATTGTTTTAAGCAAAGAACCTTTACGAATTAATGTAAATCAACATTTCAAAAAGAATTTAGAAAACAAAGGAATTGAAAATTCTGTTATTGAAAATATTATAAATATTCCTAATAATGATTTTTTAGAAATTGGAATTGGTTATATTAATAATATTATTGCTAAAAAAGCTTTGGAAGCTGTAAATAAAGATCCACAAATTTTAGAGGAAATTAATAAACGAAAATTAAATAAAAATTTACAAGAAGAACAAAAAAATTTCTTGAAAAAAATAGAAAAAATTCCTGAAAATTTAAAACCAAATAAAAATGGTTTAACAGAAAATGAAATAAAAGTTTATGAAAATTTTAATAAAATTTACGAAGAATTTAACATTTACGAAGAAGATAATGTAAACACATCATTTTTTAATATCGTTTTAAAAATGTTGAAAGAAGTGATTGATAAATATTCATTAAAAATAAATAAAAATTACGAATTATGTTTAATAAACATTCAAAATATTTCACATTCAACGAAAAATAATTTTCAAGATGAAGAACAATTAAAAATGTTAGAAAGAATAATTCAAGACAGTAAAATTGAAAATCCAAAAATTGCAAAAGAATTAGCGTTTATTAGTTTAAAATACACAAAATTAGCTGCGAAAAAATCTAATCAATTGTTGCTTAATATTTATTCGCAATTAATTAAAGGTTGGATTAAATTATTTAAAGAAATTTCTAAAGAAATTACATTAGAAATTTTAAATGATAATGAAATTGATATGAAATTTAATAAAAAAATTCATGAATGTTTTTTAAAAAAAGAAATTTTCGATGTTGATGAATATGAAAAAATTTTCTTTGAATTTTTAAAAAATAAATCTACTCAAATTATTACTCAAAATTTATTAATTGATTTGTATATGAATGGCGCATTAAAAGAAAATTTATTTAAAAAAATTCCTAATTTTATTTATGATAAAATTAATAGCAAAGATTTTTTTATTTTCTTTAATAATAAAAATAATTTATTAATGACAAATATTTTCCAAACAACAAATAAAATTTTAATTGATAATAAATTCATCAATTCAAAAGAAACTGCGTTTTATAGATTCAAAGATTTATTAACAGAAATTTTTATTAGAATTATGAACAATGTTTCATCAAATGAAGATTTAAAAGAAAACACAAATTTACTTCAAAAATTATCAAATATTGTTAATAATCAACCTTCTCAAATTTTTAATGAAAGATTGAACATTTCAATTAATATTTTAACTGAATTATGCATAAAAGGTCCAAACGAAATTAAAAAAAATTCAACAAATTTTTATTATTACAACCCAGAAAATTTATCAAAATTCATATTTATAATTTTATATTCATTAAACTCAATAAACAAACTTTCATTATTTCATTTAATAATTTTAAACGTTATTATTACATTTTTTCAAGATTACATAATAAATTACAACACAACTTTTAATCAAAGATTATATTACAAATTTTTTTATAATTTAATAAGTATTTTTAGTATGTTCGACAACAACAAAAATATTTTAAATAGCGAATATAAAAACAGTCAATTTATTATGTGTTTAAGTGACCATTTTAAATTTTTATCTCCTTCTTATTGCGCTGGATTTGCAATTGCTTGGCTCGATTTAATTTCATCGAAAAATTTTGTTAGTGTGATGCTTAGTGAAGAAAATAATATTAAATTGAAAATACAAAAATATGAAAAATATTTGTCTTTGAATATTGAATTGTTGAAATATTTAAAGAATTTTTCAGATGAAGTTATTTCTAATTATAATTATAAAATATTTTTAGAAAATGTTTATAAATATTTTTTTATTTTATGTGAATCTTATCCAGATTTTGTTTGTGGATATTATTTTCTTTTTTTAACTACTTTGCCCGGAAATAATTACATTCAATTAAAAAATTTGTTGTTAAGCGCATGTCCGAAAGAAATTATTATTAATAATCCTTTTAATGAAAATATTAATAATATTGAAAATCAAAAAAATGCTAAAATTTTATTTGATAATATTTCATCTGTTGGATTTAAAGAAAAAATCGATGAATTTGTAAATAATCAAAATGAAAATATTTTAAATGTGATTGTTAATGATTTTAATAATATAAAAAACGAAAGTGAAAAATTTTATCACATTAGTAGATTAGTAATTTATTTATCTCAAAATTACGTTCCGGATTTAGTAAATAAAAAAATAAATTCAAAAATAATTTTTAATTTTTTCAAATTTTTAATTCTAAATTTCAATAACGAAAATAGAGATCATTTAATTAATGCTATTTTAAATGAATTGCGTTATCCTTCAAAACAAACATTTTATTTTTCGCTGTTATTAAAAGATTTATTAACAGAAATTAATAATGAAATTATTGAAGAAAATATTCTTAAAAATCTTATCGAAAGATTATTTTATAAACCACATCCATGGGGATTAGTTTTTACTTTCAATAATGTTGTTGATATTATCAAAAAGAAAAATTTCATTACGAAAAATAATTTTTTTGATATTATTGAAATTCTTCTTAAAAATTGTAAAGATGATTCACTTTCAAATTTTCTATCAAATTAATTTTATTTGTAAATAAATAATTAATTAATTATAAATAAACATCATTTTAATATTATAAATATAATAAAATTATTGTAAATATAATTTAATTTAAATATTATTTATTTAAAAAAAAAATAATAATGTTAATAATATTTAATATTCAAATTGATGTTTTAATTTCAACAATAGGAACAATAATAAGTTTTATATTAAATATTTCTCCAATAACTTTATTTATAAAAATAATAAAAGAATCAGAAAAATATGAAATTGTTCCTGAAAGTATGTTAATATTAAATATAATTTGTGGAGAACTTTGGTTTTGTTATTGGTTGGTTTTAAATAAATTTGTTCCTATGATTAGTGGTGGATTAGGAATGATAATAAGTATAATTTTTGGAATAATTTATTTATATTATTTTAGTAATAAAAAAAAATTTAATTGGTTATTAAATAGTTTATTTCTTATTTATTTAGTTTATATTATTTATTATTTTTTTTATAAATTTAATAATAATCCAGATTTAACTGGAAAATTAGCTTGTTTTATTAATATTATTACGTTTATTTCGCCCGGTCAAAATGTTATTTATGTTATTCAAACTGGAAAATATAATTATATTCCTATTTACACAACTTTTTTTGGTGTGATTTGTTGCATTTTTTGGTTAATTTACGGTTTAATTGTTTGGGATTTTAATTGTATAATTACAAATTTTTTTGGTTTGATATTTACAATTTTTAATACTTCAATTTGGGTAATTTATTATTTAAAATCTTTTAGAAAAAATAAGCAAAAATTAAAATATAATATTGAAGAATTTTATCTTAATTAATTTAAATAATATTATTAATATAAATTAATATGAAAATTGAAAAAGAAGAAAAAAAATTTTTAAAGCAAAATGTTGCTATGATTTATCCGCCGCCGGAATTAAAAAAAATCGTTGATAAAGTAGCAAATTTAGTTATAAAATATGGCGAAGAATTTGAAGAAAAATTAAAAAATGATGAAAATAATAAAAAATATTCTTTTTTAAATAAAGATGATCCTTATTATTTATATTATTCATCAAAAATAAAAGAAAATAAACAAAACAAAGAAAAACAAAACGAAGAATTTTTACAAAAAAAAAGAAAAAATTCAAACGAAGAATCAAAAGAAGAAAAAGAAAATAATATTAAAAACATAAATGAAAATATTATAAAAACTCCTTTTGATGAAGTAAAAACAGAAATTAATTCATTATTTTCAAATTCTTCTTTAGAACAATTAACAAAAGCACCAGAAATAGTAAATTACGCTAATATTAAAGCACCAAAACCGGATCAATTTATAATAAGTCATCCAAATATTTCTGAATTAGAATTAGATATTATTAAAATAACAGCACAATTTGTATCAAAAAATGGTCAGAAATTTTTATTAGAATTAAGCGAAAGAGAAAGTAAAAATCCTCAATTTGATTTTCTTAAGCCTCAACATAATTTATTTGGTTATTTTACTTATTTAGTAAGTTCTTATTCAAAAATTTTAAGTGAAAAAAATGAGAAAAATAATAAATTAATTGATTATTCTTTACATAAAGAAAGTATTTTAAAAAATGCGCAAAGTCGATTGTTGTATGAAATGAAAATAAAAAATATGAAAAAAAATAAAAAAAATGAATCTGAATTAAATGAAAATGATAAAAAAAATAAAGCAATCGATTGGTATGATTTTGTTGTCGTAGCAACAATTGATTTTGATGACGATGAAGAGGAAATTAAACAAGAAAATAAAATTAATATTAAAAAAGAAGAAACAAAAGAAAATAATAATAATAATATAAAAAAAGATGAAATTAAAATCGAAGAAAATAAAAAAATTGAAGAAAAAAAAAAAGAAATTAATGAAATTAATAATAATATTATTACTGAAAATGGAATGAAAATTATTAAAAATTATAAAAGAAATAATATTAATTCAAATGAAGAAGAAGAAATTAAATGTCCTTTATGTAATACTTTTTTAACAAAAGATAAATTGCAAGAACACATAAAATTAGAATTATTAGATCCAAAATGGAAAGAAATTCAAAGAGAAATTGATAAAAGAACTGAAAATTCAACTTTAGCAAACGCAGATGAATTTTTACATAATTTAAATAATTTTTCAAAACAAAGACCTGATTTATTTGATAATAATAATAATAACAATGCGGAAATTAAAGAAGAAGAAAATTTAAATCAAAATATTTTCAGTGGTTTTAATCCTTATATGAATAGAACAACTGCAATTATTAAAAAATTCCAAGTTCAAAATTTAAAAAATGTTGAAGAAAGTTTTATTGCACATAAAAATGAAATCACTAATAATAGTAGAAATATTAATAATAATAATAATAAATGATTTTTATTAAAGAAAATTAAAATTTTTTTTGTAAAAAAATTAATTAATTTTATTATTTTTTATTATTATTAAAAAAAAATAAATAAAAATAATTTATATTTAACTAAAATAGTTTTAATAAAATAAAATACATAAAATAGGTAAAATATTATAATTATTATTTAATAACAAATAAAAAAAAAATAAAATAATTTTAAATTATACTTCTTTAACTTGATATTTATTAATATTTTCATCAGCAATTTCCAATTCATTTTCATTTTCATCAATTTTTCTTTTTTCATCTCCAGTAGAATAATCTTTATAAGTAGGCAACCAACTAATATCTTTATTATCTAATTTTTCTCTTGCATACGAATTAATCGCATTCAAATCATGAATATCACTAAACTTAAGAGAAATCATATAATCAACATAATTCCACAAATAATGCGTTTTTTTTCTATGTTCATTAAAATTCTGTCTATTTTTTTCCACAGTCGCTTTATTAATATGACAAATAAAACAATGATTAGTAACATCATTTTTTTGTTTTTGTTCCTTCGCACCTAAATGATTAAAAGCTTCAATGACAATTCCAAACACTAAATCAATCATAATAATAATAACAATAAAAAAAAACAAATCATCAGTTATAATTCTTCTCACATAATGTCCAGGAAATCTCGCATATGAAATTCTTTCACCTGAATCTCCCAATCCACCTCTCGCTCTTAATCCGCTGTCGAGCGCAGTTAAAAAGCAAAACATCAAACTGGAACAAACATTATCTTCTTGATATTCAATTTCAGCTGCATAGTCTTCATCAAAGAAAAAAAACGCAATGTTCGAAAACATATACATTATTAACACCATCAAAAGAAATGTTAATCCTAATTCTTTGTATTTTTCTTTCACACTTATTATTATGTTTTTTAAATCCAGATTTAAATCTAATATTGCTAATAATAAAAATGGGTAAATTATTTCGCCTCTGTGCATTATTGCTCCTATTAATGAAATGATAAATTCGAATATTAATGTGCTGATGTAATCTCGATCCCAAATTGATTTGATTAGGATGATTTTTATTTTATCGAATAATGAAAGTTTGTTTTTGTTTGAAATGTTGTTTTCTTCCATGTATAAAATTTTATCTAATCGATAATAAAGTGGCATTCGAAAATAAATCCAAGAAATAATGAAAATGAAATTTAATATTACAAAAACAATAATTAATTTATCGTATTTATTTGCCCATTGATTTAAACTTTTTTTAATTAAATCGTCAATTTCTTGTGGATTTTCTCTTCTAATTCTGATTGTTTCATCATCGGGATTCATAATTCTATTGTCGCCTTTTAGTGTAAAAATCATAAATAAATTAATTGCTAATGCGTAAAAATAACTGAACCATTGAATGTAATCGTAATTTATTTTTCCGAAAAATAAATTAAATTTCGATGTGATTTTTTTATTGAAATTTATTTCTTTTATAAATAAATCAACATGATCAACTAAATCATTTTTTTTACTTGTTTCATTTGTACGTTTTACGTTCTTTTCAAATTCAAATTTCGTGTCGTTTGATAAATATTGAATGTCAGGAAGTTTTGTAAAAATCACAGTTTGATTTGAAAAATCTTCCATTCGAACTTCAACAGTTTCAGTAATATTTTCAAAGAATTTTACAACATAAAATTTTTCAATAAAACTATTGTCGAATTTTTTAATATTTTCTGTTAATAAATTTCCAATTTCTAAATTTTTATTTTTTTTATTATTTAAAAGTTTGTAAGATTTCGCGAATTTTTTTAAAGCTTCAGTTTCAGTCATATTATTAACTTTATTAATTAAATCATCAGATTCTTCATTTTTTCCTTGAACTGAAATTAATTTAATGTATTTATAAAAAATATTCGCTAATTGAAATTCATTTGAATTTGAAAATTCATTATTATGAAAATATTCATGTTTAAAATAAGAATAAACTTTATGATTAAAATGAACTTTTTTAATTTTTGTTAAATTACTAAAATCTAATTGCAAACGTTTGTGCGAATTAAAAATCATCGTTTTTCCTGTTTTTTCTTCAGTTTGTTGATTCAAAAGATTAATATTATTAATTAAATTATTATTATCAACATTAATTTCATCGATGTTAATCGCAGTTGATAAAATAATATTATTATTATTTGTAAATTTGTTATTTTCATTTTCAAAATTTGAATTATCAATGTAATAACATTTTAATATCGAAGAAATTGAATTAAAAACTTTGTGAATATTTAAATTTTTTATTAAAAATTTTTGCACTTCTTCATTGCAATTTTTTTCTTCTAAAATCGCAGTAAAAAATTGCATTAATTGATTACGAATTTGAAAAATTAATTCTAATGAAACATTGTCATTAAATATTAAATCAATCACTTCTTCAACAAAAATTTGAAATGTAAATTTATTTTCTTCTTCATTTTCAAACAACAAATTTTTTTCTAATAAATTTCCACTTTCATTTTCTTTTTTTTCACTTGATTCACTAGAATCATCAATGTTTTTTTCAGGATAACCAATGTGAATTAAATATTCTGGTTTGTTTCCTTGAATTATTTCAATTTCTAATTCTAAAATTGCCGAAAATAAATCATATAAATATTCATTTTGATTGTTAATATCTTCATTATTAAGATCAGACCATTTTGAAACTAAAATAATTTTGTTTAAAATATGTAAAAAAAAATCAAAAAATTTTATTGAATTTTTCTCACCCAAAAAACTTTTTTCATCATTATTAATTTTATTTTTTGTTAAACTTGATTGTTCATTACTTAAATTATTATTATTATTTTCAATAGAATTATTATTATTATTATTATTATTAGAATTTTCTTGTTTTAAACTTTTAAATAAAATCGGAACACTTAAAAAATAATCAAATGAAACGCTTCTAATTAAATGACCTTGAAAGAAATTATTATGTTCTTCACAAAGAAATTTAAAAACTTTTATTAAATTATAAGCATAAATATAATTTAAACTTATTAATTTATCACAAGGATTTAAAAATTCAATAAACAATAAAATTATTCTATTAATTAATTCTTCTTTAAAACTAATCATAAATCCCAAATTTTCAGTGTCATTTCCGCCTAATAATTCAATCACATCTTGTTGTGTTTCTGTTGTTTGTAAAGAAAGTAATTTAAATAATAAAAAATAACTAATTTTTGAAAATTGATCATTTTTATTTTCTCCATTATTAATTAAAATTTTTGTTAAAAGATTGTGATAATTCGTTTCAAATTCTAAACAAATTTCAGGCAACGCTGTAAATAAACTAGAATTATTTTCGTTTGTTATAGATTCTTTACTACATTTATATAAAGTGAAAATTCTTATGAATCTTCTTCGAATTTCTTCTTCTTTTGTTAGAAGTTTTTCACGTTCTTTTTTGTTTTTTTTTTCTATTTTTACGATGTCTTCGACATTAAAGTAATTTTTTTCGAATTTTTTTATATAAACATTGTCTAAAATTTCGCCTGAATCTGAAAATTTCGATGATGTTTTTGTTGGTGGGAAAGATTTAATTAAATTAAATAAATGTTTTTCAGCAATTAAATACAAAACAGTAAAATCAAAAGTATTAAATTTATAATCTTCCATGTATTGACAATCTTTTAAACCTTCTTCAATGTCATCTTTCGCCATACAAAATTCACCATCGATCATAATGTAATTTTTTACATATTCTTGCGCGAATTCAAATTTTTCTTCAATTTCTTTGTTTTTTTCTTCGATTAATATTTCTTCATCGCTCCAAAAATCCAAATTGAAATTGCTTATGAATTTTTTAATAGAAATTCCCATAAAAATTAAATTATACAAATCAAGCATTTCTTTTCCAGTGAAATAATGCGCAATATAAAAACATTTTTTAATAAAATAAATCAAAGGAATTAAAATTCCATTTTGAAAATAATCTGTAATTTCACCATAATTTTTCACATGTTTTAAAATGTTACTAATGTTTTTAATTTCATAATTCAAAACATCGTAAATTTTATAATCAAAACTCGTTTTCATTTCTTCATGAATTTCATCATTAAAATCATCAAATGTTAATTTATCTAAATATTTACTATAATTATTTTTCTTGTGTGTTTTTTTAATTTCAATTGGAATCGGAATTTTACAAACATCGCTATTATAAAAATCTTGTAAAAAACTAATGAATTTCGTTGGATAATCAAAATTCGTAAGAAATTCATTTTCTTTTAAAAAATTTAATTTATCTTCATTTGAAACTAAAGAACTAATAAAAAAAGGTTTGTTATTTTCATTGTATTTTAAATCAATGTAAAATTTCCGCAAAAATCTTAATAATTCAGTTCGAATTCTAATGTAAATTTCATTCGATTGTAAAAACGAAATAATTTCATTTGGATTTACAACGTTCATTAATGTAATTCGATCTTCGTTTAATTCAAAATCAAATAAATTATTTATTAATTTAATGAAAATATAAAAAATTTTACTAATAAGTTTTTTTTCGAAATTAATTTTATTATAATTTTTATTATCAATTTTATATTTTTGATTTTTTGTATTAATAATATTTTCATCGCTATTTTCAATAATAATAATATTATTATTATTATTTTTATTTTCTTCTTCTTTATTAAAAAATTTGTAAACAATTTTAAATTTTTCATTTAAATTCAATAAAATTTTTTTACATTTAAAAACAGAATTTTCAATGTTTATTGTCAAAGTTTGTAAAATAAAAACATCCAAACATTGTAAAAATAAAAATAAACATTTATTAATTTCTTCATATTTTTTGTTGTTTAAAAATAAAAGATAATTAAATAAATTTTTTATAATATGTTTATTAAACGCTAAAATTTTATCTTTATTTTGAATGATTGACATGCATTTTAAAATCAAATCAAATAATTTTAATCCATAATGAATCGGCGCTTTTGATAAAGAATTAAAAATATAATGACTTAAAATTATTAAAGAATTATCAGAAGAATCATTTATGAAATTAAAAAAAAAATAAAAAATTTTATCAAATGTTGAATAATATTTTTTTAAATTCAAATTCGATGATGAAATTTCATATGTTAAAACATTAAATAATTTCGCTATTGTATTAAAAAATTGAGATTTTAAAATTCCAATTTTTAATTCTAAAGAAAAATTATCATAATTTTCATTTTCATTTTCATTTTCATTATTATTATTATTATTATTATTATTTGTATTAATTTTATTTAAAGAATCATCAACAAAATTAACAACATCATCAAAACCAATTTTAAACGAAAAATAATCTTTATATTTTTCTTCAATTAAATTCCTTTGTTCACAACAAATTTTGTACCAATTATTATTATCTTCATTAACATTTAAAATATTCATATATTCTTTCCCATTCACAAAAAATTTATTCAATTGCATTAAATAACTATCAGAATTCGAAAGTAAAAAATCCAAAATTTTCATTCCATTTTTCATAATTTTACAATAAACATTATTATCTTCTTTTTCTTTGTAATGTTCTCTTAAAATATTCAAAACTTGAATAGTAATTTTACTAATCAATCTTCCTAATTCAGTTTTATTAAAAATAAACAAAACTGTTTCATTATTAATGCTCGAAACAGTCGGATATTTTTCTTTATTAAGCAAAATATTTTCAATCAAACGATCATTATAAATATAAATAAAATAATGCAACATTTTAATTAAAATCATTAAAAATTTCGATTCATTCAACCAAAAAATTTCATTATTATCAATTTTCTTTTTATTAATTTCATTAATATTATCATTATTATTATTTATAATAGTCGTCGTATTATTAAAATTTTTATTATTTTTATTAATTTCTTTTTTTAAATATAAATTTCTCATCATGCTAAAAATGCTCAATAAATTAATCACATTCAAACAAATTCTCATCATATTTCCATTCGTAATTAAATTAAACTCAGCGAATTTTTTAAACACTGAATAAATTTCATTAATGTAACTATAAGCTTCAATGTGATTGAAACCAAAGCTCGTAATGTCTTTCATTCTTTCAATTAAAAAATTAATAATATCACAACTTTCAGCAAAAAAATTAATGTTATTTTGATATAAAATTATTCTTTGCAAAGGATGAAAATTTTCAAGGTCAAAAATTTTAAATTTTCCCATCAATTGCGTTCGATTTCCAATGTAAATTTTATGAAATAAATGAATTGCTTTTTGTCTTAATGCCCAATATGATAAATTATCTTTTGTTTTTGTTCCGATTTTTCCCATGAAATTTTTAATAATCACGAAATTAAAAAATTGTTCTATTTCTTCACAATAATAACGCAATCCAGTTTTTCTATTGAAATTCACGAAATTTTCAAACACTTTCAAAGCAAAAAACGCTGATGTTTCAGTGAAATTTGAATTTGATAAAATGTATTTACTCAAGCTGCTTAAAAATCCTGTTGTGTCTTTATAAAAAACAATCATTTTATTAAATTCCATGAAAGTTCTATTGAAAGAATTTTTTGATTTGAAAATTAGATTTAACATTTGAATAGGATGAAAATCAGAAATTATTTCATAATAATTAAACGGAATTTCATTAATTTTTTCTAATAATAATCGATTTTCACCATGAACAAATTCATTTTGACACGAACAATTCGGAATTTTATTATTTTCTTCATTAGAAATTAAAACATCTTCATCTTTATTTTTACTACAAAAATTATGACAAAAAATACACAAAGGAAATCCGCGATTATCATTAAAATAAACATTAATTTTACTAATTTCGCTCCATTCAGCAAAATTACATTGAATATTATCATTAAAATTATTAATATTTTCAATTTTGTGTAAATTTTCACCACAAAAACATTGAATGTGACCTTTCATGAAATTTTTTTTAATGTTGTGTCCTTTGTGACAATTATTAATACATTCAATGCAAATCGGATTTATTAAATTCGAATCGCAACTTTTGCAAAATGAATATTCAATTTCTTCAAAACTCGCTTTTGCGCCGTAAATTAAAATCGAACATTTTGGAATTTTATTTGAATTTTCTAATGTATTTTCACCTTCAAAACAATTTTCAAATAATAATTTCAAATCTAAATCATCGTCGTTATTTTCTTTGTTTATTAAAAGTTTGTTGTTTAAATTTTCACTTGAAATTATGTTGTTTTCTGAGGATAATGAAATGCGAACGTGTTTGTTTAAATTTGATTGACGTTTGTTGCTCATTTGTTTGTCTTTTTTAAAAGCTGATGAGATTTTTGGCGAATTGTCATTTTCACTGTCGTAAAAATCATTACTTTCATCATCAGATTTTTTTATTGGAATTAAATTTATTGTTCCTAAAATATTATCATTTTCAGACATTGTTTTTTAAATTTTATAAAGAAAAATTTGAAGATTAAATTAATTTTTAATAATTTAATAACAAAACTTTTTTAATAATAATAAAATTAATAAATAATAATAAATAATTAAAATAAAAATAAAAATAAATAAATAAAAAAATGATCAACTCAAACATCACAAACTCAAATAAAAATTCACCTTCAAAAAATTCTTTTTTAACTCAAAAAATTCTTTCAATTTCTTCAGAAACAACGAATTTCATAAATTCAAAAGAAAATTTAACAAAAAACGAAATTTTACCATTTCTTAATCAAAAATTCACCGAAATTTTTAATTTAATTTCATCCTCAAATTATGAACCAATTTTATTAAAATACGAAAAAGACATTCGCTATTATTTAAAATTAATTTATCAACTAAATTTACAAAAAGAAACAATGGAAAACAAAATTCGTTATTTATTAGGAAAAGAAGAAGAATACGAAAAACTCAAAAATTACACAAAAATTCAAATCGAAAATGGCGAATTAGTTGACAACAACAGAAAAGAAAATGAAATCATCATTTTAAGAATTGAAAATTCAAATTTAAAAAACGAAATGGACAAATTAATAAAAGAAAATGATAATTATAAAATCAAAGAAAAAAATCTTCTAAAAGAATACGAAAATAAAAACAACATTTTAAAAAAAGAAATCGAAGATCTTAAAAAAAAAACTTTGTCTACTTCATCAACATTAAATCCAATCAATTCAAGCTTAAATATTAATTTAAATGACATTAGCAATTCGCCCGAAAATTTAAAAAAAATCAAAAAATTCAAAAATAATAATAATAATTTCGATATTTTTTCTTACACTTCAAGTTTCAATAAAATCAACAACCTTTTTAATGATATTCAAAAAAATCACATCATCATCAACAACAATAATAAAATAATAGCTAAAAATTATAAAAATAAATCTAATTTAAAAATCGAAGAAACTTTCGAAGAAAATAATAATAATAATAACAAAACTACTCATAATAAACCACCAATCAATAAAATTAATAAAATCGTTATTAGCCAACATAAAAGAAATAAAAGCGATTTTTATAATAATGGAAGTAGAAATAATCGAGGTTTGTATAATAATAATAATACGAATTTTAATAATTTTATTAATTCTAATAATAATACCGGATTGATTATTAAAAATATATTCAATAGCCCTTATAAAAAAAGAGAAACTTTTACACCAAGAATTAATAATAATAATAATAATAATAAAAATAAAAAAAATAATAATAATAATAATAATAAAATCGAAAGTAATTTTAGCTATAAAATTATGACTAATAATAATAATAATAATAATAATAATAATAATAATAATAATAATAATAATAATAATAATAATAATAATAATAATAATAATAATAATAATAATAATAATAATAATAATAATAATAATAATAATA
>JAEEGK010010994.1_pt1 | contig 20774 bp, 27 predicted proteins | sample 8958771 | NCBI WGS metagenome assembly JAEEGK01 (sample SAMN16246547, study PRJNA631951) | gut metagenome | biome: gut microbiome; feature: rumen; material: SC-attached | host: Bos | place: Iran: Karaj | collected 2018-10
CCTTCACTGGATCCTGCTCCTACGAACCTAAGAATTGTAGGGCAGCAAGCTGCCGACAATTCTATATCGCGTTGCTCAGGATGACGAGTCTTTCGTCTCTCGTCTGTAGCTGGCCTTGCAAGCGTTCTTTCGTCTTGACTTTTTGTTACATTTATAACAAACGGAGGCTTGCAATGGCTATTGTGATGGATGAAAATGCGAATCCGATGAAATTTGAAAAGCTTTTTAAGGTTTCGCCCGAAATGATTGACGACAACAAACACATGAACAATGTGTGGGCGGTGCAATGGGTGCAGGATATTTCGATTGCACATTCTGATTCTGTTGGTGCGACGGATGTTATGTACCAGCTCGGTTGTGGCTGGATGATTCATACGCAGTTTGTAGAATATAAAAATCAAGCTTTTTTGGATGATGAAATCCGCGGAACGACGTGGGTGGCAAGCTACAGCAAGGTGATGAGCGTGCGTAAGTGTCGCTTTGAACGCGTTTCTGACGGCAAGGTTGTCTTTGAATCCGAGACGCAGTGGGTGCTGATGGATATGAAACGAGGCCGTCCGTTCCCCATTCCGCAAGAAATTAAAGATAGATTCCAAGTGAAATAGGTTTGAGCAATGGGCGCGCACCTGCGGTGCTTTGAGGTCGGGACTACGCCCCTTTGATCCTTTTATGATCTTGGCTTTGCCGCGTTTTGCATCGCTTTCAAACGTCGCAGAACTTTTTCTGCGATGTTCTGTATTTTGGAGCGCATGTTGCCGGGAATGATTCCGTAAGGAGGATGGAAAAATGTCACGGCGTCAAAGCCTTTTTGCACCATGATATTGCGTTCGTGACTGAATGTTTTGAATCCGTAAAAGCCGTGGTAATTGCCTGTACCGCTCATTCCGACTCCGCCAAATGGTACGTCTAAATTTTCAATCTGGATGATGGTGTTGTTCACGCAGGTGGAGCCCGAGGTGGTTTCGCGCAGTACACGGTCGATGTTGCATTTTGACTTCCCGAAAATGTATAGCGCAAGAGGTTTCGGACGGTTTTGGACAAACTGGATAGCCTCGTCAAGAGTCTTGTAGGCGACAATCGGAAGTATCGGTCCGAAGATTTCGCTTTTCATGATGTCCATATCGGGCGTGACGTTTGTGAGTACTGTGATGGGTGTGTAGCAGTTTTCGATATCGCTTACGCCTCCGATGATTTGCGTAGCCCCTTTTGCTATCGCGTCTTTGATGAGTGCGGCGTGGCGTTCTGTGGCATGTTTATCGACAATGTGGACAAAGTCATTACTCTCGTGCCGCTTGGCATCGGTATCGCCGTACATTTGTTTGATTTCGTTTGCGAATGCTTCTGCAAATTCTTGGACCTTGTCTTGCGGACAAAGTGCGTAATCGGGAGCGATACATGTTTGGCCTGCGTTGAGCGTTTTACCCCAGGCAATCTGCTTGATGATTTTTTTGATGTTTACTTCGGGGAGTAGAATTGCAGGAGATTTGCCACCGAGTTCGAGCGTGATGCTGGCGTGCTGCTTGGCTGCCATTTCTGCGATGTGGGCTCCGACTTTTGGGCTTCCTGTAAAGAAAATATGGTCGAACGGAAGTGCTAAGAGCTTGTCTCCAATTTCGGAACCGTTCCCTTCGATAATGGCGATTTCGTCATCAGGAAAAAGTTCTCTGAACAGTTTTGCTAGAACGGCGCTTACGTGAGGAGTTTTGTGAGATGGCTTTGCGATAATGACGTTCCCTGCCGCAATGGCCGAAATGATTGGATTTACTAACAAAAGAAATGGATAGTTCCAAGGCGAAAAAATGAGCACTCGTCCCTTAGGTTCGTAGTGGAGTCTGCTTTTTGTCGTAGGCAAGAAAAATACTTTGCTTGCTCTTTTGTCGTTCATCCATTTTTTGAGGTGACTTATGGTGTAGTCAATTTCTTCGATGGCGGGGAATATCTCGCTGAGCCACGCTTCGAAACGGGGCTTATGGAAGTCCTGCCATACAGCTTCGTAAAAATCGTTTTGGCGCTCGACAATGGCATCGCGGAGTTTTTTCAGTTTTTGAATGCGCTCTTTGGCGTTAGTTTGGGCGATTCTCCAACGGTTCAGCCCTTGTTTTTCGAAAATATTTTGGATTTTTACAAATTCTGTATCATTCATATGATGTAAGATAGAACTTATCCTTTGAAAAGTAGAGATTCTATCGTTAAAACAACGCTTTTTATCCATTGTTGTTTTTCGTTAATCTATTTAATTTATAAATTAAAAATATGGGTTCCCTGATTCGTTATAAAGGTAAAGTACCCCAGGTTGGTGAAAGAGTCTTTTTGGCTGAAGGCGCTTGCCTGGTGGGCGATGTTAGCATCGGTGATGATTCATCGGTGTTCTACAATGCTGTATTGCGTGGAGATTTGGCCGAAATTAAAATCGGCAAGCGTACGAATATCCAAGATAATGTTTGCATTCATGTTTCAACGGGTGTCGGAGTGTGCATTGGCGACGAGGTGACTATTGGTCATGGTGCGGTGCTGCACGGTTGTACGATTGAGGACAATGTCCTTGTTGGCATGGGGGCGATTATAATGGATGGCGCCCTAGTCATGAAAAATTGCATTATTGGTGCGGGTGCACTTGTAACTGCTGGAAAGAATTTTCCGGAAGGCTCTCTTGTGATGGGGGCTCCTGCACAAATCATTAGAACCTTGACTGCAGATGAAATCAAAAATGTAAAGACTGGCGTTGAACACTACTTGGACGCAAAGGACGAACTGTTAAAAAATGTATAAGTTCTTTTTCCTCATAAATCCGGTGAGTGGTGGTGGTCAAGGTAAGGTTATTCATAAGTTTCTGCCCGAAATTATGGATTCCATGAATTTTAAGTCCGATGAGTGGAAATCAGAATTTACGCGGAAAGAGGGAATGGAAGAGCAAATTAGGGATGCCATTGCTTCGACTGAAACGCTTGTGGCGGTCGGTGGCGATGGAACGGTTTCGTCTGTTCTTTCCATTATGCTGACATCGGAATTTGCGGATAAAGTCCAAATTGGATTGATTCCTTTGGGAACGGGTAACGACCTTGCTCGTGTGCTTGGCCTGTATAAGCCGTTTGTCGATAAGGGCTTGCTTTATCTTGTACGTAGGCTTTTGATGGCAAAATCAAGGCCGTTTGATATTTGGACGGTCAATGGCAAGTACGCTCTTGCGAACTATTTTTCGGCGGGCATTGATGCTCGTATCGCACATGATTTTAATCAGGACCGCGCATCAGGTGTTATTTCGTCAAATTCCGTGGTTGCGAATAAACTCCATTATGTTAAACGTTTTTTTGCCGACAGAGCTTACCATTTGAAAAGCGGTTGGCTTTCGATGATTGAAAATACGCCGAAGGTTAAGGAAAATGTTGACTTGACAGGGCATACGACTGTCATTGTCGGCAATATTCCGAGCTTTGCCAGTGGCGCAAATCCATTTTTCAAGTCGGATATGGCGGATGGCTATTTGGAAGTTGTCTGTGTGCCGAATATGTTGAATTTTTTGCTTGCGATTGCGGTGGGAAATATTCCGGTTGTGGGCTTCTTCCTCAAAAAGTATTTGCTTAAGTCCCGGAAGGTTCGGTCATTAACGCTTGATCTTGCGGACAATGAATTTATTCAACTGGATGGAGAAGATTTAAGCGGAAAATTGGGCAATCGCGTTACAATCCAGTTTGCTTGCCAAGTGCGTATGCTCTCGTTGGAGGAATGATGCTTTCGGTTCCTTTATCGGAAGTTTTAAAACAAATGAACTTAAAAATGCCTTCGGATGAGGGCGTTTTGAATTTTGAATTGACAGGATTTTCTTCGCTGGATAAGGCGGGACCGCACCATGTCTCGTTTTGGACGGGCGATGCCAGGACGGAAACGGGCCTTGCCGGGAATGCTGGCGGCGTGAGTGCTAGCGCTTTTGCGGGTGTTACGGCGGGATTGCTTTTTGTTCCGAGTTTGTACGAAAAATATTGCGTTGGCGGTCGTTCTGAGCTTTTGCCCAATGTGCATTTTGTTTGCCCGGTCGAAAATCCGTACCATGCGATGGTGACGTTCATGAAAGAGTTTGTGGAACGTCGTGAAGTTTTTGAACCGACGAAGATTGCGGCAACGGCGCAAGTCCACGCTTCGGCGGTTGTCGAAGGCGTGGTGGGCGAGAACGCATTCATTGGGCCGAATTGCGTGGTGATGAAAGGCGCTACGATTGGCGCTGGCACGGTGCTTGAAGCCAATGTGACTGTCTATCCGCGTGTGACGATTGGCGAAGATTGCGTGTTCCAGGCGGGGGCGGTGATTGGCCCGCGCGGCTTCGGATTTTACGAGTACGAAGGCAAACGTCGGATGGTTCCGCATTTGGCGGGTGTGCGTATCGGAAACCGCTGTAGCTTTAGCGCCAATGACGTTGTCGCGGCAGGCTTTGTTTCGCCAACGGTGATTGGTGATGATTGTCATTTCGATACATTTGTTCAAATAGCCCACAACTGCGTGCTTGGAAACAATATTTTCATGGCGTCGCAGTCTGGCGTGGCGGGTTCCGTTGTGATGGAAGACAATGTTGAATTTGCTGGTGGCGTACAGTCGGCAGGGCATTTGACGATTGGCAAGGACGTGAAAGTTGCAGCCAAGGCGGGCGTGACCAAGAGCCTCAAGGCGGGAAAGGTTTATGCTGGCTACCCAGCAGAAGAAATCGATGTCTGGCGTCGTTCCGTCGTGAAACTTCGCATGATGGGAAAGCGGTAGGGTGTGGGGTATGGGGTCGCTCGTAAACTCGCTATGGGGACGCTACGCTTTGGGCTTTAAAAATATTGTTTTATGCCCATAGCCCATAGCTCAAAGGACCGTAAGGTCCGCGCCCATAGCTTAACATGCTCTAAGTTCTAAGTTCTTAACTTTCAAGAGTGCAATATTTTTATAAATTCCCGTTATCTAAATGAAGAAAGATTCTCGTAAATGCCCGCGTGAGTGGGAATTTTGTTCCGCGTCATTGTCATTCGGCAGGGCGAACGTAAAAATTGAAGTCCAGGAGTACAATCCGCAACTGGAACCTCGCGTCGAATGGCGCGTGGGCGGTCATTCTTTTTACAGCACCGATTGCGCCAAGTGCTTTACTGATTTGAAGTTCCGCGTGGCCCGTACTGCAATTTATGAATCGGGTGAAGGCACTCATGCATTGACGCTTGCGTCCCCAGAACACCTTGCGCCTGTTTTTTTGATGTGGCCGACTCGCCGTTTTGTGGTGGATGTCGCTTGCAACGAAAATAGTGGCAAGGGGTGCGTCGCTGAAGTTCCGCTGATGGATGGTAGTGCGCTCTCGTTTTTTTTGGCGCTCCGCCGAAACGTGGGCGTGCCTGAAGAACTTGCGTTTTACGATGCTCCAGTGCATGCGATGTGGGACTTGTTCCGCACAGATCGCAATGATTCCAAACCATACGGTTCTGTAAAAATTACGCCTAGTGAAGCGTTCGAAGTGGAATACATCCTGGAACGAAACGAAGGCGGTTGCGTCTTTAGGTCGGCGGCGAATGTTTCCATTTACTCGGCGGAAGACTTGTATAATGTCTTTGCGGCGAGAACTTTCATCTTGAAAAACGAATTTGACGAAGCCCGCAAGGCCGGTTTGCTTAGCGGGGTGGATGAATCTTGTGGGCTTTTGCTCGATGATTCTCCGGAGGCGGTGTCTCCCGTGTTTAGAGTCGCCGACGAACCCGCTCGTCATAAAATCCTCGACTTGCTGGGAGACCTTTGCTTTGCGAAGCCTGCACTCCCGAAAGTTCGTTTGGAAATCATCAACGGTGGTCATTTAAGCCACAGAACAATCTTAGAAAAGGTATTGCCCTATGCTTTACAATGAAGAACAAGTACATGCCCTCCTCCCTCAGAAGGCTCCGTTTGCTTTCGTGGACGAAATTCAGGAAATCACCGAAGGTGACCAGCCGTCAATTGTTGCTGTTTGGCACGTGACGGGCAAGGAAAAGTTCTTTGATGGACATTTCCCGAACAATCCTGTGCTTCCGGGCGTGATTCAGATTGAATCCATGGCTCAAGCGGCAACGCTCTTGACGATGATTGCGAAGAAGGCTGATGTTGAAGGCAAGCGTCCGGCTTTCATGGGTGTCGAAAGCTGCCGCTTCCGCGCTCCGGTGATTCCGCCGCAGGACTTGACCCTCAAGGCAACGCTTGTAATGGCTCGCCATGGCATTTATAAGTACACAGGCGAAATCTGGCAGGGCGAAACGCTGATTTGCAACGCAAGCTTTAGCGCTGCGATGGTATAATTAAGGCTGTGTTATGACGCGAACTGACGATAAATTGAACGTGTTGATTTTGGCGGCGGGGCTTGGCACAAGGCTAAGGCCCTTGACTAGCGAAATCCCTAAGCCGTTGGTTCGCGTTTATGACAAGAGCATTCTTGAAATCCAGATGGAACGGGCGAAGTCTCTCGGAGATGTTCGCTTGCATGCCAATGCGCATTACTTGGCTGACCAGATTGTGCGCGAAGGCGAACGGCTTGGCTTTGAAAAAGTCTGGGTTGAGACGCCGGAAATCCTCGGTACGGCGGGACCGTTGCGCCGCATTTATGCGGCGGGGTATCGCGGTGGCCTCTTGATTATGAACGGCGACGCGTATTGCAGTTTTGACTTGCAAGCGTTTGTGCGGAATGCACGAGCCGCATACGAGGCGGGGAAGGCGGATGGCTCGAACCGCTGTGAGGCGGCTTTGCTCGCTGTGGATTTCCCGAAGGTGAATACGTTCCGCGTGGGTGTGGACGGTTGCCTTGCGGGCGTTGCAGGGCGCTTTGGCTCAGAAGAAGGAGTTGCTGCGACGTTCTCCGGAATCTCGTGGTACAGCGACGAAGCTTTGGCGAGAATCCACGACGGCGAATTTGACATCCGAGAATTCTGGAAACAGGAAATTGCTGCTGGCCGTGCGCCGTTTGTCGATATGTCTCAGTTGCATGCGACTTGGATTGACATGGGTTCGCCCGAAGGTCTCATGGCTGCTGTGGAAGCGCGTTTGCAGGAACTTGGGCATGATCCGAACGAGGCCGTTGTCGAACCCGGTGTTGCTTTGCCTGCCGATGTAAAAGTCAAGCATTCCGTAATCTTTAAAGGTGCCGAAATCCACCCCGGCGAGACCATCGAAAACGAAATCCGTGGCAAGGGTTTCAAGTGGATGGTCAATGAGGCGTCATCCTGAACAAGCGTAGCGCAGTGAAGGATCCAGGAAGATTTTTTAAGAGTTTTTGATTATGCGTAAATTTAGAGTAGTACTTGTTGAACCGGAACACCCGCACAATGTGGGTTTTGTCGCTCGCGCCATGCATTGCTATGCATTGCCGGAACTTTATATTGTCTATCCGAAGCGCGACAAGGTCATGGACAAATCTTACCATACGGCTGCAAATAGCCACGACATTCTGGATAACGCTAAGGTCGTCCACAAGTTCGAAGATGCTATTGGTGATTGCGCCTGCGCCGTTGCTTACAGCCGCCGCATTTTCGCAAGCTCCATCAAGCATACGATGGTGCAGAACTTGTCTGATATGCTCCCCGAAGATGGAACGATTGCGCTGGTGTTCGGTCGCGAATCTTGCGGGCTTGCGCTTGAAGAAGTGAACGCTTGCACGTATCAGTGCGAAATTCCGGTGCCGGGACTCATGAGCTTGAACTTGGGTCAGGCTGTTTCGATTAGCTTGTACGAGCTTTGCCGTTCCGGGGCGCTCGCGAATGGCGAGGGCCGCGCGAAGCGCACAACGCGAGGCGTTGCCGAAACGGGACCTGCGACAATCCAGCAAATCGACGGCTTCAAGAAGTTCCTTGACCGCTACCTGACGGGACAGTATCACGATCAGGCTTGGCGCGACAGCTTCCTCAATACGCTCTTGCAGCGCTTGCACCCGACTCGTAACGAACTTTCCGCTTTGTTTGGTCTCTTACGCAATTTGGCAGGCAAGCCCGCTCGCCTTGAACACGCTGCCGAAAAAGCGGCTAAAGCTGCAAAGGCGGCTGGACAAGATGCCGAAAAATCTACGGAGTCCACTCAAAAGGCCGAATAGAGGAGACGTTGGACATGTACGAAATATTGCCCTATAGCCATGAGCAGGAATCGCGCTGGGATCGCTTCGTCATGGAAGATTCCATGAACGGAACTTTCTTGCAGACGCGCAAGTTTCTGAACTACCATCCTGAAGGTAGATTCACGGATGCTTCGTTCTTTGTGGAAAAAAGCGGTATTGTTGTTGCCGTTGTTCCCGGCTGTAATGTTGAAGGCAAATTCGTATCGCACCAGGGATCCACTTTCGGCGGCCCGATCATCTCCAAAGATTTTTATTCAGGCAACAAAATTCTCGAAATCGTCAAGGATATTGATGATTATATTGTCCGAAATTTCAAAAATGTAAAGTTCAAGCCGACATCGCCGATTTTTGCAACGGTTCCGACCGATTTGCTTGATTACGCCCTAGAACATTCGGGTTACAGTCGCCACACAGAACTCAGTTGCTTTACGCCTATTGCTAAAGATGTGGATCCGCTGGAAAATTGCAAACGCGAATGCCGCCACAATTTCAGGCAATCCGAGAAATTAAACTTGACATACGGCGAAATTCCTGAAAGTGAAATGGAAAAATTTTACGGTTTCCTAGAGCTTTCTAAGGCTCGCTACAATACCAAACCTGTACATTCTTTAGCGGAATTGCGCGACCTTAAAAAACGGTTCCCGGAAGAAATTTTGTTCCGTGGCGTTTGGCAAGACGGAATCTATCTGTCGGGCATGATGATCTTTTATTTCAGACAAGCGAAAGTCTATCATTTCCAATACTTGGCTCCCGACGATTCCAAACGCGAAACGAGTGCCACAACTGCGTTATTTGTAAACGCAATGCGTGAGGCGGCCCAGGTGGGTTGCGAAAAATTCTCGTGGGGAATATCGACTGAAAATGGCGGTGCGTACTTGAACGAAAATCTCTACCGTTTCAAGGAGTCTTTCGGCGCGCTCCCTTGCGTGAACGTCAGATTCGAGAAGTAACTTCCTTTAAAAAATCCTCGTACTCGTAGATGTAATCGGATTCGTCATAGTGTTCCGATGCAAGTACCATGCAGACTGCACCCGAAGAGAAATTCTCGATTTCGCGCCAGTGCATTGTCGGGATGTAAAGCCCGTGGTAAGAACGGTTTAGGGAATATTTCGAACGCGTCTTGCCATCGTCTAAAACCACGTCAAAGCTACCGCTGGCAGCGATAATCAGCTGGCGGAGCTTGCGATGGGCGTGGCCCCCGCGAGTTGTTCCGCCGGGAACATCGTACAGGTAATAGACTCGTTTGATATCAAAGGGAATAAGTTCGCCACCTTCGACAACGCTCAGGTTGCCGCGCAGGTCGTGGGCGATAGGGATATCAATCAAACGGGGTTCTTTTTTTTGCTGTTCGTTCCATTCCATGCCCTTAATATAACAAAACCACCTCAAAACGAGGTGGCTTGAATGAACAAAACTGTGTTGCTTTGGGCTGTTCTTAGTCTTCAAGTGCAAAATCGACGGTTGTTACAACACGTACTTTTTTGATGTGTGGCGTGTTTTCGTCACGGTAGTCGATGGAAAATACACCTTGCGATGCGTTTCTGATTTTGCCAAGTTTACTTTCGGAATCTTTTGCGAATTTTTCTGCTGCAGCACGAGCGTTTTTGGTCGCATTTTCGATCATTTGCGGCTTGATATTGTTGAGGCCCGTAAATTCGTATGAGGCGTAGTTGTTGTTGATGACGATACCCATGTCTATCAAGTTGACCATTTTTTGTTGGAGATTGCGAACTGCATCGACTTTGTCCGTTGCAATGGTGAGGTTGGAATGGCTAGAGTAACGGAAACGAGAGTGGTTTGAACTGTATGTGTTTGCTTCGTTGTCATTTATGCTTGGTACGTTGAACGTAATTTCGTTAGCGGGTATGCCGTTATCGACGAGGAACTGCTTGATGGTGTTATTGTTCTTCGCAATTTCCTTGAAGAGTTCTTTCATGTCGTTTCCGAGAAGTCCGTAGCTGATGTTCCAGAAAACCTTGTCTGCAGGAACTTCCATTTCGGCGAGACCGCGCACATGGACAACGCGACCGCGGTCGCTTGCCTTATCGATGCCGAAATAGACCAAAACGCCAAAAACCACGATGGCTATGGCAAGAATGATTGATTCAGGAATACGTGTTTTCATTATCAATGCTCCTTTTTGTGTTTATTAAACAATAATAATTTTTTGCTTATCAAAATACAAAATTTGTTTTTTTTCGTTTTATTACAGGTGAAAAAATAAAGTCATCCGATCTTTCGAATGACTTTTTATACTGTGAAATTGTTTATTGTCTCCAATGTTTCAACTGCGAGAGGTGTGAGTCGAAGAACTTGCGTCTTTCTGCATCGGGTGTGTTGTCGGGATTCGGCATGTGCGAAAGCAAAAAGTCTAGCAATGTATCCTTGTTTGTGTAGGCAAATTTTCCATCTGCATAGCACCACTTGCAGTAATCTTCATTGAAGTTACCGTCGATTTCGCGGCTTATCATCGCATCGTCGCCAAGCGGCATGCCGCAGCACTGACAAAAAAGTTGGCGCGGGGCACCGAGCAGCGTGTTGATGGAAACGTTGAATTCGCGAGAAAGCACCTTGAGCATTTCAGTGTTCGGCTGCGTTTCGCCGGTTTCCCAGCGGCTTACGGCTTGGCGCGTTACGTTCACGCGTTCTGCAAATTGTTCTTGAGTGAGGTTGTGCTTCTCACGGATGCTCTTGAGAATTTCATAAGTCTGCATTTAAACTCCTTTTGTTTATGGCTCAAATATACCTATGGTATCGTGCAAAAACAAGAAACAGGCTGTTGCTATTTGTAAAAAGAGAGAGGCTCGTGCCTAAAGGATATATGCTTTCGTGATTTCCGCGGTATAGGCCATGTGGATGTCGCGCTTCCCGAGCTCGTCTTTCGGGTAGAATTTTTCGAGGTTGTCGGGGGAGATGGCGTTTTCGTCTTGCAGTTGCTTATAGATAACTTTGCATTCGAGCACGAGCGGGTATTCCTTGACGGCGGGGACGTTTACTGTTTCGCCATCGACGTAGGTGAAGCCAAAGGTCCTTGCCTTGTCCATGTCGCGGCCGCTGTTGGAGCCGCAATCGGCGATAAGCTTGCGCGGGGAGCCTTCGCGCGGGATGCTGATGGTGAACTCACCATTCTTTTCAAGAAATTCGAACGTGTAGCGGCTCAGGCGCACGAAAGTCGTAAAAAGTACGCGGTTCCATTCGATGCCGAGCGAGCCCCACGAAATGCTCATGGTGTTCGCCTTGCCGCCTGCGGCGGCGGTCAGCAACACCCCGCGATTGACGGCATTCATGATTTCGCTTGCGTAATCCAGTACGTTGATTTCTTTTTTCATAATTGCGGCTCTTTTTAAGGGACTAGTCTTCAAGTGCAAAATCGATTGTCGATACGACACGGACCTTCTTTATGTAAGGCGTATTTTCGTCACGATCGTTAATTGAAAAAACACCTTGCGAGGCGTTGCGGATTTTTCCCAATTTGCTCTGGGAATCCTTGGCGAATTTTTCAGCGACGGCACGTGCGTTGATTGTTGCTTCTTCAATCATTTGCGGCTTGATTTTGTTCAGTCCGGTAAATTCGTACGAAGCATAACCGCTGTTAAGCACGATGCCGGAATCAATCAGTTTGTTCATTTTTTGCTGGAAAGTTTGTCGGAGTTCACGTACCGCATCGACGTTGCTTGTGGCTACGATGATGTTCGAATTGATGGAATAACGGAAACGGGAACGGTTCGTGCTGTATGCATTTGCTTCGTAATCGGTAAGTGAAGGCGGGTTGAAGGTAATCGTTTTTTCGTCGATGCCGTTCTCGGTCAGGAAATTCTTGACGATGATGTTCTTTTGGGAAATGCTCTTGAAAAGATCCTGCATGTCGTTCCCGACGAACCCGTAATTTAGATTCCAGAATACCTTGTCTGCAGGGACTTCCATTTCGGCGAGACCGCGAACATGTACGACTCGACCCCGGTCGCTTGCCTTGTCGATACCGAAATAGACGAGAACTCCAAACACGATTATTGCAATAGCTTGAATCAATGATTCGGGAATATGTGATTTCATTTTGGACCTCCTTTAGTATTCTTTGAAAAAATAATAATAAAGTTATGCGTTTAAAATGCAAAGGGCTCTTAAAGTCTTTTTTTGGGGGATATAAACATGGTTTTTCCCAAGTTTTGTATATTTATGGTTAAAGGATAAGGAAAACTATTATGAATAAAGCGGAGAATTTGTGTGGTGTTTTCATCGCCACGTTTGCCTTATGCGGTGTTACGATGTTTGTCGGGTGCGGCGACGACAGCAGTACCTCGGTCAATGACGAAAATTTGTCTTCGTCGATTGAATCTCCATCAAGTTCCGCCGACGTAAAATCAAGTTCTTCCGAGAATTCGAATAAAAAAGTATCGAGCAGCTCCATTAAAGAAAACAAAACGGCTAAATCGTCCAGTTCAGCCAAGAAAGATAAATCGTCCAGTTCTGTAAAAAGTGATAATAACTCCAGTTCTTCCAAAGCGTTGACTTTTGAAGATGTACTCGGAAAGTGCGAAGACAAAGGCCAGTACGTAGTCCGTCATGTTCAAGATGATAATGGAAACTGGCTTTCCTGTTATCGTGGCAAATGGACAGAAGGATTGCTTGAAGTGGAAGGCCCCGAATGGGGAAAAAATCCTGGCGAAGTCTCTAGCAGCAGTGTTGGTTCTTCGAACTCCGTGATAATGGCAGATCCATGCAAAACAAATGCGGGAGATAACTGCGAATATGAGACTTTGGTTGACAATCGCAATGGAAAAACTTATAAGACGGTGAAAATTGGCAGTCAATGGTGGATGGCCCAAAATCTGGACTATGAAACGGAATCCAGTTCTTGCTATAACAATGCGGATAGCAATTGTACAACGTATGGGCGTCTTTATACATGGGCTGCCGCGATGGATAGCGTTGGTGCTTTTGGAACAAAAGGCAAGGGGTGCGGTTTTAGAACAAAATGTTCGCCGGTTCCCCCAGTACGTGGAATTTGCCCTGAAGGATGGCACTTGCCCGATCAAGCTGAATGGGAAACTTTATTTGAGGCCGTGGGTGGAAAATCTACGGCGGCAAAAGAACTGAGGTCTGCTACGGGTTGGAACAATGCCGGTGAAGACCGTTTCGCTTTTTCGGCGTTGCCTGCAGGCAGTAGAGAACTTGAAAATAGCGAGTCCGCTGACGGTAATTCGGTATATTTGCCAGGCGAGTTCTCGGGGAAGGGTTATGTAGCTTGTTTCTGGAGCTCAACTGAAACTCTTACAGAATCTGAATATACAAAAACAGCGTATCGTATATACTGGGAAAATAAAGATGATAATGTTGGTATAGGCAATAGAATGAAATCCCTGATGATGGGCGTCCGCTGCGTAAAGGACTAATTGGTTGGTGGTTAGTAAACAGTAGGATGTTCACTGAGCCTGCCCCGGACTTGTTCCGGGGTCATCCTGAGGAACGTAGTGACGATATAGAATTGTTGGCATTTTAATGCCTTACAATTCTTAGGTTCGAAGGAGCAGGATCCAGTGAATTAGGGGTTCGGGGCCTGAATTTTTGGCATCTTCAGGTTTAGGGGACGGTAGAGTTCTTCGTAAAATCCCTGAAGTTCCTTTTCCTCAAAATCGTAAAGGCGGTATGTTCCTATGACGCTTTTCGCGGTGTCAAGGTTGCCGAGATTTCTCCCAACTTGTATGTGCTTGAAACCGACTGATTTGATTGCTTGCATAAGGGGGAGCAGTTCGTAAAGGTGTTTCCTATTAAGGCCGTCTTCCAGTATCAGGACTATCCAATCCTTGTCTGGAAATTCGGCAAGCCGTGTGCGCACTGTGGCGAGGTCCTTGGCGATTACATTAAAGGCCGAAAGAGGCTCTATCTTTGCATCTGGAAAATCTTTATCACGGATGGCCTTGAGCGAATCGGATGGCTTTGCTCCGCCGCGCCCTTCTCCGGGGCGCGCGATGAAGGCTCCGCTGGAATCGATGAGATAGGCCTTGCTGGAATCGTTGTAAAGGGCCCAGATTATCTTGCCCGGGTCTTCTTCGGATTCCTTATGGATGGCGACGTATTGAACGTTCGGCTTTCTCTTGCGATAATCATAAGATGACGGATCGATGAGTTCCGTCAAAGTGGTGTAGTAGGTGTTAGGCATGAATCCGCCCCGAGCCCCAATCACGAGATGGTTGTCTGCTTTTATGGCGACTGCCAAATGCAGCAGGCTTGAATCGTTTGTTTCAAAAGAAACAGGAACATCTTCAAACATCCCGTTATCGGAGCTGCCCTTTGCCCGTTCTTTTGGCGTTGAGCACGATACCGCAATAATGCTTATGATGGCGAAAAGAATAATTTTGTTCATACGACTAAAACTATATATATTTGCAGCATGCAGACGATTAAAATTCAATATCTCGACGATTCCATTCAACGCCTCACGTATGTGGGCGGCAAGTCCGACTGGATTGACCTTGCGGCGGCGGAGACCGTGACGCTCAAGGCGGGGGAGTTTAGGCTCATTCACCTGGGGGTCGCGATGAAGTTGCCCGAGGGTTACGAGGCGCATATCGCCCCGCGCAGTTCCACGTTCAAGAATTTCGGAATTTTACAGGCAAATTCTGTGGGCGTGGTGGATTCGAGTTACTGCGGTGCGAACGACTGGTGGAAAATGCCGGTGTACGCCACCCGCGATGTGACCATCGAGAAGGGAAGCCGCATCGCGCAGTTCCGCATCATGGAAATCCAGCCGACGCTCACCTTCGAAGAAGGCGCTCTCGACGGTGCTGACCGCGGCGGATTTGGAAGTACGGGAATCTAAAAGGATTGCGTCCTTCTCCCTCTTTTAAAATACCCCGACCTTTCGTAACGATGGCTGTTTTTTTATTGTCAAAGTTTAATGCAATTTCTGTGGCAAAGTAACTACATGCACAGAATATCCAACATCTGTCGTGGAGTGACAACAATCGGATTTGCAGGGAAATGCTTGACATTCCCCGTTACAAGATGCGTTTCGGCCGTTTTGCCATGAGAAAGCGCAATGGAATATAAGACAATGTCCTTTGGATCGGGCATGGCTTCTGCAACTGTTTCCAAAGCATTTTCCATAACACCCAAGGATTCTATCTGGGATATGGTTTCTGAAATCAGCTCTGAAGAAAAACCGAATTTCGGCCTATTCAAAACATTTCGATATTCATTCAGAATTTCATCATTGAATACAGGAACGACAAATCCATTGAAAACTGCCTGCAATACGACCCCAGGAACAGAGTTCCATTTCAGCAAAGCGGATACAATGACATTCGTGTCAATGACCGCATAATACTTCATCGACCGCTCCTGGCAGCATCAATTTCGGCATTGATTTCGTCTAGAGTCATATCGGCGGCCCCTGCTCTTTCCGCCTCGGCAGAAAGCTGACGCATTACCATTGACATGCGGCTCGCAACTGGATTTGCATTGTAGAAAACGCGCCTGTCAGCAGCATAGGCGGGTGCCTTTGTAGCCGAAACCTCGAAGGGAATCCTCTTTTCGCGCACAACGGCACGAGCAAAGACATTTATCGCCGTGGTCATTGACATGCCAAACTCTTCGCAAAGTTTGTCAAAGTCTTTTTTCAGGTTGTCATCCATTCGGATACTAAAGGTGGTTTGTGACATAAAAGTAACCTCTTTTCATGCAATATACATAAAAACACACCTAAATGCAACCTAAACAATATACATAAGCGCTTTGTCGCTAGAAATTGTTAATGCCGGCAAGACACTGAAATTGCAAACCCGAGAATAAGATTGCCTCCCCCTGTCATCCCCGCTATACGAAACTTGGCAACTTGTTGCCCTTGTTGATCATCCCGACCTTTCGTAACGATGGTCGGTTTTTTATTGTCAAAATTTAATGCAATTTTATGCAGTTTGCAGAATATTAATTAATTTTGCATTATATTTATTAAAATTTATTGCATTTTGCAGTCGATAAATGTATATTTGTAAGGTAACAAAGGAGCATTATATGGCACAGGCAACGATATCCGCACGCATCGACAGCAAGGACAAAGAAAGCTTTGACAAGTTCTGCAGCAATGTAGGGCTGTCCACTTCTGCCGCCATTTACATGTTCGTGAAAAATGTCATCAACGAGCGCCGCATCCCCTTTGAAGTCCGCGAGCCCACCCCCCGCTACAACGCTGGCGATATCGAAGCCCTCAAGAAAGGCATCGAACAGCTCAACGCCGGGAAGGGTGTCGAACACGAACTCATCGAGGTGGACGATTAATGAAGAAAATTTGGTCCGATAAAGCTTGGGATGATTACCTCTATTGGCAAGCACAAGACAAGAAAACTCTTAAACGGGTAAATCAACTTGTAAAGAACATTGAACGCAGCAATTTTGAAGGCATTGGAAAACCCGAAGCATTGAAGGGCAACCTCAGCGGATTCTGGAGCCGCAGAATCGACGACGCAAATCGGCTAATCTATCGTATCAACGGCGAATTCATCGACATCCTTTCGTGCAAAGGATATTACGAAGACGTTTGATGATTACATCAATCCTTTGATGAATTCGGGGGCGAAATCGACGCCGTTCGACCATGTAATCGTGTGCGCTTGCAGCGAGAAATCTTTAAAGGTATTGATGTCTGCTAGTTGCTGCACGATGGGTCGGAGGTCCGACTTGATGACGCTTTCGAAATCGGCGACAAAACGGCATCCGTCGTTGAATTCGACGGATATCCTGTAATCGCCAATATATTTCGCATCAATCACGTGAAGCATAGTCTAGACCAGTGGATCGATTTTTTTGTATTCTCCGGTGTTTGTCAAAGAATTCCAGTTATCAAGCAAATCCTGCTGATGAAGAGTTGCCCATTCGACAACAAGACCTTTGACCCTTGCCGGAAGATTGCCTTCCAGCATCTCAAATGTAGATAATTCGAAGACACCTTCCAAGTCATTATATATCGCATGGAAGTGTGGAGGCATATGATCGTTGAAGTACATTTGGATGACGATGCCCAAAAAACGGCATAATTCTGGCATTTTTTACTCCTTTCGCCTACAAGCATAAAAAGGCGAGGTTTGTGGTTTAGTGTCTGCGATAAATATACTTTAATTGCCATGTCAGATTATGACAAAATTGGGCCTATGCGGAGTTTTTGGTCACGGGGTGGTTTTGGGGCGGGGTATAGGTTATATTTAGGGTGAGGTTTTTTATGCTGAAGAAGTTTGTTCTGGGGAGAATAGTTGTGGCGGCAGTGGAAAAAAATAAGGTTCAAAATGTTTAGATTTTTGCTTTTAATACTATGTGTTTTTTTATTCAGTTGTAATTGCGAGGAACAACATTATTATAAGTATAGAAGACTGAAATTTCAAATGCCTCAAAATTTCAGTATAGAAGACAGTCAAGCAAAATTTGAACATTATAGGTGGGTAATTGACCAAAATAATGAAAAAGTCCTTTGTTTTCGTACTGGAAATAGAACTCCAAATTCAGGTAAAGTGTTTGCCAATCCTAGAAAAGATAATGTATTCACGGAAGCTGGCCGATTCGATTTAATTGAGTCAAATAAGAGAAAGGTTGTCGTTATTCTTGCGGCTAGAACAAGAGATCGTTATGGAGACAAGTTTATAACTTATGCTGAATTTGGGTACTACCCAAAAGATTCTGATTCGACCCTTTGTGAAAAAATCATCTCGTCGGCAAGGGTTAATTTCGAAGAGTAAGAAAGCCGGGGCGTTGCGGGCCGGCGTTTGAGGGCCCGTTCGAAGGGGTGGCGGAAGACTTGCTCTGGATCCTTCGACTTCGAGCCCGCGGCTCTCCGCTCAGGATGACAGAAGGGCGAGGCTGCAGCCAGGGGGACAACTGAAAAAGGCGAGTGTCGTAGTCTTGCTTGCAAGACTATGATCGAGCCGAACAGTTGGGACTTGAACGAAGTGAAAGTCCAGCCTTCCCCCCTTACTCCCTATAATTTTTACATGAAAATCTCTCGTCTCTCGTCTCTCGTCTTTATACTTTCGTTCCACTCAAGTATCAAATGCTAACCTCGGTCATGCCAAAACAAGTTTTGTCGCGACTCTCGGTTTACGCATTTGTCGTCTAATTCCTATATTTTCATCCGCAAAAATTTTTAACAAGGATATTGTTATGGCAAAGATTGCTATTCTCGGTTACGGTAACCTCGGTCGCGGTGTGGAATGCGCCGTGAAGCAGGCTCCGGATATGGAACTCGTCGCTGTTTTCACACGTCGTGACCCCGCTACGGTCAAGATCCAGACGGCGGGCGTTCCGGTGCTGAACGTCTCTGAAATGGAAGCCTGGAAGGACAAGGTGGATTTGCTCATCATCTGTGGCGGTTCTGCTACGGACCTGCCGGTGCTTACTCCGAAGTATGCCGCCATGTTCAACGTGATCGACTCCTTCGACACCCACGCCAAGATTCCGCAGCACTTTGCCGCTGTTGACGCTGCCGCCAAGGCCGCCGGCAAGATCGCGATGATTTCCGTTGGTTGGGACCCGGGCATGTTCAGCCTGAACCGCGTGTATGCTCAGTCCATCCTTCCGGAAGGCAAGGACTACACGTTCTGGGGCAAGGGCGTTTCCCAGGGCCACAGCGACGCTGTCCGCCGCATCAAGGGTGTGAAGAACGCGAAGCAGTACACCTGCCCGGTGGAAGCGGCTCTCGAAGCCGTGCGTAGCGGTTCCATGCCGGAACTCACCACTCGCCAGAAGCACACTCGCCTGGTGTACGTGGTTGCCGAAGAAGGTGCCGACAAGGCCTATATCGAAAACGCCATCAAGACGATGCCGAACTACTTCGACGAATACGACACCACGGTAAACTTCATCAGCGAAGAAGAATTCAACAAGAACCACAGCGGGCTCGCTCACGGCGGTTTCGTGATTCGTACCGGCAAGACCGGCATGAACAAGGAACACACCCACGTGATTGAATACAGCCTGAAGCTCGATTCCAACCCGGAATTCACGACCAGCGTTCTCGTGGCTTACGCCCGCGCAGCGCTGCGCATGAAGGCTAACGACGGCAAGACCGGTTGCTTCACCGTTCTCGACGTGCCGCCTGCATACCTCAGCACGCTGAGCGACGAAGATTTGCGCGCACACTGCCTGTAAACAAGTAGGCAGTAAACGGTGGTTCCGGCTCGGAGGCCGGAATGACATGAAAAAAAAATTGCCTCGGATGAAATAATCCGGGGCTTTTTCGTTGTTCTAGTTTATATTTAGGGGTATGAAAGTGTTTAGAAAACTTTGTATGCTTGCCTATGTATGGCTGTGTAGTTGTTGTTTGTTCTGTCACCCTGAAGATTATGATTACAAACCGGGGTATGTCAAAGCGCTCAAACCGATTAACGTAGATTCGTTGGAAATGCGCATCTACAGCAATGACTCGCTGATAGTTTCTGAATACTGCCGTTCGTCCGAATATGGCGAGGAAGCTAGTTATTCTTATGAGGAATTTTGCGGTGGTAAGGACCGCGCTGATAAGAACTGTGATTTGACAATCGCTATCACGTTCTTCTGTAATGACAAGAAAATCGAGCTACCTACTTATACTGTCAAAACAAAGACTGATTCTCGTGGCTTTGCGGATGAAGTCAAGTATTATATGGCTGAATTTGACGAAAGAAAAGTCAGTGGCGATTACACGCTTGAAACATTCCTTGCTCCAGAAGACACTTTTTGCGGAAAGTTTGTGAACTATGCCGTCTTTAATGTTAGGGAGTAAAGATGAAGCGTGTTGCCGTTTTGATTTTTTGCTTAGTGGCGTACTCTGTAGCGGGCTGGTTTGAGCTTTCTCCGCTAGATCGGAAGATTATTCAAAATACACGTTTTTATTTTGAACTTTCTGCGGGTGGTATGTACTCTGTTTCGGATTACAAGACGAAATCGAAGACAAACTATTATCATGACTTGGAACGCGATGAAATGGTTTATGACAAGGATCTTTATTACGATATCTATTCGTTTGAAGGTGGTGGTCCTTTGCTTGACGCTAAAATTGGATTCAGTTTTGCTAGAAAGGTTGTCCTATTTTGGAACATAGGCTGTTTTTGGTCTGTAGGGGAACACCGCTATAAAGTATATTCGCACGACGAAGAAGAATTTTCAGAGAATAATGTCCGCTTTAGGCCCTATTGGGGAATTGGCATCAAGTGGTACCCCAGTATAAATGAACAGAATCCGTTCAATGGAATTTTTATCGGTGCTACGGTTAAGGGCGTGTTCCTAAACGGTAATACGAAATCCTGGCAAAAATATGGGATGCACTATACGAATGAAATAAGCGTTTTGGAATTTGAACTAGGGAAACTTTGGAAAATTTCTGAACTCTATTACGTGGGTTTCGCTATAAAGGTTGCGGGTGGTTTCGGAGGTGAAACAGAAAAGGTTGACGGATTCCGAGTCGATGCGAACCGCGAACAGGACGATGACGATATCACGCTAAACAGCAAACACATCGGTGCTGCAATTACATTGGTTAGAAAATAGACCTTATTTGAATTAATTTATTTGTCTGTTTACTTTAACTTTTCTTTCAGTGCAGAAATTTCTTCTGGGGTCAATCCGAATTTCTCCAGGTATTTCGCTGTGGCGGTGGCCCAGTCAATATTGTCTGTGTCGGGGATGTTGACACCCTCGGCGCGATAGACGGCCTTTAGATTTCTTAGAA
>JAEEGK010010998.1_pt1 | contig 20769 bp, 16 predicted proteins | sample 8958771 | NCBI WGS metagenome assembly JAEEGK01 (sample SAMN16246547, study PRJNA631951) | gut metagenome | biome: gut microbiome; feature: rumen; material: SC-attached | host: Bos | place: Iran: Karaj | collected 2018-10
AATTACAAATAATTTATAATGTAAATAAACTTATAAAATATTTAATTAATTAAATTTAATCAAATATAAATTAAACCTTTTAAATATAATATTATATTATTAAGATTTAAATAAATTTCAAACATTCTATATCATTTTCTCCTTCCATTTTACTAACAAAGAATTTAATCCCTTTATTTTTAAAATCATCTTTATATCCTTTAATCATATCTATACTACTTTTTGTAACTTTATTATTTTCAAAATGTATCTCTTTAACATTTCCCGCCGTTTTAACACTATTAATCAAAGTAAGAAATCCCATATCATTTCCAGCAACCCCGGCCAAATCTAATTTTTCAATTTTTGGAGAATTTTTAAGAAAAGAGGTAATACCTACCAATCCAATATCTCCAAATTCATTATCATTTATATCAATATGTTTTAACGTTTTCGATCCTTTACTATTAAACAATAGCATAGAAGTCTCACCGTTTAATTTACAATTATTTAATATTAATTCTTCAATTGAATTACTTTTTTCTATCATAGTCCCCAATTTAAAACAGGATTTTTGTGAAATTTCATTGTTACCTAAATTGCAATATTTAAATGTGTTATTTTCGGAAATATATTTAGATATAATTTCTATATCTTCATCTTTTAAAGCACATGAATTAAAATTAATTGATGTTAATTTTTTGTTTTTTTCATAATTTAGTAATGAATCAGCTAATAAAATAGGTATATTAAAATTATAATTTGAAAAATTAATTTCTTCTAAATCATTAGGTCCTGAAAAATAACTATTAAACATAGCTATATCTTCTTTTGAATTAAAAAAACTATTTAATGTTAATTTTTTTAATTTACTATTTTTTATACATTTTACACTATCTGGTAAAAATTTGTTTAATAAAGGTATATTGTTATAGGAGAATTCTGTGATATTTTTAAGATAAGTAAATATAATTGATATCATATGATTTAAAATTTCGACATTGTTTACACTTAATTTATCATTTAATATTATAGAAATTGATTTTAAATTAACACAATTAAATATTAATGAATAAAAAATATCTAAATTAACTTTAGATACTTCTATGGATAAAACTTCTAATTTAGTAAATAAATTATTAACTTGGAAAGATATAAATGGAGATAATTTAATAATATCCATTTTATCAAAATTAATATTTAATACAGTGGGGGGTTTGTTTAATTTTAATAATTCAGGATACTCATTTGTATTAGTTTCATTTTCATCATTTAATATTTTATCCTTCAATAAATCAAAAGTAAGTCCAACTTTTTGGAAAAATAAATCTTTCTTTTTCTTATATATATCTAATATATTATTATTATCTCCAATTTTTATATTTCTTATTTTTTTCAAAGTTTCTATATCATCTTTATCTATTTCTGAATATTTAAAAGTTTTTTGTGTCAAAAAATTATTCAAAGCTGAATTTTTCCCAGTTAAAATTATATATGAACGCAAATTAGAAAAAAAGTTAAATAATAAATCATTTATAGGTCTATTATATTTTAAGGTCATTTTGGAGAAATAATTTAATTCTTCGAAATATTTAAGACATTTATTTAATAAATCAAAAACTGTTAAAAAATATTGGGAATTATTTAATTTAAGAAGAAATTCACAGAGAATATCTATTAAAAATTTATTTTTTTTTTCATCGGAAACTTCATTTGTTTTTTGTTTTTTATCTTTTTCATTTTTTATTTTTTCTTCTTCTTCTTTTTTTCTTATATCCTCATTTTTCTTTTTTTCTATTTCTATTTTATATTTTTCAAATTTTTCTTTTTCTATTTTCATTTTTTCTTCTTCTTTTTTCATTTTTTCTTCATAATCTTTGGCTTTTTTGACATATTCTAATAATTCTTTATTTTGTTTTTCTAATTTTTTTAGCTCTTCATTTAATTTATTTATATTATTATCTTTTTCTCCAATTAATTTTTCAATTTTTTCTTTTTCTTCTTTAAATTGATTTTTTAATTTTTCTTCTAAATAAAATTGATTTTTTAATACAGTTATTTGTTCATTTAATTCACGTACTTTTGGTTTTAAATCACGTAATTCAAAAAGTTGTTCTTCTAATTTTTTTATTTTTTCTTCATTTTCATTATTTTGGGTCAATTTTGAATTTAATTCTTTATTCTTTTTTTTTAAATCATTTATTTCATTTGAATTTTTCATTAATTCTTCTTTAAACATTTCTTCATTTTGTTCTTTTTCTTTTAATTGTAATAAAATTTTATCAGAATTTGATGTTATATCTTTTAGGGATTTATTTTCTTTTTGTAAATTTGTTATTTTTTGTTCTAATTGCTTTTTCTCATTCTCAAATTGCTTTTGCATGGAATTCATTGATTCCATAAAGGATTGTTGCAAAACTTCTATTTCTGACATTGATTAAATTATTAATTTTATTTTTTATTAAAAAAATAATATAATATTAATATTAATTTATTATATTTATTAATTTTAAATCTAATTATAAATAAATAAAAAAAAATGATTAGAGCTGATTTTTATGAAGATGGAAAATGTATTTATACTAATTTAAATTATCCTCCTTTTACTAAATTAGAAGATATTGAAGAACAAAAAAATAATTATTTCAATATAAAAAAAAATTATTATCAAATTTAAATTTATGTGATTATGATGGAGATTTTATGTTTCATCTTGAAAAAAGAAAATATGTTAATTTTTTCAGTTCTAAAATATCATTATATCCTAATATAGATTCATTGTCAGAAAAAGATGTTGATAATAAAATAATAGATTTAATAAAAAATAAATTTCATTCAGAAAGACTAGGAAGTTTTAATTATTTTTGTGAATATATAAGTATGCCTTATGGAAAAGAATATACTGATAGAGTATTTAATGAATTTATTAGAGATCCAAGTTTTAATAATATGAGTAGATTAAAAGAATTATTAATAAATGAAATAAGAAATAAATTAAATAAAATAATACCAGATGAATTAAAAATATGTTTAAATGATTTAATGTTTTTAATGGTATATTTAAGTCCTTTTGTAAATTTTGATTATTGGAGATTTTTAACAATGATAAAATATTCATATATTAATTGTGATTTTAATTATGATCAGAAAAATTCATGTTCTAAATGTTTTGATTTTAAATTATATTGTGAAACAAGGGAAAAAGTAAAAGATTTAATTCCTAAATATATTGAAGAATATAAATCAACTCATGGAATAAGAGGATTCTTTAATAAATGTATTTCATTTTTTTATGATAATTCAAACAAATTTAATGGATATAATAAAATAAAAAATGAATAAAAAAATATATTTTAATTTCCTTGCATAAATAACTCTTTGATTTATTTCTTCATTTTTAAATTGAATTGGCTTAGAATTATCAAATATTTCTTTATATTTTTTCTTATTCTTATCAATATATTGTATATATTTTTCATGAACAAAAAATAATATTTCTGTTTTATCATTATATTTGACTTGAATTAATTTTGATGTTAATAGGAAAAAAGAAGCATATTGTGTTTTTTCCCATTTAATAACATATCCATTTATATTATTTTCATTTAATTCAGGATTTAAATCAAAATCTTGTTTCTCTTTAACATTTTTAATTAAGTTTTTATAAAGTAACTTTAGTATTTTTCTTTTTCCTTCTAATTGATTACTAATTGAACCTTTATAATTAATCTTAATTTTATTATCATTATTTTTATTAATATAATAAATACAATTAGTATTTTTTATTAAAATCATTTTAGTTCCATCATTAAAATAAATCCCAATATCACCATTTGATAATAAATATCCTATTCCAAATTTATCAGAACAATCAATGAATTTTTCAACTATAATTGGATTTTTAACTTCATTTTCATCTATTTTATGAGAAGTATTATTTGAGTTTTCCCCTATAAATCCTCCAGTTTCATTATTTTTATTTGTTTATCTTCATTTCCTATTTGTAATGATTGCATATTTTTATTATAATTGTTTGAATTATTTTCTTCTTTTGAAGAATTTGATTCAAAATAAGTATGAAATTGTTGTTTTGAAGTATCATTTTCATCTATTTATTTTTTTCTATTTTTTGATTTTCTTTATTGATTATATTTTCAATATTTTCATTTTTTTCTTCTTCATTTTCTTCAATATTATTTTTATTTGTATTTAAATATTTTCTTAAATTATCATTAAAATAAAACTATGACTAAAAAGATAAATATTATAAAGTTTATTATTAATATGTATTATTTTTTCATTATCTAAACATGTATTATTATTTAAAGCATTTTTAACTATATTATCAATTTCAAAATCTGATAAAGGTTGTGTTAAAGTTGAAGTTGGTAAATATTTAGAAATTCCTTTTCCATTATTAAATAAATTTCGTTTTATATATTTAATTATATATTATTTTTCTATTTATAAAAATTATTTTAAACATTAATTAAAATTTTTAAATGATACTAAATACAATTTATAAATTTTGAATTATAAATATTATTATTAAGATTTTTTATTTATTTTTTCAAATATTATATAAAAAATTCATTTTTTTATAAAAGTTTTTATTTAATTAAAATTAATTTTTGACTTTTTAGTTTAAAAATGCAACAAGATTTAGAATATAATTTTCATCATATCCTTCAAAAATTCTATATGTCACAATATCAAATTTTTTATTTAATATTCAATTTATATTCTTCAAATTATATTGTTATATTTATTTTAGCTATTATTGAAAATTTACAAGTTTTAAGTTTATTTTTTACAAAAAATGTAAAATAATATTATTAAAAATTGTAGTTAATCTTTATTTGGAAAGATTCAAAATTTTTTACAATTCTATCAAATTTTATGGAAAATTTTAGAATTGAAAAGTTTGTTTATAAAAATTGGAAATTATTTTTTATATTCTTATATATTGGATATTTATTAATTTTTATAAATTTTATCCTTTATATAAAACTTAGTTATGAATCATTTAAAGATCAAAAAATAAAAGACCATAAATTCTTATTATTAATTTTTAGAGCAACAACATATTGTCTTAATGGAGTATTATATTGTCCATTTTTAGAATCAAATTTAATGGTATTATTTAATAATGTATTCACTCCTTTTTTTAATGACCATATTACAGAATATAGTAGTGCACATATAGTATATATAATAATGGGAATATTTTCAATTTTATATACATTTATCATTTGCTTCAATTTTATAAATTTTAGACATTCAAAAGATGAAGAAAGTAGTATTACAATTGGAAGATTTGTTATAATAAATTCATTTAGAATATTACATTTAATTAAAACTTCTTTTTTAGTTAGTATATATATTTCAATGACTATTGATCTTAAAATCTTTTTATATGTATTTATTTTTTTTTTATCTGCATATTATTTTTATTCTAATTATTTAGAATATAGTTATCAATATGGGCAAAATATGATAAGAAAGTTATATTTATTTTTTGGAGTTGTTTATTTATTAATTTCTATATTTTTAGTTTTAGGTTTTTTAATTAGATTTTCATCATTTAAAGGTTTAATCGATATTTTATTTATTTTTTCGTTTTTATCCTTTATTATTATTTTTTCATTTCCAAACAAAGAAATGAATATAAATTTGGAAAATTATTCATTTAGAAATGAATATGAAGTTTATAATCAATTACAATTAATGATAATATCAATACAAAGAAAAAAAAATGATAGAAAATATTTATTAAATATAGCAGCTTATTGGTATAAATCAAATGATATAAAAATAAATGTTAATGATTTAGTGTTTTCTACATTTGATAATGAACATTTAGAATTATTTATTTATAAATATATAGATAAAACTTATAAAACTATGATTCATAGATTTAATAATAGTATATTACTAACAATTTCTTACGCTTTTTTTCTTTTTGAAATTATGAACAAATATTCTAAAGCATATATTATTTTATATGATTTATTTTATACAAATCAAGATTTAACATTTTCTCAATCTTTTTTTATTTATAAAATAGAAAAAGATTTACAAGAAAAAGCATTTGAAATTGGTTTTGATAAAACAGATATTTCATATAAATATCAATGTAATACATTAATTAATTTAATTTCTCAAATTTCAGATATTTACATTAACTTTTGGTCATTATTATTAAATAGTCAAGAACATCAAGATATTAATAGATTAAGAGATATAGGAAATAAAATTAATAAATTGAATGAAAAAATAGAAGAAAAATATGATGAAATAAAAAAAATTAAAATAAAAGATAAATCAATTTTTACATTATATAGATTTTATAAAAGAGATATATTAAATGAAATAAGTGAAGATTATTTAAATGAAGAGTTTACAAATATGGAAGAATATTTTAATCAAAATATAATATCATTATGTGATTTAAATTCTTTTGTTTCAAATTCTGATTTTCAATTTATAATATGTTCAGGAAAAGAAGATAATTTTGGAATAATATTAAAAATTTCACAAGAAATGTGTTCATATTTTGGTTATACAGATATTGAAGTAATTGGTCATCATTTAAATATTTTTATACCTGATTTTATGAGAAAAAAACATGATGAATTATTAGAAGATAAAATATCAAAAATTAAATTACAAGATAAAATTTCAAATTCTTTAAAAAGACATATTTTTTATTTTAAAACAAGTTCAAAATATATTTATCCAATTCCATTAGAAGTATGTACTATTTTTGATGAGGATGGTAAAGCAACAATTTTTGGTAAAGTTGATTATGATAATATTCATATTTTTTATAGAGAAATTTCTTCTAATTGCCATATTATTACAAATGAAAATTTAATTATTCAAACTTTTTCTCATAATTGTTTACATTTATTAGAATTATCTAATTCATGTTTGAATGGTAGTGTTGAAATTACTAAATTAATAAAAGAATTTTATGCAGAATTTTTTAATAGAATTACTTCATTTCATAATAATATAAGTAAAAAAATTGATAAACAAAAATTAAAAATAAGTATTTTAAGGGAAAAATATTTTACATCCCAACCTGAAGAATTAATCACATTTGGTCAAAAATTATTTAAAATGAATGTTGAAGAATTAAAATTAAATCGTTTTGTTGTTGGATATATTTTTCATTTTACATATCAACCTTTTGAAAATTCTTCATTAATTACAAAGAAAACATTAAAATTTTTAAATAATTCAAGAGTAATTTCACCAAAACATAATGTAATAAATAAAAAATTAACTAAAAAAACAGTTACAGATAATATACAAGATAATTTTTTATTTGATATAAATTCAAATTATCTTCCACAAGTTGATAAAATATATTTTGATTTTGAAAATAAAGCATATCATTTTGATAATAAAAATTTAATGACAATAGGTGAATATTTTAATAATGAATTTTTAAATAAAAATGGAATTGAAAATTTAAAATTAAATTCTTCTTCAATGACATCATCAAATTATTCTGATATTGAAGATTCAAAATCAAATTCTATTTCAGATACTTCATTTAGTTATGTATCATCTTCTTTTTCATCTGATAAAAACAAAAATGAAAATATTCTTATTAAATCAAGTACAATTAATAAATTTTCAAATTTTGTTGATGATTTTCATAGAGTTAATTTAACATCAATTTCTTTATTATGTTATGATTTCAAAAAAAATATATTTGTAAGTATTCCTAACAAAAATATTTCATGTAAAATCGATGATTTAATTAATAAAGAAAAAATTCTTACTAAAAAAGTTTCTCATGTTGAAAGTGAAAAAAAAGAAATAAAAAAAAAAAATGAACTAATTGAAAATGAATTTATAAAACCTATTTCTTCTTTTAAAAAAATGAAAAAAAATGAAGTTCAAAGTTTAAAAAAATATTTAACTAGTAAATGCAATAATTCTGTTAAATTTTCACTTATTTTTATATTATTTCATATAATTTTTGTTGTAATTTCAGGTTTTTTATTTTTTTCAATTTGTTTTAGAGTTAGAAGATTAATGATAAATAATATAGAATTAACAAGATATTTAATTAAATTTGGTGAAAATTCCCATTCAACATTAACTTATTCATTTCAACTTGCTTTATTAAGAAATCCTAAATACACAAATTTTTTTTCTCAAAGAGAAAGAATTATCGAAGTAATGAGAAAAAATTTAATAAAAAAATATGAAGATTGTTTGCAACTTTTAAGTTCTTTTCAATTAAATAGTATTTCTTTATCAGATAAAGCATCAAAAAATATGCAAAATGTTGAAATATATTTTTTTATTATTGATGATTCTTTAAATATTTCTCAAATACCTTCAAATATGAAAACTATGATTTCACAATATGCATATTCAATATATAATTTTGCAAACAGTGAAATTGAAGATATTCATTTTTTGAATAAAGATTATAATTTTATAATGCTAAATACAAATGCTTTTTTTGTATCAAAAATTAAAGACTATGTAATAATTATACTTGAAGAATATAATTGTAATTTACATTCATTAGAAAAAAGTTTATGGACTATTGGAAGTATTTCATTATTTTTTCTCTTTTTTTCTTTGTTAGTTGGAATAAAAATAGTTGTAAGTGTAACTGCAGAAAAAGAAAAGTTATTAAGATATTTTTTTGCAATTGATCAAGATTTTATTAAAAATGCAATAACAAAATGTCAAAAATTCATTGATTTAAATAAAAATAATTCATTTGATTCAAAATATTTAATTTCTAAACCTAAAATAAAAATTGAAGATGATATAGATATTAATGATGATGAATTAGAATTTTCTACTAAATTAAATTCTGTTTATGACAATCCAAATAATAATCAAACAATTTCAAATAAGAATAAAAATTTTATCTCAAATAAAGAGCAATTAATTTCTGATAAACAAGCAATAAAACAAAATGGAATTATATATATTATTTATATAGGAACAATTGTATCATTTATATTATTAGTAATGATTCATAATGGAAAAAAATATAGAGATATAAAAAAACTATTAAATATTTATTATACAACAGTAACTCATAAATCAATATTTATTCTTTCATATAATATTATAAGAATATTTATATTATATTCATGTTCTTCTATTTCTTTAGTTAATTTTAATATAGATACTCTTGATTATATGTATCAACTTCATAAAGAACATCAATTTTATCAATCATTATTTGAAGGTAATTTAACTTATTTTTCTCTTCCTTATAATTCATCATATTATTATGACGTTATTACAAAAAGACCATTGTATTCTTATTTTGAAAATTTTGCTTCTAAATATAATATTTCATATGTTGATTTATCTAGTAATATTGCATTTTATGGAATTAATGCTTTAATGGTTTATTATATTGGTACTTTATTAGATTTATGTCAAAAAATTGAAATTTTTATTAATCGTTCTAAAACAACTGGTTTTATATATAATGATGCTTTTTATGGTTCTTCATATACTTATGATGAATTTAATTCAAGTGATGAATCAGAAATTGAAAATTATAATAACAATAATCCTTTTCAATTATTTAATGATTATCAATTAGTTGAATTAAATGTTTTAAATGAAGAAATTTATAGACCTGCAATTGAAACGTTTATTGAGGCTTTAAGTAAAGATATTGATAATTATGGTAATTTAATTTATAATTATATTAAACGATTTACAATATTATTTTTTATCATTATTGTAACATTTAATTGTTTTTTCTATATTCCATATATTTTAGATAAGAATAAAAATATAAATAAAGTAAGAAAAATGTTAATGATTATTCCAAAAGATATCTTAATAAAAATTATTGAAAAAACAAATGGAAAAAAAGAAGTTGAAGACCTTCAATTATAAGATATTTTTTCTTATATATAAATAAAAATATATATATATCGCTAATTTAAAATTTTTTCATTAAAATATAAAAACAATTTAATAATGGAAGAAAAAGTAAATTCTTCTAAAAAATCAAAATTTTTAGGAACAAAAATAATAGGAAAAGGAAATTTTTTATCACTTAATGAAAAACAATATGAAATAACAAATGAAAAAGGAGAAAAAAACATATCAAAATGGGAATGTGTAGATTACAATCACATATTAGATAATGATATGAAAAATATAAAAAAACCAACAGTAGTATCAATAATACCAATAATAAAAAAGACAAAAGAAATAATATTAATAAATAATTTTAGATATCCAATTGATAAATTTTGTTTAGAACTTCCAGGAGGTATAATTGATAAAAATGATGGAGAAGATATTTTAATTTCAACTAAAAATGCAGCTGAAAGAGAATTATTAGAAGAAACTGGTTATAAAGGAAAATTTAAATGTTATTTAGGAAATAATAAATTATCAGAAGAAAGACAATTAAATATTTGTTCTAATATATTTTATGACCCTTGGAAAAGTAAAGATGGTGCTGTTCAATGCATTTGTGAAGTTGAAGATAATCAAGATTTAAATCAAAATTTAGATGAATGTGAAATTATTAAAGTATATAAAGTTAAATTAGATAATTTATTGGATTTTATTAATGAAAAAATTGAAAAAGAAAATTGTTGTGTTACTATTGAATTATATTCTTTTGCTTATGGATTGTATTTTTCACAAAATATTATTAATCAATGTTTTAATTAAATAAAAAAATTGTTATAATTATTATTTTAATCAATAAAACATTTTTTAATACTTTTTTTATTATTTGATTAAAAAAAAATATAATGCATTTTCATTAATTAATATATAATTTTTATTTTATCTTGTACTTCAGATGTTGCATTTTTAAATTTTTCTTTATCATCTTCATTTGTTAATTCAAAATTTTGACTAATATCTAAAGATTCTAATTGAATATTTTTAATGTCATCTAAAAATTCATCATTAATTGGAATTTTACAATTATTTTTACTTAAATCTAAATCTTTCAAAGTTTTATTACCATTTTCTCCTTTAAAAATTGATAAAATTTTCAAAAATTTTTCTGGAGAATTAATTGAATTATTATATAAGCAAAGTTTTTCTAATTTTTTATTTTTTTTTAACATTTCACAAATAAATTCAACATCTTCATTTCTTATTTTACAATCTAATAAAAGTAATTCAGTTAAAGAATTATTATAAGATAAATCTTCACAAAATGATTTAAAATATTCATTTTTATAAGAATTAATTTCATTATCACTTAAAACTAAACATTTTAAAGTACAATTATTATTCTTTAAAATTTTTCCTAAAAGAGATAATGAATCTTCTGATTTAATTGCATTTCCAAATAAAATTAAAGTTTCTAATTTTGTTTTTTTTTCTTTTTCATTATTTATTAATTTTTGATATTTTAAAAGTAAATTTTTCAAACCTTCATTTTTTAATTTATTTTTACAAACATTTAACCAATTTAACATAATAAATTTTTCTAAAAAATTTCCTAATTCTTCTCCTCCTTTTTCACTAGTAATTTCATTTCCAGTTAAGTTAATTTTTTTTAAATAATAAGTATCATTATCTTTAAATTTTAATCCTTTTATAATTGACATAATACATTTATTTGTAATTTTACAATTTGATAAATCTAATTCAGAAAGTTGTTTATTTGTTCTTAACATTGTACCTAACCAATAACAACCCTCTTCTCCAATAATATTATCAGTTAAAATTAATTTTTGAATATGTTCATTAAATTTAATTGCAGATAAAATTGGTTGAATTAAATCTCCTTTTAAATTATATTGTGTTAAATCTAATTCTTCAATGTATTTTAATTTTTGATAAATTAAACTTGTTGCTATTAATAAATTATAATTTTCATTTATATTTAAATCAATATTCAAATTCTTTTTAAATTCTTCTTGTTTATATTTATAAAAATTGAAACATTCAATTTTTACATTTTTGTCATCATATTTTCTTCCATTTGAGTTTAATAAATCATTTATAAATTTAGTGTCTAATAATTTTTTCAATCCTTCACATAAATAAAGATTAATATAATTTTTAAAACTTTCAAAATGGTTATTCATTTCTCCAATTGCTATCATTAAAATTAATTCATAATTTTCCCATTCTGGAAAAAAAGTAATATACTCATTAAAACCTTTTTGTGTAATATTTTCTTTGTGATTAGATAATAAATATGCTAGATAATCTTTATTTAAATATGTGATTTCATTTCCTTTTGGAGAATATTGTGATAAATTTGAATTTTTATTCATTTTTTGTTTATTATTATATAGATTATTATTTATAGTATGATATTGTGATTTAATAATATTGGATGATAAATTTAGATTATTATTTATATTGTTATTTTTTGGAATTTGTCCTTGAGGTTGAAGTATTATATTATTATTTTCTTGATTTTTAAAAATTTTTTCTAATATTTTTTGATGATTTTCTCTCTTATTTACTTTAAAAATGACTTTTTTCAAATCCATTTAATGCTTTATCTTAATTTTTATATAATAATTAATGTATAATAAAAGAAAATCACATAAAATTGTCAAATATAACAAAAATTTTAAAGCAAATAATACAATAATGACTTATATTAATTTCCAAATAATAGATAAATTTTATTTTAAAAAATGGAAGAAAAACAAAAACCAAAACACAAACAGATAAAATTATATGATCAAGTATATGAAAAAGTAGAAAAAATTAGTAGTGGAACATATGGAAAAGTATATAAAGTAATATTAAAAAAAGATCCATCAAAAATATATGCATTAAAAATGTATTCAAATTTCCAAGAAGGAATGGACGTGACAGCACTTCGTGAAATATTAATATTAAAAGAAATATCTCATCCAAACATAGTAAAAATGATTGACATATTCTACAACATAAATTCATTATATGTTCAATATGAATATATTGATACAGAATTAAGTCATTTAATTTATAAAATGAAATTAGAGCCAAAACACATAAAAAATTTATTTTATCAGTTTTTATTAGGTTTATCAGAAATACATAAAAATTGTATTTTACATCGTGATTTAAAACCTCAAAATTTATTAGTTAATAATAAAGGTATATTAAAAATAGCAGATTTTGGTTTAGCTCGTTTTATCTCATCTCCAGGAAGAACAATGACAAAAAATGTAATATCAGATTGGTATAGACCACCTGAAATTTTTTTTGGTGCAAAATTATATTCTTTCTCAATTGATGTATGGAGTGCAGGATGTATTTTAGGTGAAATGGCATTAAGAGAACCATTATTTGCTGATAATTCAGAAATTGGAATTTTAACTAAAATTTTTTCTTTATTAGGTGTTCCTGATAGTTCTTCTTGGGCTGATGCTGAACAATTAGAACATTATAAATTGTTTGATAATGGTGATGTTGTTACTATTAAAAAAAAATTTATTAATTTTTCTCCTTTAGGTATTGATTTATTAGAAAAAATGATTGTTTTAGATCCTAATAAAAGAATTAGTATTAAAGATGCTTTAGAACATCCTTATTTTAATGAAGAACCTAAAGCTTGTTCTAATGAAGAAATTGCTCAAGTTGTTAAAAAGTTGAAAAGTGAAAATAAGTATTAAGATTTTGGTTTTTTTTTTCAAATTATGGTTTTAAATGGGATTTTTTTATATTATTTTTTGTATATTTTTTTCTTTTAAATTAATTTTTAATTTAAATTTTAAATTTTTTTAATTTTTTTTTATTATGAATAAATAAATAATTATTTATTTAACTGTAAAATTTAAAACTTATTTAATTTTTTAACTTTCTTCAAAATTATATTTTTTTTCAAATTCATTTACAGATAAACCATGAGTTATCATTAATTTTCCTTCTCCTTTTTTTAAATAAGAAATACTTTGCTCATTTTTCTTTTTATAAATATTACAATTACTTAAAACTTTATTTGCAATAATATCAAATTGAGTATCTTTATAATAAAGTTCTCCATCAATTAAAACATTATGTTCATCAACAAGATGTTTTTTATTAATTTTAGGTTCATTTTCATTATAACTTTCTTTTCTAATTGAATATTCAGTTTTTTCTTCTTTTTTAGGATCATCAATATTTTCTTTAAAAGCAATTTTTGATAAAGCATTTAAAGTAGATTTATCATATAATTCATTTTTTTTTTCAGTAAATGGATTTTCATTTTTATCATAAGGAATATATTCTTCATTATTATCATTTTCTTTAAAATGTTGGTTTTCAAAATTAAAAGGATCAGCTTTTCTTTTTTTTTGTTCTTCAATTTTTTTATTTTTTTCAATAATTTTATCCATATCACTTTTTTTAGTAATCATTTTATTTTCTGCAATTTCTTCAGCAGCTTTAAAATGAGTTTTAACATGATATTCACTTAAAATTCTTTCAGCTTCAGAATTTAATTCTAAATTCCTTCTCCAAGGTTTATATTCATAATGTTTAGGTACATAATAAACATTACCAGAACCATAAATATTATTTTTTGTTTTTTCTTCTTTTTTATTTTCATCAGTTAATGGGTTTTGTTTTACTTTATAACCTCTTTTTGATAATTCATTTTCATTTTCTTCTTCTTCTTCTTCTGAAATATTTGGTATATTTAAACTTTTATTTCCTACTTTTAATAATGTTTGTTTTCTTATTATATCTTTTGGCTTTTCATATGAATATAATCCTATATTTTTTAATTGTCTTTCTAAAACTCCTTTTTCACTTTCTTTTAAATATCTTCCATTTAATGCATCATATACTCTTTCTAAATCTGTTCTTGCTTTAAATCTCATTTTTGGTTGGAGAATTATATCATTTTTCATCATATAATTTAATTTTTCTGAATCTATTCCTAATGGTGAAAGTTTACTATTTTGATTTGGAATATCAAAATTAAAAACATCTACTTTTTCTTCTATTGTTTTTGATAATTTTGAATCTTCTTTTTCGGGATAATTAAATAAATATCTATTGTTTTTTATTGTTTCATTTATTCTATCTTCTTCTGTTTTATATCCTTTAAAAATAAAAGGTTTTTTATTTCTTCCTCCTTTTAATATTTCTTCTCTAAAAATTATCCCTTTTTTAGATAAGTCTTTCACTTCTATTTTATGATTTGGAATTGTCATCTATTAAATATTTAGTTTTAATAAAATTTTTTATTTTACGTCAGTTATGAAATTTTTCACTCTGTTTTGATAATTATTATATAATATTCCAATATTTCCTATATAATTATGTTTATTTTAAAATTTTTTTTTACTTTTAAATTTCTTTTTATATAATTCTTGACTTCGTGCTAATTTTTCTTTATTTTTTTGGTCTTTTTTTCTTTTTTCTTCAATATAAAGATTATACATATTTATTTAATTAATTTGTTATTATATTTTTTTATATTTTATCATTTAATATAAACTCAATTATTTTTTTTTATATAATAAAATTTAAATTTACTAATAGTTTTTATCTTTATTTAAATATTTAAACTAATAATTAATAATTTGTTTATTAGACTGTCAATATTATTATTTTATTTTTTCAAATATAAATTTTAATAATATTTATAAGCTAAATTCAAAAATGAAATGTCAAAAAACACATTTATATTCCATTTTAAGAAATTTATTCAATTTTTTTGGGTCCAATCATCAGATAATCATTTAGTTCAAATATTGAATTATTTTCTTCTTTTTCATTTTCATCAATTGAACTACTTTGTGATAAATTTTCAAATTTAATTTCAAATGGATTATCTTTTTCATTTCCAAAATTAGTTTTTTCTAAACAATTATTAAATTGATAAAAATCAATATCATTTTTTCTTTTTTTTACATTAAAATTATTTTTATTACTTTCACTAAATGTTGAATTTGATGTTTTTGATATATTATTAATATTAGTATTCTCTCTTTTTGTATTATCTTTAATTACATTAAATATTTTTTCATCTATTTTATCATTAATTTCATTTTCATTTATTTCATTTAAATCAATATTTTTTATTATAATTTTACTACCATTACTTTTTACAAAATTATTACTTTCATTTTTTTCTCTTTTTTTAATTTTACGTTTTGATGAAAACTGACAAAGTAAATTAAATAATTTTTCTTTTTGTTCTTTATCTAATTTCCCAATTTGAATATTTGATTTATCTTTATCAAAATCAGTTAATAATTCAAAAAAATATTTTATAGAAAAATTTTCATTTTTATTCAAATTATCTTTAACAATATTATTTTTCTTTAATTTTAAATCATTTTTAATACGTAAAAAAAATTTTTGAGCATGTGAACGAGCCTGAGTTGAAGAACGTGTAATTATAATATTTTGAATTTTTTTCCATTTATTTCCATATTCAATTATTCCTTTTAAAAATTTTTTATGTTCATCATCACTCCATCTTCCATTATTAAATTTACATTTGTATATTTTATTATCACTTTTATTTTGTGTTTCTATTGGTTTTTGTTTAATTTGAATAGAAATATTATTTGTATGTAATATATTCTCTTGAAAAAAATTTTTCATTAACTTTAAATAAAAAAAAACTATTTATTTATATTTAAATATAAAATTTAAAAATATAAAAACAAAAAAATCTAAAAAAATTAAAAATTTAAAAGTTTAATTTTTATAAATGGAAAAACAGAAAAAACGTTTAGTAATATGTCAAGGATGTAAAAAAAGAATAACAAATTATGAAGAAACAGGAAGAATGTTAGCAAATGATAGTAAATGTGATAAATGTTCTGGTTATGCTTCTCAACATCCAAAAGGTAATAATAATCAAACTATGGAACCATCACATACTCAAAATGTTAAAGAAAATCCTGTTAAATTTGAACCAGAAATAGCTATTGGTAAACCAAAATAAAATATAATTATTTAATTATATAAAAAAAAAATTTTTTATTTATTATTAATGAAATTTATTCCTTTTTTTTAGATTCTTTTTTTTTATTTTTTGAAAGATTAAATTTTTTATTATTTTTATATTTATAATATAATCTATAAAGGATTTTTTTTAAAATATATTTTATTAACTTAAAAAAATGATATATTATATAAAAAGTTAAAAAAGAAATTATAATTTAAATACTAATCGTTAATTTTGTTTTATATTAAATAAAATAATTAATTAATAAAAATTAAAATGAAAAAAGTAAAGCTAACTCAAAAAATAATTAGTCAAAATAATATTCAAAAATTAAAACCAAATAACTTAACTTTAAAAAAAAAGCAGCCAATTAAAAATAATCAAATATCAAATAATATAGAATTACAATCAAATATTAATAATCAAAATAATCAAAATTCATTAAAAAACCATAAAAAACAAATGGCAGCAATAAGAATGAAATCTTCAAAAGGAAAATATCATTCTCCAATTAAAACAAGTAATCCAAAAATTTCATATACTCCTATAAATAATAATATTTTTATGAAAACAACTCCAAGTCAAACAAATACAAAAACAAATTCTCCTAAAAAAATTGTTAAAACAAATAATATAAAAATTATTAATAATAATACTCATAATAATTCACAAAAATCATCTACTAATTATTCAAGTGAAAAGAAAGTAATGGAAAATAAAAAAATTAAATATGAAGATATTGAAGTATTGAATAATGATATTTTTCTTAAAAAAATTTTAGGAATGTTTGTTACTCTTCAACAACCAATTGATAAAAATAATGATGAATCTATTTATAATGAAGAAATGAAAATACTATCTGATAAAATTTCTGGAATTATTTTAAATAATAATATTAATAATGAATATATTTTAAATACAAGTAGTGAAAAGTTAATTAATAAAAATATAAAATTAATTCAAACTGAAAGTAAAATTAGATATGAAACTTATAAAACTTATTTTACATTTATTTTTGAAATACTTGAAAAAATTAAAATATTAGCAAAAAAACAATTAGAAGAGGAAAATAATATAAATTTAAGAAATGAAAATCCTTTAATTAAAATAAATGAAAACAATCAATATGATTCTTTTTTAAATGATAAGTCTAATACATTTTATAGAATAGGAAATTTAGAAATAAATGGTAATTCAACAAATTCTAATTTTATTTCTTCAATTAATGAAGATTTTTATCAAAAATTTATAAATGGTTCAAAAAGTTTTACTAATAATGAAAAAACAATTAGAATGAATGAAGATAATGAAAATGATAATGATTCTGATGAAAGTATAATTATTAATAATTTTTCAAAAGAAACTAATAGTATTGTTAACAAAAATTCATCATTACCAAAAGAACAAAATAGTAATTTAAATAAAAGCAAAAGTAAAAAAATATTTTTAGTTCATCCTAATCAAATTTTAGAATCAATGGGTATTGCAAAAATTAAGCATAGATATTCAAGTAGTTTAAGAATTAATAAAAAAGAACAATTAGATAATCCATCAGAAGAAAAAAAAAATGAATTAAAACAATCTGCTGATGATAATAAAAAATCAAAATGTTCAATTTTTTAAATAATTCATTATTTTCCTTATGTTACATAATATATAATATTTTAATTAATATAATATGTTTAGATACTATAAATAAAATTCGCTCAATATAATATAGTAAATAAATTAAAATATTAAACAATGAAAAATAATGAGATAAAATACTCAAAGTATTAAAATAAAAAAATAAATAATGATGATATCATATTTTGTAATTATAATAAATGAAATATGATATTTTATAATTTAATTAACTTAAGATATTTTTGATTATTTTATATTATTAAACCTATTTTTGTTATCAATTCACTTTTAAATATTTTAATAAATTAATAAAATATATATTCTATCCTATTCATAAAAAATAATTATAAAACAATTTTCATTTTAAAATATTAGAAAAATTTTATATATTTTCTATTAAAATAAAAAAAATAAATAAATCATATATATATCAATAAATACTATTATTTATTTTCATAAAAAAATAAAAAAATAATTTTAAAATTTAAATATAAACCCATTTAAAATTTAAAAATTAAATTATCAAAAACTAAAAAAATGGAGCCAAATAATGTAGAAATTGAAGAAAAAATACCAGAGAATAAAAGTACATCAATAGAAGAATTTCCAGAAAGAATAAAAGAAGAAGTAGAAGATGGATATATAGATGATAGAGGAAATTACACAACACCAAATGGAAGTTTCTGAGATGAAAATGTAACACATTTCAATCACATTGGTTTAGATAAACATGGAGGAAGATATGATGAATATGGAGTTTTGATTTTATTTGATATGAAGATGAAATTGATAAGAAAAATAATGATTTTTTCGAACAGATTAATGAAAATACTAAAAAAACTTTAGAAGAATGTTATAAAAGTAATAATGAATGTGTTGAAGAAATTGATAGAATTCATAAAAAAATGATAATGATGATGAAGAAGAAAAAAATTGTGGTTTAAGTGAAGAAGAAAATATATGACAATAAAAATGAATTCCTCAATATAAATTTTAATCCGATTTTTAATCTTAACAATAAAATATTTATAATTAAATAAAAATTTAAACTAAATTATTTTTTAAAATATATATATAAAAAATTTAATTTTAAAATCCCCATTTTTCTTTTATGATATTATATTTTATTTTTAATTAAAAATTTATATGTGAAAATTATTAAAAAATAAATATTATTAAAATCATATAAAAAAAATAAAATAGAAAATTTTGGAAAAGTCTTTATGGAAAATTAATTTATTTATTTATATTTGAATAATTATTTAAAATAAAATAAATACTCCTATTTTTAATCATTCCTATTTTGAAAATATGTAAAAATATTTATTTTTTTAATATTAAAATTTATTTAATAAATATTTGTTTAATCAAATTTAATTACTTCTAATAAGTGATTATAAATTGAATATATTTTTGAATATTTTTAATATTATCAAAAGTAAATGAAGTTCTCTTTATAGAAAATGCATTAAAAGATCATAAAAATCCTTAAAAAATGTTTATAATTTCCATTTTCACATATATATCATAATATCAATGACATAATAAAAATTTACATAAACCTTTTAATCCTTATTCAATAGAACCCAAACTTTTGATCAAGAATTTTACAAGAATGATTAGTTAAAGAATATTCATAAAAATTTATAAGAATTATTCTTCCTTTATTTCTATTCAAAGAAAAATGAGAAAAAGAATGAATATAAGAATTAAATTTTTATATGTATATTACTTTAAAATTTAATATAATTTCCATTTATAAGAGGTTTTATTATTATTTTTATATTTGGAGATAAATATATTTTTGAATTATCATTTAGAGATACTTTAAATTATCCAAATAATTTAAATCTTTATAATAAATGAATTGAACCTTCATATGATAAAATAAAAATAAATGTATATAATATTCAATTATTTTATTAAATTCTGTTATTGATCCTTTATTTGCATTTTTAGAATATATGAAATAATATAAATAATTTTATGTTAATGATTTTTACTTATAGAATTTAACTAAACTTTATATTATTGGAAAACATTTGTTTTAATTGAGTTTCATTTTATATTTTTATTTTCCTCTTATAAGAATAACAATATGTTCCGTATGAAAAAATATATCATAAATGCTATAAATAATTTTAATGTTTGAAGAACCATTTAAAAATCTTATATAAATTCTTTGTTTGGCTTGAAAATGATACGACCATTAAAATATTATTTATAACTGAATTTTAACATTTATATAATATATTTAACATATATGTTATTTTTTAAAATTT
>JAEEGK010010999.1_pt1 | contig 20768 bp, 18 predicted proteins | sample 8958771 | NCBI WGS metagenome assembly JAEEGK01 (sample SAMN16246547, study PRJNA631951) | gut metagenome | biome: gut microbiome; feature: rumen; material: SC-attached | host: Bos | place: Iran: Karaj | collected 2018-10
CTTCTGGTCAATTCCTTCAAAACCATCTCCTGATTTTCCATGAAACAGATCCAAGCCAAGATCTTGTCCAACAGACAGTTGCAAGGCGACTACTTCCAACTGGACATGCACGCCCCCGAAATCGCGCAAGATGCTCTGCCCGGGCAGTTTGTCCATGTCCAGATTCCAGATTTCGAACATCGCGTCCTGCGGCGGCCATTCAGCATCTACGACACGGATCCTGCCACAGGCCGTCTCAGTCTCGTTTATAAAACCGTCGGCGAAGGCACGCGGAAGCTCTGCACAATTCCTTCCGACGGAACGCTTAACGTTATCGGCCCCAACGGCAAAGGCTTCACGATTCCCGCCGCTGGTCAGAAGGCGATTCTCGTGGCGGGCGGTTTCGGCTGCGCAGCCACGTTTCTTCTTGCGAAACTCGCGCCAATCAAACCAATTGTATTGATTGGTGGTCGTGCGAAAATCGATATTCTTCTGCAAAAGGAATACACGGCTCTCGGTTGCGATCTGCGCGTCTCCACAGACGACGGCTCGCTCGGCCATCGTGGGCTTGTCACAGATCTTCTGCGAGAGGCACTTGCGGAATTTCCGGACGCAACTGTCGCCGCCTGCGGCCCGAATCCCATGCTGAAAGCCGTCGCCACCATTTCGCCGACGGCTGAAATCAGCCTAGATCAGCCCATGTGCTGTGGTGTCGGTGCATGTTTCGCATGCGTCGTCAAGCTGAAAGCGGACACGCCAGACGGCTGGCGTTATGCTCGCTCCTGCATGGAAGGCCCTGTCTTCAACGCCACGCAAGTCTGGTGGGATTAACCGCTCTTTTGGGCGGTGCCAATGGGTTATGGCCAATGGCTAATGGCATAAAAGCCTAGCATTCTAGAAGCCTAGAAGCCTAGCATTCTACAAGCCGCCGCAATTTGCGGCGGCTTGTATATATAATGCCTTTATTCTTGCAAAACCAGCACTTGGTACGGCTTGATGTCGATGGTTCCTTCGAGCTTGTGGGCGGTAATCAATTCCACAGCAGGCTTGTCCAAAGTGTAGCGGGCAGGTTTGCCTTGGTATTCGACAACCACCACGCCCGTCATGCCATGGCCTTCGCGACGCGCCACCATCAAATTAGAGCTATCGCCCACATGGCCAGTTGACAGTCCCGCCGCATCCAATGCCAACGGCAGGATGTTGCTGCGCATGACATCCGCCGACGGAATCGTGCCCAGCAGGAAGACCACGCCTTTTCCAACCTTCTTCTTGATGGCGACCGCCTTTCCAACCAACGCACTGTGAGGCGCTTCCGAAACCGTCGCCAATGCGTCGGCATCCTTTTCGTACAGTTCATACCACAGACGGCTCGTGAACGGCTGCCCGGAGGCCCATTTGCATTTGATTTCGTCCTTCAAATCCGGCACGGCATACGCCCAGCGGACGCCGAGGAATTCCTCTAACATGCCGAATGGACGGTCTTTGTAACGCGCGCCGTCGATGTTGCGATTGTCCGTCATCGGGCCGACGACCCACACGCCGCCGTTTTCCACCCACTTGCGGATCCGCTCGCCAAGTCCTTCATTTTCAAGCGACGGCACGAACGGCGTAAACAAAACTTTATACTTGCTGAAATCCTGCGCGGCTTCCAAAACATCCGGCCGCAGTCCACGCTGCACAATCGGATCGTAATAGTTCTGGATAACGCTGTTCTGATAGTTAAAGCCCTGCACAATCCCCTGCGTCTCGAAGAAATTCCATGAATGCGACGGATAATGGATGGCGATTGGCGTCGTCACATTCGTATGGTTCAGGAAGTAACCCGCGCGTTGATAGTCCTTTGCGATTTTCTTCACTTCGTTGTAGATGTGCATCGGCCGTCCACATGCGTCCAACACGGAGCCATGCATGATTTCATGGCCGCCCCAATGCGTGCGCCACAGCCAATACATGTTCGCTTCGCCCCCCAAAGCGATTGGCAGCCAGGAGTTTGCATAGCAGAAGCCTTCCGGTTTGACGGTCTGCGGAATATTCACGGAACCATTCCAACAGGTGGACGTTTCCGTATTCCAAAACGGACGATCCTTCACGTTTCGCAAGAAGTCGAACCAGAAGCTACAATGGTTCAAGTTGTCCGGATTGTTGTAGTGGTTGAACTGCACGATGTCCAGTTTCTTGTTCATATGCAGGTAATTCATGCCATTCACGGGCATAACATCCGTTCCCACAGGAACTTTCACATACTTCTTTAGGATTTCCGCCTGCATCGTCACGAACTCCACGATGGACTCCTGCTGGAAGATGCGCCATTCCATGTTGTGGTGCGGATTCACCCATGCGTCGCGCGGCAATGGAATCTCGTCGAAGAAATTGTATTCTTGGCTGAAAATCGTTAGATTCCACGCCTTGTTCAAAGCATCGACGGTCTTGAATTTCTCCTTCAGATGCTGTCTGAATTTTTCCGCGCAAACAGGGCACATGCAGCCCTTTCCAAACGCATAGATTTCGTTGTCGATCTGCCAGCCGATGACGTTTTCATCGTCCGCAAACTCCTGGGCCATCTTCTCGACGATTCGCGCACTATATTCACGGTAATGTTCGTTGTTCGAGCAGCAGTGGCGGCGACCACCATGCTGCGCACGACGTCCATGTTCCTGCTCCATCAGCACGTCTGGATACTTGCGGCTGAGCCAAATGGGCGGCGTGGCCGTCGGCGTTCCCATGACCGTGGCGATTCCGTATTTCGCCAACGTATCGACGACGTTGTGCAGCCAGTCGAACGTGAAGACGCCTTCCGTATTCTCCATGCGACTCCACGCAAATTCCGCGATACGAGCGACTTGGATGCCAGTCGCCTTCATCTTCGCGGCGTCTTTTTCGATTTCTTCAACAGGCCAGTCTTCTGGATAATAGGCACATCCCAAATACGGCGGTTTGATGTTGATCATGATTAAGATTCCTTTATTTGCTGGATATTCTAGATATTCTGGATGTTCTGGAGAATTGCACTAACCACTAGCCACTAAAAACTACCGGCTCAAGGCCGCTATGCGCTTTCCACGCTCCAACGCCTTCGTGATAAACTCATTGAACGACCATGCCGCGTATGCGGCATGCGTGTTCTTTCCGGGCTTGCTGTCACGCGTCAGCTCCATCGTGTAGATGCCGTTGTAGCCGTGCTTGTCCAGACGGTCCACGACGCCCTGCCAATCCGCAATACCATCGAATGGAAGGAGATGCGAATCGTCCAGCCATGTCATGTTATTGCGGTCCGCCATGCCGAAATTGTCGTTGATATGCGTTGCCACAATCTTGTCGCCAAAACGCGCCATCACGTCTTCACTGTAGTTGTAGCACATTTCATGGCCTGTATCCCAGCAGAAACCGCAAGCTGGCGACGATTTGAATTCGTCCATGACCGCCTGCAGATATTCGATTCCTTCCGTATTTTCGAACGCGATGACGACGCCGTTCTCCTCGCCCGCCTTCACAAGGCGTTCGAACCGCTTCAGCCCCAATGCGTTCGGCGAATGGCGGTCCATGCCGATGATGACATGCGCGACCATGATCTTCACGCCGACCTTCGCGCAATCCTTCACGCAGCGGATCAGCATATCCGTATAGTCTTCTCCGCCCTGCCCTTCGTCCTCCCACATCAGATGGGCCTTTGTGAACGGCGCATGGACGGACTGGTAGATGACGTTGTTCTTCGCCATCACGTCCGCCCAATGTTCAATCGCGCAACCGTCCCCCCAGCCTGTAAAGCACGATGCATAACCAACTTTGCCAATAAGCTCTATCTGCTCCTCTATCGGAAGCTTGAACCCCATGCCGATGCTAATGCCGAATTTCGCCTCTTTCATGACTAACCTTTTGTAACATCCTGTCCTATGCCAACGGCGGAAGCCGTTGTTGCAAAAAAACTGCATCTTACTATAAATTATACTCCACAAATCACATTTCAATGCTACATTAACAAGAAATCATCCATTGTCATTCCATATATCACCATAAACCACTTGGGAACCAACATCATGCTTCGATTTGAAAAGCTCACCATGCAGGGCACGACCCTGAAGCCGGAATCCGTCTTTCCTGCGCTCCGCAGCCACATTCCAGGCAAGCAGGTCACCTATTTTGAAGAAGAAGACGAACTGTTCGTGAACTACGGCGGCTATCCAAATCCGCTGCCGTATTCCATGCAGGACTGCTACACGACAGAACTAAAAGACGTGACGTTCGATTCCGCCGTTCTCGAAAACGATTACCTCAAAGCAGTCTTCCTCCCGCAGTTCGGCGGCCGTCTGTGGCAGCTGTTCGACAAAGTCGCAAAGCGCGATCTGATAACGCATAATCCCATCTTCAAGCCGCAGAATTTCGCCATCCGCAACGCATGGCTCGCGGGCGGCGTCGAATGGAACATCGGCCGTTGCGGTCATCATGATCTGACGTGCAGCCCCATGTTCACTGCCACCACGGAAGACGAAGACGGCACGCCCGTCCTCCGCTTCTACGAATTCTGCCGCTCCCGCGCCGTTTACTACCAGATCGATTTCATGCTGCCGGAAACGTCAAAATTCCTCTACGTCCGGGTCCGCATCATGAACGACACGATCAACGTCGCTCCCATGTACTGGTGGAGCAACATCGCCGTTCCCGAACGTAAGAATCAACGCATCATCGTGCCCGCAAAGAAGTCGTTTGCACATGCTTACGTCGAAAGCGGGCAGCGCGCTTTCACAAAGATTTCCGTTCCGCACGATGGCAAATTCGACATCACCGTCCCCACGAACTACCCCTACGCCTTCGATCAGTTCTTCGACATCAAAAAGGAATCCCGCAAGTTCGAAGCCTCCATCTATGAAGACGGTTACGGCCTTATCCAGACATCCACCGACCGCCTCCGCGGCCGCAAGCTGTTCGTCTGGGGCCAAGGCGCGGGCGGCCATCATTGGCAGCGCTGTCTGACCTCTCCAGAAGGCGAAGACTATCTGGAAATGCAGGCCGGTATTTGCCGCACGCAGAGCGAATGCATGCCCATGCCGCCGCAGACCGCGTGGGAATGGCTCGAAGCCTACGGCGCCATCCAGACCGATCCTGAAAAGATTTTCGGCGACTGGGACGCCGCCGTCGACGAAGTCGCCACGAATCTTGACAAGATGCTGCCGCGCAAGAAGCTCGAAGAGGAACTCGCCCGCACGAAGAAGACGTTCGCCCTCAAGCCTGCGAAAGTCGTCTCTCAAGGCGCTGGCTGGGGTGCTCTCGAAAACAAACGCTTCGCCGCCAAATGGGCCAAGCATCTTGATTTCGGCGAAACGAAAGAACCGCAGGCCGACTGGCTGTTCCTCTTGAAGAACGGCTTCATGCCCGAACGTGATCCGAAATTGCCGCCACCGTCCTATATGGTTCAGGATGAATGGTTTGACCTGCTGAAGAAGGCCGTCGCAGGCGGCGACGCCGCCAATTGGCATACCCTCTTCCAACTCGGCCTCAACTATTTCTTCCGCCTTGATTTCGAACGTGCGGAAGACCTTCTGCGCAAGTCACTTGCCGTCGCCAACACGCCGTGGGCGCTCTACGCTTTGGGCAACCTGTTCCGCGTGACTGGCCGCATCCACGAAGCCGCCAACACGATGGCGAAAGCCGTCTTCCTCTACAACACCGATGAGACGATCATCAAAGAAACGATGAAGACCTACGTCGAAGCAGGTGACTACCGCAATCTCGCCGCCTTCTTTGAAATGCTGCCCGCTGCCATGCAACAGATTCCCATGTGCCGTCTCATCTACTGCAAGGCGCTCGTTCAGACTGGACGCCTCGACGAAGCGGAGAACGTCCTCATGGCCGACGGCGGCCTGCGCGTGCCCGACATTCAGGAAGGCGAAAACTCCACGTCCGAAATCTACATCAGCCTGCAGATCGCCAAAGCGAAGAAGCAAGGCATCACGTTGGAAGCAAAGGACGTAAAAGTTCCCGTCATGTTCGACTACCGCATGAGCTAACCCGCTCTTACGGAGGGACTTCACGTGTGTCTGTTGGCCGTCGATCTTGGAATGAAGGCGGGTCTCGCCTGGTTCGGCGAAGACGGTCGTCTGCTGCGCTGCCGCACCGTCCATTTTCCGAACCGCACCGTCCTGAAACGGGCCATGCCCGCCATTCTGGACGAAGTGCCCAATCTGACGCATGTCGTCATCGAAGGCGGCGGCCCCGTCGCCGCCCTCTGGTGGAAAGCCGTCGTCAAACGTGACCTGCCGATCATCCAGACATGCGCAGAAGCATGGCGGGAGGACATTCTCTGGCTGCGCGAACGCCGCAACGGACCGCAGGCGAAAGAGCATGCCCTGCAACTCGCCATGAAAGTCCTCCGCTGGTCAAATGTCACGCTCGCGTCGCCGCTGGCGGACGACGCGGCGGAAGCCGTCCTCTGCGGTCTGTGGGCCGAACGGAAGTTCGGCATCATCCAGGAGTTTCCCGATGAACTGCGCAAGCCTTGAAGTCATGGCGGCGGATCTTGTCTGGATTGAAGAAGAAACAACCCACACAGGAATCGCCGTGTTCGCCATCTGGCTGATCGTCTCGGTTGCCATCGTGGCAATCGTGGCCTTGCTCGTCCGCCGCTGGCAGAAGCGGCCGATCGCCCGCCTCTACGGGATTCTCCAGAATCCGCCTTCTGCAGCCGCGTTGGACGAAATCCATTCGCTCATCAAACAACTCGGCAAGCAGTTTCCGCAACTGGAAACCGTTATCCCGCAATTGGATGAATTGCGTTTCGCCCCGCAACCGCCGTCAGACGAACAGTTGCGGGATTTTTACAATAAACTGAGCGATATCTATCAAAACATCCTATAACCTGCGCGACATCCGTGGCCAAGCTCACCCTGCCATCCTTGAAAACCGTCAACGGCGACAAGCCGTCGTGGTTTCATCGTGCACGGATTCCCGTCTGGCTGCTCGTTGCCGCCGCGATCTGTGCCCTGCTCTCGCCGCTGAAAGTTCCCACGACGCTTCGTAGCCAGGAGTTTGGCAAACTCAATCTCATGTTTGTCATGGATTTCTCCGGCAGCATGGAAGCCAGTGATTGGCCGGAAGACAAGCCGTTGCCGGAAACCGTCACGGCGGACATCCTGCCGCCCAGCCGGATCGCCGTCGCCAAGGAGAAGCTCCGTTGGCTTCTCGCCAACCATCACGGAAACAGCCACATAGGCCTTGTCGCCTTCGCGCGGCGGCCCTATCTTGTCTGTCCGCTCATGAATGGAACCGCCATTCTCGAAGAGCGGATGGATCAAATCACAACAGACGATTTCGAAGACGGCACCGCCATCGGTGACGCCATCAACTTGGCGGTCCGTTCGCTCAAAGCCGTGGATTTCGGCACGAAAGCCGTCATTCTGCTGTCCGACGGCGTCGATCATTCGCAGGATGACAACGCGCCGTTGATCGCCGCGCGAAAAGCGGCGGAAGCGGACATCGTCATCCACACCGTCGGCATCGGCGGCAAACACGCCTACCATCCCGTCAACACGGACAGTGGAACGGAATGGCGTCCCGTCGGCGAAGAGATCAACGAACCGCAACTGACAGAAATCGCCCATCTTACAGGCGGGCGGTACTTCAAGGCGGGCGACGCGGATTCGTTGGCGAAAGCCATCGAATCCCTTGCGGATCGAGTCATTGCGCAACCGCGGAAAACTGCGCGGCGCGTCTCCGTGCCGTTGACACCGCTACTGGCGGTTGCCGCCTTGCTCGCCGTCGCCTCCCTGCTGTCACGTCTGTTGCTCCACGCTTATTTCTAATCCAATAACTCATTGAAACGTAACATGTTCACATCATTCAAAGACGATTTGGACTATATCTGGAAGAAGTTCAGCTCCTTCACGTGTCCAGCCGCCACAGGGCTGGACTATGATTCCATGAAAAAGCATGTCTCGGTAATGTCTGCGGACGAAGAACTTGGCAAACTTCCGCGCCCCGTCCACAAGGCGAAAGTCTTCCAATTCGTCACACGCAATCTGCGTATTGACGTCAATCCGCATGATTTCTTCCCGACGTTTGACTGCTGGGATCGTAACGACCGTCCATTGACGGCATTCGTCAATTTCTTCCAGCAGAAAATCCGCCGTGAAAAACTGACGCAAGCCGCCCTGTGGGATAAAATGAATGCCAGCGGCGCAAGTAACAGTTGGATTGATTTCGACCATTCCGTTCCAGACTGGCTGGCCATCCTTCCGCTTGGCTTTTCAGGCATTCGCAAACGCGCACAAGAAGTGCGAAAAGCATTGGCTGAAAAACAGCCGCTCACGCCAAAACAGGAAGCGTACTACGATGGTATCGACATCACGTATGATGCGATGTTGGAGATGCTTGCGCGTTTCCGCGACTATGCGAGAAGCCACGCAAACGGCTCGCAACGCGTCCTTTTCGTAGCCGACGCATTGGAAAAGCTTCGCACAGGCGTGCCGTCAAACACTTACGAAGTGCTGTTGTTCATCTACATGTATTTCATGTTCAGCGAACACATCGACCGCTTCCAAGTCCGCTCGCTCGGCAATCTGGACAACATGTTGCTGCCATACGTTGAAAACGATCTGAAAAGCGGCACGTTTACGGAAGAACAGATTCGCGTCCTATGCGACTACTTCCTCATGCAGTATGGCGCCATCAACAACTACTGGGGCCATCCGTTCTATCTAGGCGGCACGAATCCAGAGGGCTCCAGCCGCATCAACCGCCTCTCATACCTTATATTAGAGGAATTCGACAAACTCTCCATCCCCACGCCGAAAATCCAGTTGAAAATCGCCAAAACCACACCAGACGAATTCATTGATACGGCCCTCCGCATGATCCGAAAAGGGCACAGCAGTCTCGTCTTCTGCGGCGAACAAGGCATGGGCCGCATCATGAAATCCATGGGAGCGACGGATGACGACGCCAGAAACTGCCTCATCAGCGGATGTTATGAATTTGCGCCGTCCGGCCGTTACAATTCCAACGGAACTTGCGGCGGCCACGTCAACATGCTCAAACCATTTGAATGGATCTTCAACGACGGTTTTGATTCGCGCACAAAATCCACCATGGGCGACCAGTTGATGAAACTGGAAGACATCCATTCTTTCGACGATTTCTACCGTTGCTATCTCGCCAACCTCAAATGGAGCGTCAATTCCATCATCAACGTCGCCAATGACTTCGAGCAGTACATTGCGGACATCAATCCCTCCAATGTCTTCAGCGCCACGATTTCGCTCAGCATCGAACGTGGTCTCGATGGCTTCTTCAACGGCTGCTACATCAATTCCACATCACTCCTTCAGACAGGCCTCGGAACTGCCGTGGACGCCTTGATGGCCGTGAAGGATTTCGTTTTCGACAAACAGGAAATCTCTCTTGTCGAATTGCGCAATGCCTTGAACAGCAACTGGCAAGGCTATGAAAAGCTCCGCGAGAAAATCTTCCATAGCCCACGCAAATACGGCAACGGCCTGCCGGACGTCGATCAATACGCCGTTCGCATCTCGCAATATTTGAGCTTCCTCATCAACGGCCGCCCAAACGCGCGCGGCGGCAATTGGCGCGCCTCCGGCCATTGCGCCAAACAGTATTTCGTCTTAGGCGAAAAGACCATGGCCACGCCGGATGGCCGCCTCAACGGCGAAGAGATGTCGAAAAATCTCTCACCGACCATGGGCATGGACAGAAAAGGCCTTACCGCCCTCATCCGTTCCGTCACATCCATTGATTCGTTGCTTTATCCCGACGACTATCCGTTGGACGTCATGCTCCATCCCGCCACCGTACAAGGCGACGAAGGCCTCGCCGTCTGGCGAAGCCTCCTTCGTATGTACTTGGACAGCAACGGCCTAGCCATCCACTTCAACGTCTTCGATGCCGAAACGCTGAAAGCCGCCCAACGGGAGCCAGAAAAGTACAGCGGCCTCCAGATCCGCGTCTGCGGCTGGAACGTCCGCTTCACCACCATGGCTCCCGTCGAACAAGACATGTACATCCGCCGCGCAGAAAATATTTCCGAATAACGGGAGGGTCGCTCTCCAGAGCGACCAGTCGCCGAAAGCTAAAAGCAGAAAGACAAACCATAAAAAACTTGTATAACCGTTATCAATTCTTATATTTACATTTACATAACAATATCCATCTACTGTATTCGCTTTAAGCTTTAAGCTTTTGGCTTTTAGCTATAAATTATGCTCAAACTCCTCCGCTATCTCAAACCGTACAAATGGCTGGCCCTGATGGGGCCTGTCTTCATGTTCATCGAAGTCGCCATGGAGCTTCTCCAGCCGCGATTCATGGCGCGTATCATCGATAAAGGCATCGCACAAGGCGACTTGCGTTGCATTTGGGTGACCAGCGCCATCATGCTCGGCACGACTGCTGTCGGCATGCTCGGCGGCGTCGGCTGCACGATTTTCGCCAGCATGGCCGCGCAATATTTCGGCACGGATCTGCGGGAGGCACTTTTCAGCAAAGTTTTAGGACTCTCCTTCGCGGAGACGAACCGCTTCTCAACGGCGTCCATGATCACACGCTTGACGCAGGACGTGCAACAGGTTCAGCAGATGATCGGCATGTCTCTCCGAATGCTTGTGCGCGAACCACTTATGCTCATCGGCGGCATCTCCATGGCGCTCCACATCCATCCGAAACTCGCCATTGTTATCGCCGTTCTCATTCCACCACTTGTCATTCTCGTGCTCATCATTTTCAAATACAGCCGCCCCATGTTCATGTCCGTCCAGACGAAAACGGATGCCTTGAATGCCGTGCTGCAGGAGAATCTTACAGGCGTGCGCGTCGTAAAAGCCTTTGTCCGTGAAGAATATGAAAATGAGAAGTTCGGCGATGCCAACAAGACGTTGGCGGATCAGAATATACGCACGGCGCGCTTCATGTCCGGCATGATGCCCGCCATGATGTTTCTCATGAATCTCGGCATCCTCGCCGTCCTATGGATCGGCGGTTGGACCGTCCGCCGTGGCGAATTGTCCGTCGGTGAAGTCGTCGCCATGGTCAACTACATCACGCAAATCCTTTTCTCCTTTATGTTTGCGTCGTTTGTCATGACGGATATCGCCCGTTCGAAAGTCTCTGCGGAACGTATCAACGAAGTACTGGATTCCGAAGTATCCGTCCGCAACGACGGCACGCTGAAGGCCGCCGCCACCACTGGCGGCGGCGCATCCGTCGCTTTCGATCATGTCACGTTCCGCTATCCAGGCGCTTCCGGACCGGCCATTTTGCAGGACATCAGTTTCGAACTCAAGCCAGGCGAAACGATGGCCATTTTAGGCTCCACGGGTTCGGGCAAAAGTACGCTCGTCAATCTGCTGCCGCGATTCTATGACGTTGATTCCGGCTCTGTTATCATAGACGGACATAAGGTACAGGACTACGAATTGAGCGAACTTCGCTCCCTCATGGGCATGGTGCTGCAGGAATCCGTCCTCTTCAGCGGATCCATCGCCGAAAACATCCGTTGGGGCAATCCGGACGCGACGGATGAACAAGTCGTCGAAGTCGCCAAAGCCGCGCAAGCCTATGGTTTCATAACTAGCTTCAAAGAAGGCTTCAAGACCATCGTCGGGCAGCGCGGCGTCACGCTCTCCGGCGGTCAGAAACAACGCCTTTCCATCGCGCGAGCCTTGCTGAAAAAGCCACGGCTGTTGATTCTCGACGACTCCACGTCCGCTCTCGACGGCACGACGGAACAGAAACTCCGCGCAGGCATTCGCGAATGGTGCAAAGGCGTCACCGTCATTCAAATTGCGCAACGAATTTCCACCGTCAAAACGGCCGACAAGATTCTCGTTTTGCAGGATGGCAAAATCGTCGGTCTCGGCACGCATGACGAACTCTCCAAGACCTGCAAAGTTTATCAGGAGATTGTGGAATCGCAGGAGAGCTGACGGCTTTTATGCCAATGTCAGCCGCCCCTGTTTGACGCGTTCGATATAGTCCGCCACGGATTCAATAGGCGTATCCGTGCCGATGACAAAATCCTTTACCGCCTCGAACGTATGTGCGTCCGAACCAGCCGTTGCGGGCAGTCCATAGGCTTCCGCGTAGATTTTCGCCAAACGGTTGTCCAATTCCGGACGGCAGAGATTGGTGATTTCAACGGCATCGACTTCATCCGGCAGAAGACGAATGCATTTGATGTAGTTCGCACGACGGTATGGATGCGCATGGACAACGAACGCGCCTTCCGCCCGAACCATCGCAAGATATTCTTTCAGAGGAAGTTTCGGGCTTTCAGGATGCTTCAAAAGCCATTCTTCATCCAGTCCATAGGTGAGAAAATCATTTCCTTCGGAACCTGCTTCGAAGCCAAAGAAAACCTTGAGACCGATTTCATCCCCACGGGCCTTTGCGGCCTTGTAACCCGCCATCTGAACGGCGACTTGCTCTTCCCACGGCGCGTTGCGATCCGCCCGCGTATTGCCGTTGATGAAATGATCCGTAATGATGATTCCGGAATACCCTTTTTTCTTGTAAATCTCCGCCACTTCGGCACCGGGCATTCTTCCGCAACGGCTGCTTTCCGCCGTATGAACATGCGCATCAAACAAATACATGTGTTTTCAAGCTCCTTTTCGTTGACAAACTGCATTACATTAATATAATACAGTTCATGGAAACGACATTCTTTCAGCAGGAATTGATTCATGAATAGCGGACTTTCCGCCTAGACAAGTCATCATTGACACAATAAATAATACCTTTGAGGACAAATACTTATGTTGACCATGCAACAGAATTGGATTGATCGTTCCGTCGTCGCCGTCGGCAGCTTGGAACCATTGGAACGGCTTCGCGCGAAAATCAAATCCGGCCAGCCGATCGTCTATGGCTCCATCGGCGGTTCCATCACGGAAGGCGCGAAGGCAGACAGCGCCGAAGGCCGTTATGCAAATCTTATCGCTGCCCACATCGGTGCGAAACTCGTCAACGCGGGCATCGGCGCAAGCGGCAGTCTTTTCGGCTGTTATCGCGCCAAAAACGATTTGCTGAAATACAATCCGGATTTCATTACCATCGAATATGCCGTCAACGACGCAAATAAGCCCGAAGTCCAGCCAGGCTTCGAAGGCCTTGTCCGCCAATGTCTTGCGCTTCCGACAAAGCCCTTCGTCCTATTGATTTTCACGATGGAGGAGAATGGCAGCAACGTTCAGCATCTGCAAATTCCAATCGGCAACCACTACCAACTGCCGATGATTTCCTATCGCGACGCACTCTATCCGGAAGTCACCGCAGGCAATCTCACATGGCGCGATCTCTCGCCGGACGAAGTCCATCCGAATCAAGACGGACATCGTCTCGTCGCGGAACTCGTCTGCCATTTTTTGGACACCGCCACCCCATCGATTCATGAGCAACCTCTTCCCGCGCCGATGTTCGCGGATTCGCTCCGCTACGCCACGGGACGCATCGTGGACGCCACATCGCTCACCGTTCTGCAAAACGACGGATGGACAACCGGCCCCCATCGCGGCGGCTACACGGCCTTTCAATCGGACAAGCCAGGCGCCTTTTTGAAAGTCTCCTTCACGGGTTCCATCGTCACGATCGGTTTCAAAAAATACGCGGGAGCCTTCGGCATGGCCGAAGTGCAATTGGACGACCAACCACCAGTCGTCATCGACAGCTACTTCCCTGTTCCCAACGACTTAGCATGGAAAGGCGGCCACACCGTCCTGCAAGAGCTTGGACGGAATCTTCCCGCCGAAACTCATACGCTCTCACTCCGTATTCTCTCTGAAAAGCATCCGCAAAGCACAGGCCATCAATTCGATTTCGGCTATCTCCTGCTTGCGGATTAATATAAAAGGGGCTGTTGCAAAACCTAACAAGGCAGCAACAGCCCCACATGTTTTAAGAAAAATCCACCAAAATCAATCAGCCGCTGCTTTCTCAGTCGGCTTCGGAGCTTCCGCAGGTTTTGCCGCCGGCTTCGGAGCTTCCGCAGGTTTCGGCGGTTCGGCGGGTTTGGTGAATTTTGCAACCTTACTATAAATGGTCTTGCCGCGATTGCCATAGGCGTCCAGCGGCGTAATGGCGAAACGGATATTCTCTTCGAGCGGGATTTCCGTGTAAGTAAACATGCAGGAGGCTGTCTTGTCGCGCTTTGCCAACGGCATGAAGTACTTAGGCGCAAAAATACGACGCGTCCATTTGCGCGGTTGCACATCATAAATCGGCTTGCCGAGGGCTTCGTGTTCGCTATGATCATCGCCGATTTCCGCTTTGATTTCATAGTCGAACGCCATGCTGCCGCTGAAAGCCGCCGGGAACGTGATCGCGACATGCGCAGGCAACTTGCCTGCCGGGTTCTCCTTGATGACAATCTGCTCGGCGGCGTCTTCCGCGAACGCAGGCAACGTCTGTCTGAACATCTGCGCACGCTGAGACCTTGCGTAGGGCTTCTTCTCGCCGAGCGGCAGCGGTAGTGTCCAATCCGCACCAAGCGAATCGTCGTAGGCGAACGAACGGCGTTTGATGTTGATATGGTCGTCGTAAATGGACAGCAACATGCCATGCTGATCATTGCTGCCGACAAACGGATGCTTGATAGCGCATGGTCCGAAGTTGTAGGAGTTTACGCGGCCGGACCGATGGCCGATGTAGCGCAAAGAAGACGTGCCGATGGATGTGAAGCTGTCCTGCCAGATGCACGCTTCGTCACTCAGCGGATTGTGGGAATGGCCTGTGAAAACAATCGCGTTCGGGAATTCGTTGAACGTCTTCGTGGAGGCGCCGTTGTCGTGGCCCCACACCCACGGCCCATGGCATGTGCCCTTCGGATGCGGATGCTGCGTATAGAAGAACGGCAGCTTCGGATCGATTTCCGACTTGTGCGCCGCCATGAATTCGCCGATCTTGCCATGATGCGGCCAATGGCCGCCGATGAACGTGTAGCCTTTGACGTTCTTCATCATGATTTCCTTCCACTCTTCATGGAAGCACTCATCCCATGCGGCCTTGATATCCTTCATGATGGAGGATTCAAACAACGCCTTGCGCTTTTCCGCATCCGCCTTCGGATATTTCCAGCCTTCAAAATCGTGATTGCCCTGAATGAAGAACTTCTCGACATGGCGGCCATCCGCTCCCTTATCGTTCGGGAAGACTCTGTACCAACCATTAGCAAAATTCTTAAGTTGTTGCAACTGAGATGTATCAGCAATATCTCCCGCAACAAGTACGACATCGACGCCTTGCGCGTCATACCACTTCAAAGTCTTTTCCCATACACTCGTGGACTTTGGATCCATATAGATATGGACGTCGCTGACCACGCCGATACGCAGTTTCGGAACGGCGGCTTCTTTTTCGTCCGCGCCAAACAGCCGCACGCCACCGAACGACGCTATCGCCGTTCCGGCAAACAAACTCTTCAGAAAATCTCTTCTTGTGAAATCAAACATTCGATGGCTCTCCTAAATGGTTTGAATAATCTTCAAATATTTAAAGATCAATGCGTTAAGTTTTCAGAAGCGACTACCCAAAATAGTCATCACTTAACAGCGGGTTTTTCAGCGGGCTTTGGTGGTTCCGCAGGTTTCGGCGGTTCGGCAGGCTTGGTGAATTTACTTACCTTACTATAGATGGTCTTGCCGCGATTGCCAAAAGCATCCATCGGCGTGACGGCGAAACGGATGTTTTCACCAAGCGGAATTTCCGTGTAGCCGAAGAAGCAAGTGGCTGTTTCCGGACGCTTCGACAACGGCACAAAGTACTTAGGCGCGAAAATACGGCGCGTCCATCTGCGCGGCTGCACGTCGTAGATCGGCTTGCCGATGGCTTCGTGTTCTTTGTGATCGTCACCGATTTCCGCCTTGATTTCGTAGTCGAAAACCATGCCGCCGCTGACGGCCGACGGGAACGTCACCGCGATATGCGCAGGCAGTTTGGCGGTGGCCGGATTCTCTTTGATAACAATCTGTTCTCCAGCACCTTCCGCAAACGCTGGGAGTTTCCGTCTTGCCACTTGGGCACGATGCGCTTTCTCGTATGGCTTCTTCTCGCCGAGCGGCAACGGCAACGTCCAGTCTGGTCCAAGCGGTTCATCGAATGCAAAGGAACGGCGTTTAATGTTGATATGGTCGTCGAAGACAGTCACCAACATGCCATGCTGATCGGCATTGCCGACGCCTGGGCTCTTGAGTTCGAGCGGCCCTGGTTCGCCGCCGTTCGCACGGCCACGACGATGGCCGATATAGCGCAACGACGCCGTTCCGATGGATGTGAAACTGTCCTGCCAGATGCCTGCTTCGTCGCTCAACGGATTATGGGAATGGCCTGTGAGGACGATCGCGTTCGGAAATTCGGAGAACGTCTTCGTCGATGCGCCGTTGTCGTGGCCCCACGCCCATGGCCCATAGCATGTGTTCTTCGGATGCGGATGCTGTGTGTAAAAGAACGGCAGGGCCGGATCGATTTCCGATTTGTGCGCCGCCATGTATTCGCCGATCTTGACATGATGCGGCCAATTGGCACCGATGAACGTATAGCCTTTGACGACTTTCTTGTAGATGCCCTGCCACTCCTCATGGAAGCAGACGTCCCACGCGGCCTTGATATCCTTCATGATGGATGTCTCGAAACGCTCTTTGCGCTTCTCCTCCGTGTTCACGCCGTAGCGCCATCCTACATAGTCGTGATTGCCTTGGATGAAGAACTTCTCGACATGGCGGCCATCGGAGCCCTTGTCATCAGGGAAGACTTTGTACCATGTGGCGGAGAATTTCTTCAACTGCTCCAGTTGGGCCGTATCTGCAATGTCACCCGCAACCAGCACGACGTCAACACCCTGCGCATCATACCATCTCAATGTCTTTTCCCACACGTTCGTCGTGTTGGCGGTCAGCTTGATATGCACGTCGCTGACGACGCCAATGCGCAGTTTCGGAACGGCGGCGGCCTTCTTGTCATCGGCCGCTATCAATCGCGCGCCGCCCAGACCGGCGAAAACCGTTCCGGCGAACAAGCTCTTCAGAAAATCTCTTCTGGTGAAATCGAACATGCGAAGGTTCTCCTATTGGCAATATTTTACAAATCAACACCTTGCGTCTTCAGAACTTCCTGCACGGCGGCAACATCGACATCCCGCGCTTTCACGCCGCTCTTCACGGCCTGCGCGGCCGCAACGCCCACGCCCTGACCGATGTTCGCGCAAATCGGCATGACGCGGAAATTCGAATGAGCCTTATGCGTTCCGCAGATATCACGTCCCGCAAGTAGCAGATTATCAACGACTTTCGGCACGCAGCAACGGTACGGGATTGTATATTTTCCCTTGCTGTGGAAATGACGTTGCGCACCGTTTTTGTCCAGCCCTGCGCCATCCAGATTGTGGATGTCAAAATTGAAAAGAAGCTTCGTGGCGATCCAGTCAGGAAACACCGTCGCCTCCATAATATCCTCTCCCGTAATGATATACTCCGCTTCGAAATGGCGCGTCTCGCGAACGCCAACCATTTCCGCAGAGGCCAGTAGATAGCAGTTTTCATAACCGGGAGCGTATTCGCGGAGGAAATCGATAATCAGCGAAATCTGGCGGTGCGTTTCAATTTCAGCCTTCGTCAAGTCGTCGGCATTCGTGCCGTCGATGTCGATGAGATTCGTCATGTTGACAACCACATGGCCTTCCTGAGTAGATTGATACAGCAACGTATGGCCGGCCGGTTTCGGAAGAATCTGCTTTCCAAGGGCTTGGATCTCGCCTTTCGGAACTTGCACATACGATTCGAAGGAGCCGGGGAAGATGGCCCGCGAATAATCGACGCCCGCGATTTTGAACATCAGCGTGACGGGCTGCATCCGTTCATCTTCGTCGCGTCCTTTGCGGAACGGGACGTTCGCCTTCGCCGCTATGTCGCCGTCTCCCGTCGCGTCGATGATGACTTTCGCCAAAACGGCCTCACGGCCGGATTTGCTTTCGAGAATGACGCCGCAGACGTCATTGCCGTCCATGACGACATCTGCACAGAGCGTATGGGTGCGGATGACGACTCCCGCTTCGTCTAACTTATTGAACAGCACTAATTTAAGCTTTTCATGATTGATGGCGAAGTAATTCGCCTTGAAGCCGTCCTCCACAGGCCAGTGGATCTGATGGCAGGCATCCTGCAGTTCGTTCGTGATAGGCGAAAACGTGCCGCCCGTCCAATGGGACATCATGCCGCTTGTGGCGATGCCGCCCAGGCAGGAATTGTTTTCCACGATCATCACGCGGACGCCGCAACGCGCCGCCGCCAAAGCCGCCGCCGTTCCCGCCGGACCGCCGCCCGCAATCAAAATATCCGTTTCGGCGATGACGGGAATGTCCCGCTCCATTTCATGTATCGTCTTCATGACTGCCGTCCAATCAATCCCTTATCTACAAAACAAGAGCGGCAGTCTCCCAAGGGAACTGCCGCTCTTTTGCTCACCTTCCGTCAGAATTCCGTCGGAAGGTCGTGACTTGCTTTGATTTCTCTGACTAATGTCTTGGCGGAGACGATTCGCGTCCTGCCGCCTCTGAAGACTACCGCTTTCTGCCCAAGCTTCGCTTTGTTCTCCAGCGCCGCCGTCACGGCTGACTGCAAAGTTGACAAAGCTTGATTCATAAAGCTGATGGATTCAATTTCCGTCATGTTCCAGGAAGCTCCTAATGCGATTGTACTTGTCTTGATCGTAGATGGTCAGGACATCATGATCGTACTTGAAGATTGGTTTCACCGTTGAAAGAGAACTGTCGAAGCAGAACGTTCCATCGCACTCCGGCATGAACTCAAACAACGCACGGATACTCCGCGGATACCGCCGGACGATGGCGTCTTGCGGCACGTCATGCCCGCCCTGCTCCACACGCATTCTCACACGATCTTGCGAAAATTCCGCGCTCGGCAGATACAGGTAGAACAGAAAGACTTGCCAGCCTTCCTGCCTCAGCTTCGTGACTCGAAGCATGAGCGACTTCGCCGCCAGAGTCGTTTCAAAAGCGAAGGTCTTTCGCTCCCGAATGCACGTCTCTATCCTGTCGATAAACAATCGGCCCGCCGCCATCTGCGCCGCGTTGGCGTTCAATGGCGACAATCCCTTGGCTATCTCATCGGCATTCGCGTATTCAAAAACACCGGCTATCTTGGGCAGATAAGTCAACGCGAACGTTGTCTTGCCCGCCCCATTCGGTCCTGCAATGACATAAACAACAGGTCCTTCGTTTTCTTTCTCAAAATGTCCTGTTGTTTCCGTCATACTGCAATACTGAATCTATATAATTTAATCTCTTTTTATCGAGATGCAAATTTCGCGTTGCGAAGACGGCGCAATTCGTATTCGTCCAACGGCCGCCAGGCCCCTGTCGGCAAATCGCCCAACTGCAATCCTGCGAACTCGATACGTGCCAACCGCAGCACGGGAATGCCGAGGCTTGCGCACAACCGCCGGACTTCACGCTTTTTCCCTTCCGTCAGAACGACTTCCAGCAAAAACGTCCCGTCATGTTCGCGAAATTTCGTCACGCGTTTTGCGCGAAGCAGTTCGCCGTCGTCCATGACGCCGTCCAGCATGGCGTATTTGGCGCGATCCGTGAAAATCCCTTCGCATTCCGCGATGTATTTTTTCTCCACCTGAAAGGAAGGATGCGTCAACTGCTGGGCGAGTTCGCCGTCGTTCGTCAACAACAGGAGGCCTTCCGTCTCGCGGTCAAGCCGTCCGATGGTGAACAACCGTCCAAGCCGTTCCGGCAGAAGCTCATAGACAAGCTGCCGCGCATGCTCGTCCTTTGCGGAACATGTATAACCGGCCGGTTTGTTGAGCATGACATACACATGCTCAACGGGCGCTTCCAACACACGCCCTTCGTATTTCACGACGTCCTTCTGCGGATCGACGTTGAACGCGGGCGTCAGCACTGGCTGGTCGTTGACGGTGATGCGCCCTTCCGCGATCATCTCTTCGCAACGCCGCCGCGAACCGACACCCGCCGCCGCCATGAATTTCGCCAATCTTATTTTATTATCCTCTTCAGGCATCTTTTCAATTAACAATTAACACTTAATAATTAACAATTTACAAAATACAATTTACGATTTATAATGCACAATGATTACAACCATTGATTTTGCGTATGGTTTACACTTTCTTATACCATATATTTATTTGATATTTTTTCAAAACTATCTGGCGTTTTTTGCAAATCGAAACCGCAGGAGGGACCAATCCTGTGGGACTAGTAGCTCTAGAAATTCTAAAAATTCTAGGCGTCTAGGCTTCTAGGCTTCTAGCCACTTCACCACCGCAAGTGGACATCTCCCGCATGAACAAGTCTCACGCCATCAGCAACTTCCAGCAGCAATCGCCCTTCGTCATCAATTCCGCGGGCAATGCCTTCATCAATCTGCTGGCCTTGTTCGATGGCGATGGATTTGCCCGCCAGCAAATCATGGTGGTTCCAATAATCCATGAATGGACGCAGGGTGGCGGCATCCTGCCATTCATTAAAAACAAATTCCAGTCGATTGAGAAACGCCGCCAATACTTGTTCGCGGCTCCATGATTGGCCCGTCGCCATTTTCAACGATGTCGCAGTCGCTCGTAAATCATCGGAAAAATCTTCCAATGAACTATTTACATTGATGCCGATTCCTGCCACGACGGCCAATGAACGGTCTTTCATCGTCACACCTTCACACAAAATTCCGCTGATTTTCCGATGGGTATCCGCCGTCAGCACGTCGTTCGGCCATTTCAGCGCCAATTCGACCGATGGAAACATTTTC
>JAEEGK010011003.1_pt1 | contig 20766 bp, 20 predicted proteins | sample 8958771 | NCBI WGS metagenome assembly JAEEGK01 (sample SAMN16246547, study PRJNA631951) | gut metagenome | biome: gut microbiome; feature: rumen; material: SC-attached | host: Bos | place: Iran: Karaj | collected 2018-10
TTTCTATCTTTTTCATCACTGTTATATAATTAACTCACTGCCCGAGTGGTGAAACTGGTAGACGCACTGGACTCAAAATCCAGCGGTAGCGATACCGTGCCGGTTCGATTCCGGCCTCGGGCACCACTAGACAATAACGAGATGGAAAATCTCGTTTTTTTGTACTTCATTAGATTATAATGATAACGATATGTTTGATCGTTCAAGAAAAGCTCTTGCCTCCATTATTGAAGTATTACAAAAGACACTAGAAGCTTTTAGTCTCATTCTTTTTATTGTCTTTACGTTGTTTTATGGCTATCAAATTTATGTGCATATTAATGAACCAGTATTTATCGCTATTTACGCTGCGCTTTTAATTATTCATACCATTGCCTTTATCTTTGCTAAAACAAGCAAAGTGAAAGGTGAAACACACGCTGAAAGATATGAACAAAGAAGAGCGATTAGAAATAAGAAAAGAGTTTTTAAAATCATTAAATTATCAATCAACGCTGTAGCGATTGTTTGGACAGTTATTGAAATCTTCACTAGTAAAGTCAGCGATTTAAGAATCATGATTGTCATCATTTCAGCGGTCTTATTATTTGCGCAGATACTCATGGAAATCATTCTTTCTTTATTAATTAGTTACTTTGATAATTTTAGAATCGCTCTTATTGAAGATATCAAGAGCATTGATATGGATAAAAACATCGTCACTCGCGTAGTAACTAAATCTCTAGGTATTAAAAAAGCCGTCAGCGGTATTAAAGACGAGAACTATTTTTCAGAAACAGAAAAAGCAATCGCGAGAAAGCAAAAAGAAAAGAAAGACAAAAAATAGTGTATGGCTAGTAATATTGATTATCTAAATTACGTTTTGGAACTCTTAAGAGAAACAAAAAACATCACCTATAAAAAGATGATGGGGGAATACATGCTTTATAAAGATGATATTCTCTTTGGTGGTGTCTATGATAATAGATTTCTAATTAAGAAAACAAAATCTTTAGAAAATAGTGGTCTCAAAGACCAGATTCCATATCCATCAGCGAAGCCTATGCTTTTAGTGGATTCTGAAGATCCTGATGAAATTAAAGAACTTGTTTTGTCAGCAATAAAAGACTTAAAAAAATAACCCTAGATTTCGTTAGGGTTATTATCTTTTTTACAAAGCTTAAGTTGTAATTGATTGATTTGTTCTTGGCTCATGCCCACATTCAACATGTAGTTATTCGCCATGCTATGGAAGTTAGCGGTACCTAATAAGACATTCTTTTCAAAACCAAAGACATATCTAATCATTTCATCAATATGTAGTTCTTTAATGACATCGTATTTCTTTGTGCCTTTTTCAATGCCATAGTAGTTCTTATAAGTGATGAAGTAGTCATCAATTAATTCTTGATAAGTCGCGCCACATAAAGCTTCAAGAACCATACAAACATAACCAGTTCTGTCCTTACCTTCTAAACAGTGAATATAATATGGACCATCGTTGTTAAGCATGGATTCGAATAAGGTTTTCATCTTATTAGCGAAATCTTCCGCTTTATAGGCTGCGGCCATACCAAGGAAAACAACCTTGTTTTTATTTTGCAAGCCTTTGAAGTAGTCGTGAATAGTGTACTTACTACCACCGATCGCGGATTCCTTATCCGCTAAATCGATATTGTATTTAATATTATTCTTCTCAAGTAAAGAATCCACAATCTCAGTTCTTTTACGAGAATTATCAATTGGAGAAGCACCTCTATAGATTAAGCCTGGTTCCATTAAACCAGCGCGTATTTCTCTAAAGTTAGCGAACTGTTCATCACTAGTGTATTGGCTTCTATCATCGCTATAGGAAATAGATAGTGTATTTTCAATTTCTTTATACTTACCTTCTTTATTTATGGTAATTGTCGCTTTTGTGTTTTCGCTGAAATCATTCTTTGCGTAGATGTCTTCGCCATAGTTAATGCAGAATTTAATGCTGTCATAGCCTTTATAGCCGACCACTAATTCTTGTCCTGCTGGAACATAATAGCCACTATAATAACCAATATCTTCGAATTTAACGACCTTATCACCAGTGGTGAAAGTTAAATTAACGCTATCACCAAAGGCAAAACCTAAATCATTAAAATCTTGAATGCCAATGTTGATATATGCGCCACCAAATTCATCGTCGTGATGAATCGCACAGTTTTCTAGCTTGTGTGGTTTATCTTGTTTCTTGTTACATGCTATAAAAGAAAAAACCGACAAAACAATTGGGAATATAAGTAAACTCTTTTTCATAATCTAATTATCGTTCAATTTTTATGCAAATAAAAGCCAGGGTTACGAAGCACCAAAATAGTATTGATATATTCTAGATAAATATATGATTAATAAATGACATATGCTAAACTAAAATAAAGAGAAAAAACTATGACCATTAGTAGCAAAAAGAGTTTTAAAGCACACATTATCGATAAAGACGGGTTCTACCGCAAAGTCCGTTTAAAAGTAATGGATGATGTGATGTATGAAGATAGAGGGTCAACATTTGACCTTTGGCTTCTCATTATTTTAATCATTACTGTCGTTGGCATCATTATCGCCGAGATTTTGGCTTGCGGTTCCTCAAAACGTTATTCCAAACTATTTGCGATGAATGAAGTAAGAGGCATTAGAAGAGTCACTCTTAAAATGAATCCTAATAATGATAAAGAATCCAAGGCGATTGCCTTTGCTATTGGTTATAATCAAATGATTTATATCAACACCAAAGAAGATAGTGATTTAATGCGTTTTATCAACGAACAATACGTTGAAGAACTGACTTATGAAGATTATCAAAGAGTCGCTAGCAAGTACGAGAATCGTATTCAAATGTTTAGAGATTCCAATAAATACGCTCCATTAGTTTTAGCCTTAGTTTTAGTAATTATTATCGTGGCAATAGCCACACCAATTATCGTTTCATCAATTTTCTAATTTTTTTAGCGATTTTAACAACACTCAATCGTCTAATTAGTGAGAGGTGGTGAAGAAATATGGAAAACAATCTCAAAAAAGTTAATCTCAACAAACGTCCTTTAACAATTGTTTTTGCCGTCATCTGTGGCATCTTAATGTTGCTTTTAGTGGTGCCTTGGTGCCAAAAGCATGCAGTGGGTAATAACATTTATTACATTTCGCCATTAGCTTTTACCATGAGCATTAATATTCCAATTGCTCTCATCGCTTTTGTCGTCCTTATTGCCGACATGTTCCTTTTGATGAGCGATTTCTTTGTCATTGATAGTAAACATCGCGTAGTGATTAGAATCGTAAGTGTTTCCTTATTACTCGCGTGCCTTCTTATGACAGTCCTTGTCATCATCGGAACAAATCTTCCTGTTAATAACTAAGAACATTTTATGAAAAAGAACATTATTAAAACTTTGACTTTTTTATCTTTAACTGCGGCCACAGTGGGTTGTTCTAATCCAATATCTTTTAATAACACCAGTGGTGGTAATGGCTGCATCTCTTCTAATGTAATTTCTTTGCCTGCTTTTGACGTGAATAATTTCCAAGGTGTCTCGCAACTTAGAAAAGCTAAAGATATCAAAGGTCAAACATTTAATTACGAGAGTGAATATAATGCATTCGCTAAGAAAATGAATGCTTTCTCCGCAAAACTCAGCGAAGTGCTTGTTAAGCAAAACTATAACCAAGATCAAAACTTTGTGATGTCTCCATATTCCATCGAGTTATGTTTAGGTTTAGCTATTAGATGCGCTGATGGAGAGACAAGACAAGAAATGTTAGACGCTATTGGTGTAGACTACGATACATTCAATAGACACTATTTAGCGTACTTCTCTCGTCATTACTACGAGATCAAAAACTATCAAGATAATCCAAACACTTATTCCATTCCAAATAACTCAATTTGGATTCAAGATGGTGTGAAGTTAAAAGAGACAGGTCTTAATGCTTTACAAGATGATTACGCTTGTGATTCTTTCTATGCTGATTTCTTTGGTAAAAACTTAGCAGCTAATGAGGCGATGAAGAATTACATTTATGATAAAACAAATGGCTTTTTAGCCCCTAATTTAGGCATTCAAAAAGACACCATGTTTGTTTTAATGAACATAATCTATCTAAAAGATATTTGGCCAGATGGTAGTGAGTATGCTTATCGCCCACTTGAAGAAGCGTATCAATTTAAAAATGCTTCTGGCGCGATATCTAATAAACGCTTAATTGGTGGTGGATATTTCTCTGGTCAAACTCTTGAACAAGAAGACTATTCCGCTTTCTACATCGAAACAGAAAATCACATGAGAATTACCTTCATCAAGCCAAACGAAGGTAAGTTCATTAATGACGTTTTCACTAAAGAGAACATCGATTATGTTTTAGAAGATCATTACTTATATAGAAATGAAGAGAAAAAGGAAAAATACATGACATGTTGCGTCTTTCCTGAATTTAAGGCTTACTCTGACATTGATTTAAAATCAGCGTTTATCAATGATTTCCATGTCGTAAAGTTGTTTGGTGATTGTGATTTTTCCAATATCACAGACGCTAATACTTTTGTTAGTGATTTCAAACACATTGCTAAAATCGGTGTTGATACAAAAGGTTTTGAAGCCGCGGCGGTCACTTATATGACCGTCCCAATGATGGGCCATGGTGATGACTACAAAACAATTACTGGTGAATTCGTTCTTAACAAAGAATTTGGCTATGTGATTTCTGCTAATGACGATGTCATGTTCTCTGGTGTGGTCACTAATATCGATCAGGAGTAATTTATGAAAGCTAAGTATTTAATTCCAGTTTTACTTTTTTCAGTCCTTCTAGGTGGTTGTAGTCGACCTATCCAAGAAAACTGTGGTTGTCTTCCAGGTGAAACGGTGCATCGTGAGTTTTATCAATTGACTGTAAACGGTGTTAGTGAAGACATTTGTCCAGACGCTCCTAAATCAGGTGCGTATGTCGAAGGCACAAAGTTCTCGTTTAAAATCTTATGTGTCACCGATGTGACATTCTATTATCCATGCTTAGATGATTTGAGAATCAAACCCACTAAAGGTAGTTATGAGCTTGGTCAATATTCCTACTATTCCTTTGAAATGCCAAATCACGACGCGACATTAACAATTACTGGCAGTCAATTCTTTTATGATAAGGAATATTCTATCTCCCAAATAAGTGGCTTTTCTATTAATGCTGATGCTGTCAATAAAGTAAGCCTTGAAAAAGGATATCTTGGTGTTGATCCAGCAACCGCTAATCCAACTATCACTTATAGTGAAGATAGAGAAGACATTGCGCATAATGTGGCGGTTATCACGAACCCATACGTGGTTAAAACCGATGAACAAATGCCTGAAGGCGGTCGATATGTAAAAGTCACATTCTATTGTAATAACGGTTTAGAAAAATCAATTACTATAGAAAATGGTTTATATGTCTATAGGGACTTTCCTAAATATCAAATATTCACTTTTCAAAACTTAGCTCCAATGTTTGAAATCAAACATCCAATGACAGGCGATAATAGGTAAATCTATTACCGCTTTTTATTTACTTTAAAGTAGAACTTTTATACTATTATTAATGTGCTTAGCACAAACATATGAATATTTAAAAGCGGGAGTAGCGAAGTTAGAATCTCGTCAACACGGTAAATAACCCGGGACCTAACCAGTTCATGAGCAAGACGCAAAAATCTTTTTGGAGGAACGAAACTATGTTTGAAACAAAAAGCTCTAAAGAGGTCTTGCAAGAACTGAATAGTAATGTTGAGCAAGGTCTAACAACTCAAGAAGCTGGCGAAAGACTCATTAAGTATGGGTTTAACAAGTTGCCAGAAAAGAAGAAAACTCCGCTTTTTTTAGTTTTCTTATCTCAGTTTAATGATCCGATGATCTTTATTCTTTTAGCCGCTGCTTTATTAAGCGTGGCTATTTCCATCTTTAACACCGTTAAAAACGGTGAATCATTTGATTTTGCGGATCCGATTATTATCTTAGGTGTCTGTGTCCTTAATGCGATTATTGGTACAGTTCAAGAAAACAAAGCTGAGAAATCATTAGAGGCATTAAAGAAAATGTCTTCCCCAACATGTGTGGTGAGAAGAGATGGTAAACTCGTTGAACTTAAAGCCGAGGAACTTGTTCCTGGTGATATCGTTATCTTAGAAGAAGGACGTACTGTCCCAGCGGATCTCCGTTTAACTGAGGCTATTAACTTAAAAACTGATGAATCATCTTTAACTGGTGAATCTTTACCAGTGGAAAAAGACGCGAACATTGTCTTCAGTGATGAAGTCGGTGTTGGTGATAGAGTCAATATGGTTTATATGTCCACACCTGTCGTATACGGACGTGGTGAAGGCATTGTCGTCTTAACCGGTGGACAAACTGAAACTGGTAAGATTGCTAAATTACTCTCCGAAGGAGAAGATGATACCACTCCACTTCAAAAGCAACTTGCTAAGTTATCCAAATTCTTAGGTTTCTTAACCATCGCGATTGTTGTTTTATTGTTTGGTATTCAATTAATTGACCTTGCTAGAAGTAATGGTGGCGCTAAAGACTGGCTTGATGGCATTATTGAAAACTTCATGTTCGCTATTTCATTAGCGGTTGCCGCTGTTCCAGAAGGTTTACCAGCGGTTGTTACTATTGTTTTAGCTTTAGGTGTCCAAAAGATGGTGAGAGCCAATACAATTGTTAGAAAACTCCCATCTGTTGAAACATTAGGTGCTGTCAGTGTTGTCTGCTCTGATAAGACTGGTACATTAACACAAAACAAGATGACAGTGGTGAGAGCGTATATTGATGAAAATCTCATTGCTGGTGAAGATATCTTAAAAGATAACTGCAAGATGTTATCCATGGGCCTATCCCTTTGTTCTAACGCTTCAGTTGATGAAGGTGTCTATGGTGACCCAACTGAAATCGCTTTAGTGGAATACGCTAATAAAATGAATCAACATAAAGGCGATTTAGAAAAGATTGCTCCTCGTATTAATGAATATCCATTTGATTCTGTCCGTAAGATGATGTCCACTCAACACGCTTACGAAGGCAAAAAGATTATCTTCACCAAAGGTGCTATTGACTCTATCTTAAGAGTAGCGGACCGTATTTCCATTAATGGAAAAGAAAGAAAAATTACTAAAGAAGATAAAGAAAAAATCATGGCCGCTAGTGATGCGATGGCAGTGGATGCCTTACGTGTCTTAGGCCTTGCTTATACATATGCTGATGAACTTAAAGAAGAAAACTTAGTCTTCCTTGGTTTAGTGGGCATGATTGATCCACCAAGACCAGAAGCTAAGAATGCTGTTTCCATCTTTAAGAAAGCTGGTATCACAACCATTATGATTACCGGTGACCATAAAACAACTGCTTTGGCAATTGCTAAAGAATTAGGTATTACCGATGCAGATGGTGAGGCTCTTTCTGGTGAAGAAATCGATGCCTTAACTCCAGAACAATTACAAGAAAAAGTGAAGACGGTGCATGTATTTGCCCGTGTTTCACCAGAAAATAAAGTCCAAATTGTTACCGCGATTAGAAATAACGGCAATATCGCTGCGATGACTGGTGATGGTGTTAACGACGCTCCAAGTTTAAAAGCCGCGGATATTGGTATTGCTATGGGTATTACTGGTACTGACGTCGCTAAAGGCGCAGCAGATATGGTCTTAACTGATGATAACTTTGCTTCCATTGAAAAAGCCGTGGAAGAAGGTCGTGGTATTTACACCAACATTAAGAAGACAGTCTTGTTCTTACTATCGACAAATATCGCTGAAGTTTTAGCGATGTTTGCAGTTGTTATTATGTCTTTGTTTGTTGTTGCAAATAATTTACCAACCCCATTAATTGCTATTCACATCCTTTGGGTTAACTTAATTACTGACTCCTTACCAGCGGTCGCTTTAGGCGCTGATGAAAAGGAAAGTGGCATCATGGATGATAAGCCACGTAACCCAAAAGAATCATTATTCTCTAAAGGTGGATACTTTGTGACATTTGGCTATGGCTTATTAATCACCATTACCACAGTCTTTGCTTTCTTAATGATTCCAATGGTGGAACATGGTGCAACATCCATTAACGATATTGCGCAAATCTTCGCAGATAATAAGGATGTCTTAGCACAGTCACAAACCGCTGCATTCTGCGTTTTATCTCTTTCCGAATTATTTCATATGCTTGGTATGACTTCCCTTAAGAAGTCCTTTGTCCATAACTTCTGGAGCAAGAACTGGTTACTCTGGGTTTCCTTCGTTGTGGGCGTTGCTTTACAAGTAGCAGTTGTTAATATTCCAGGTTTAAATAGCTTCTTCTCATGCGCGCCATTAGATTTAGCGCACTGGGGCATTGTGCTCGCGTTAAGCGTTGCGCCACTCGTGGTTCATGAAATCGTGGCCCTTGTTCTCTTTATAAAGAGAAAAGTCAGTAGATAAACCGCTCCACTCTCAGTAGAGTTATTAATTTTTATAGTAGTGTGCTTAATTTTAGGTATGCCTATATCATTTAAGCATGCAAAACGAAAAACGCATCATTATTATCGGTGGCGGCGTCGCTGGTTTATCAGCAGGTATCTATGCTGAACAGCACGGTTTTCACGCTGTCATATTAGAAAAGAACCCAGTCGTGGGTGGTATGTGTGTAGGCTGGAATAGAAAAGGCTATTATCTTGATGGTTGCATTCACTGGCTTACTGGTACTAAAGAAGGCACGTTCTTAAACGAAATGTGGAAGAATGTCGGCGCTTTTAAAACACAAGATGATATTTTATACCTCGATAGTTGGGGTACTTTTGAATACGAAGGTCAATCAGTCACTCTTTGGAGAGATCTTGACCGCGCTGAAAGAGAATGGAAAGAATTATCTCCAGTTGATAGTAAGATGATTCATAAGTTTTTCAAGATGGTTAGAGACTTCACCAAAGTCGAATTACCATTAGACTTACCTTTATCAATGATTCCATTACATAGAAAAATAGCTTTAGGCTTAAAGGTCTTATCTGTTTGGCCAAGCTATTTAGCCACTATGACGCAATCATGTGAACAATTCGCGGCGAAATTTAAATCGCCAGTTATTAGATTTGCTTTAGAAAAAGCCCAAATTGGTGCTGGTAACTTATTCTCCATGATTTATAGTTATGCGACAGTCGTAGCGGGTGATGGCGGTGTCCCAATTGGTGCTTCTACCCCAATGGTGGAACGTATGAAAGAAAAGTTCCTCTCTTTAGGTGGCGCTTTAAAGTTGAACGCTAATGTTGATAGTGTCATCGTCGAAAACGGTGTGGCTAAAGGCATTAAATTAATTAATGGTGAAGAATTTAGAGGCGATTATGTTGTCTCTTGTTTAGATACCAATTACACCTTAAAGAGATTATTAAGAGACCAATATAGATTCCCCTCTTTCCAAAAGAGATTTGATAATCCAAGAAGAAATCCCGCTCCTAGCTGCGTGATGATGCATTTTGCGATTGATAAAAATAGTGGTATTCCAACACCATATTCCTTTAACTGCGATAAATTTTACTGTGGTGGTTTAACAATTGATCACTTAACCATTCGTAACTATGCTTATGATGAAACGTTCACTAGAGGCGATAAAACAGTTTTATCCGTGATGGTGGATCAAAGTAGCAATGAATATGCCTATTGGAGAAAATTATCTAAGAATAGAAATCTTTATTTAAAGATGAAAAATGAAATCGCTAACGATGTGAAAACTAGAATCCTTGCTAGATTCCCAGAATTAAAAGATATCGAACTATTAGATGTCTGTACACCACATACATTTAATAGATACGTTAACACCTCTTATGGTGTTTATATGAGTTTCTTATTCACTAAAAAAGATCCAATGTTTGCTCATAGTGGCACAGTCCGTGGTTTAAGAAACTTCTACTTATCTGGTCAATGGATGCAAGGCCCTGGTGGTTTACCAATCGCCATGACACAAGGTAAGTTTGCTATTCAGAGAATATGCAAAAAGGAAAAGTTGTCCTTTGTGTTCTCTCCAATTCCAGTGAAGAAAAAAGCCTAGTTATCTATTGATAACAACAAAGTTAAATAAATTGTTGCAAGTTATTTACAATTTTACTATTATATTAAAGCGACTAAAACGAATTACTACCTGCCGACTTGGCGCAATCTGGTAGCGCAACTGAATCGTAATCAGTGGGTTGCAGGTTCAATTCCTGTAGTCGGCACCAGCAAATTTGGGTATTTAGCTCAGCTGGGAGAGCATCTGTTTGACGTACAGAAGGTCGGCGGTTCGATCCCGTCAGTACCCACCAAATTGTTAAATAAGCCCTGACAAAGGGCTTTTTTACAAGAAGCACGCGTAGTTTAGTGGTAGAACTTTAGCTTCCCAAGCTAATCGTGCGGGTTCGATTCCCGTCGCGTGCTCCAAATATAGTTTATTCGCGCTCTTACAAAGAGCGTTTTTTGATTAAAGATTTGCTTAAATACTTTGATATATTCAAGAAAAAAAGAGATATAATAGTGGAGATTATTACGAAACATATTATCTATATAAGGAGTTAAAAATGAAAAAATTAATCCTCATTAGTGCTTCAATATTAAGCTTAACTGCTTGTTCTTTGTTTGGTGGTCATTTCAAAAACACTCCACCTACTGATTTTAAAGTCGCATTTAATGTTGGCTGTTCAGGTGAAAAAGGCCTAATTGAAGTAGTGGATAAAGATGTCTATATCAATAGTTATCAAAAAGATAAATTCAATAACTCCTATTTCGCTCATTTTGATGATGATAGTTATGTTTATTATCATAAAGACGTTAAGAATAATGGTGATTGGGAATCTTATACTCCTGAGACCGCTAATACTGAAAACATGACCACTCTTGATGCTATTAACGTCTTTGTGGGCTCCGTTAGTGGTTTATATTCTGACATTTTTAACGTTGAACTTATTAATGGCCATAGATCTTCTGGTACAGAGGAAGTCATTGACATTGATACGAATGTTTACAATGTCGGAAGTAAAACATATTGGTATTTTAAAGGTATTAATATATTTTTAAAAATATATGATGAATCGGAAGAAGAATTGTCTTGTTCTGTAACAGATTATCAATACTATAGACACTTTGATGATTCACCGTTTTTAAAGGATTAAGAGCGTATTACATCGCTATAGTCGTTCCATTAAATAAATATTAAGGCCATGAAAGTGGTCTTTTTTGTTGATAAAATCATAAAAAAACAAAGAAATTTCTTAAAAAGTATTGACGTGTATTAATACGATTAGTACACTATAGACGTATGAAGCTTCTACCTGGCATTCCTGCCTATTTACAAATTAAGGATTATTATAAGAATCTCATTGATACTGGCGCACTTAAGGAAGGCGATTATCTTCCTTCCGTTAGAGACACATCGTTATTAATTGGTGTGAACCCTAATACAGTACAAAGGGCGTTTTCAATGCTGATTGAATTAGGTTATTTAACCCCAATAAGTGGTAAAGGTAACCGTATTAATAAAGTTGATAACCAAGAAGAAAATGATGAACTTTATCAATTGATTCAAGATATTAAGTTCAATGGTTATAGCTTGCAAGAAATTAAGAAGCGTGTTGAAAAAATGATAGAAAAGGAGGAAAAGGAAAATGATCCAAATAAGTAATGCTACTAAGCGTTTTGATCAAAAAGTCGCTATTTCTTCCTTGTCTTTAGATATTGATGCTGGTGTTATTGGTCTTGTTGGCCAAAATGGTGCGGGTAAATCCACATTATTAAGAATGATTGCTGGTGTCTATCAAGTAGATGAAGGGAAGATCTTAGTCGATTCCTTCTTAAACACATCCAAGGAAAGCAAAGAATTAGTCTTCTTTCTTCCAGATGACCCATATGCCCCGATTAATAGTGACATCAATTCTGTTTTAGAGTTTTATAAACTCTTCTATGACGTTGATGAAGATATCTTTGATAACTTAGTGGATAAATTCACTCTTCCAAGAAAAGTGAAAATAAATAAGTTTTCCAAAGGTATGAAACGTTTATTGTTTATTGCTTTATCTTTGTCTATTAATTGCAGATATTTACTTTTAGACGAAGCCTTTGATGGTTTAGATCCACTAGTGCTCGAAACAGTTAAAGAACAGATTGTTCGTATTTGCAAAGATAAAGATAAAACAGTCGTGGTCTCTTCTCATAACGTGACCGCTTTAGAAAAACTTGTTGATAAGTTCGTGGTTATTCATGATGGCCGTTTATCTAAAGATGGTGATCTTGATTCTTTAGGTGAAACATTCGTCAAATACCAAGCCATCTTTAAAGAAGCCGTAGATGAAGAAACACTCACACAATTAGGTTTGAACGTCGTTTCTTATAGAAAGGCTGGTTCAATCCATAACTTTGTTATTAATAATAGCAAGAATATAGATGTTGAAAAGATTCTTGATAAACTCAATCCAACATTATTAGAAAACATCGCTATTGACGCTAACGAAATAATCCTTTTACAAATGGCTTTAGCCAAGAAGGAGAGTAAACATCATGAAAAAGCTTAATTATGCTAAATACCTTATCTTAAAAGAATGGTTACCACTTTTCATCGTGTTCACTTTGGTTGGCTCAGTTTCATTCTTCTCGTATCTAGCGATGCATTCTTTCTATAATCCTGATGAATATGATACCACATTAGCAGCTTTAAACGTTCCTATGATGGTGTTCGCCATAGTCTTGCCGTTATTCGTCTTTAATTATAAGTATTCATTAAAAAGAGGCGACACGTACTATCAATTACCTCTTGAACAAAGAGAATTAAAGAACACGAGAGTGCTCACTGGTTTATTCATTTTAGTGGTCTCTTTCATCATTGCGTCTATTATTCCATTCTTTTCCTATTTAGTGCGCTACATAATATCTCCTGACTATATACGTATTGGAAGCATTAATTACTTTAAGTACTTTAAAGCTGGTCCTTTCTTAGGCGCAATTGGTGTTTCACTTGTCTTAGTGGCTATTGAATATTTTATTTCTTGCTTTGCCACATCTTTGGTTTCTAAACCAGTTTCAGCAATAGTAATCAATCTTTCATTCCACGCTATTCTTATCTTCTCTTTATATTCAATTTGTGGCTGTCTTTATTCTTTTGGGGAACTTGCTCGTCAAAGTAGTGCTTATCATTATTTAGATGCCTCAAATGCCGCTATTGCTTATTCCCCTGGCCCAGTAATTACCATTAGTTTGCCAGATTATATCACTCGCGTTTATGCCTTTGATTTACACTATTATGAAATGTCACTAGACAGTGACGCTAGTTATTTGGCAATGTTTATCACCAATATAGTGCTTGAAGTACTAATTGGTTGCGCTACATGTTTCTTCACACTATTCAAAAAAGAGGATAGTGGTGAAAGTTGCAATAATTACGGTTTCGCTAATAAGAAGTTGAACTCCCTATTCTTCTTATCGGTTATCCCCATCATTCTGTTCGCCTTTTCAAACGAATCATTCTTAGGATTTGATACCTTTATCGGAACCGTAATTGTTGCAGCAGCGTATTACTTCTTGTTCGCCTTATTTATCGGCTCGTTTAAAATGCCGACCTATAGTTACATTATTATCGGCGCTGGCACGGGTGTGGTGATATTTGGTAAAGTATTGTACGTAATTATTGCGTTATCAACTGGGATTTAATCCCAGTTTTTTTATAGCCTTGTTAAAACCATATCCATGATCTCTTTAAAAGAACCATGTTTATATTGATTGATATCAACGTTATCAGGATTAAGCAAACAATCAGTAATGAGATAAGTATCAATGCCTAAGGTTAACGCTACTGTATCTTCTCTAGCGTCATTACCAATCATTAAGCATTCTTCCCCTTTGAGATTGTTTTTTCTTGATATTTCTTCATAATACTTTGGATTTGGCTTACAGAAAGAAGAATTCTCATAAGCAGTAATGTATTTAAAGTCATCTGGATCTAATCCCGCCCATCTAATTCTTGCTTTAGTGGCAACTATTGGAAAGATTGGATTAGAAGCGATAATTAGCTCATATCCCTTCTCTTTTAAGGCTTTAATAAATTCTTTCGCTAATGGTTGGAAGCCACATGTATGACCTAAAGTAGGGAAGATAGTGTCATAAAACTCCACAAAGTTTTGCTTATTTTCTTCTAATCGATCTGGATGTACTTCAATAAAAGATTTCCAGAATAATTGTTCATTGGTCATACTTCCATCGTTTTTGACCATTGCTTTAGTGCCATACCAAATGACTTTTAAAAGTTCATCTAATGTATAGCCTAAATAGGCAATCTTTTTATAGATTGCACCGAAGTAAATTTTCTTAAAATACTCCTCGTCCATGGGGAGTAATGTTCCGTCTAAATCAAATAAAATTGTCTTAATCATGACAAGATTATTCCATTATTATTATCGTTTGTCATCACAAAAAATATTTTTGTGTTACAATATGTAGCCGTATGACTTGGGAATTATTCTTAGACATCTTATTAGACTCACTTAAAGACAGTATCCTTGTCTTCGCTTTCGTATTCTTATTCCATGTCATTTTATCTTTTATTGAAACACCAGTTTCTAACTTCTTAATTAAAAGAAAGAAAACCTCTCCAATCTTTGGTGCTTTATTCGGTTTAATTCCTCAATGTGGCACAAGTGTTATTGGTTCAGAATTATATATTAAGAAATATATTACAGTTGGTACATTAATCGCTGTGTTCTTAAGCTGTAGCGATGAAGCTTTATTAGTCCTTCTAGGAGCGTGGAACGATAAGACCTTAATGATCTTCCCATTAATTGGTTTAAAACTAGTGACTGGCATTGTTTTTGGTTTATTAATCGACTTCATTATTAGAAAACAAAAGATTATTGAAGTAGACCATGTGGAAGAAGAACATGAATGCCATACTCATCATCATGAAAATACACCCGCTCACACGCACCTTATCCACCCATTAATCCATTCATTGAAAGTCTTTGTTTATATATTTATTATCAATCTAGCGTTAGGCACATTAATTGGCTTTATTGGAGAAGATAATTTCTCTAGTTTCATGACCACGAACCGTTATTTAGCGCCTTTATTTAGTGCGATTATTGGTTTAATTCCTAACTGCGCTTCTAGTTTATTAATTACTGAATTATTTGTTGAAAGTCACTTATCATTTGGTGCTTTATTTGCAGGTTTATTAGTGAATTCTGGCTTAGGTCTCATGGTGCTCTTAAAAGAGAAATCCATGATTAAGAAAACACTCTTAATTGTTGCAACTTGCTTTGTAATCGCCGTGGCTTTAGGCTATTTGACTTGTTTAATCGTGGGATTTTAGTCTTTGACTAACTGAACACTATATGAACAGTCATTCATTTTTTAATTGCAAATATGAACGAACATTCATATAATAATCACGGTGATGAAATATGAAAGACGTTAAATTTACGACAATTAAGAAAATGGAAAGCCTCCTAGAAACAGCCTCAGATGCGACAAGATTAAAAATCATGTTCGCTCTTCTCGATGATGATGAATGCGAATGCGAAGAGTGCAACTGTGGTGTTTGTGAATCATTAAACTGCATGATTGAAAAATGCGTTAACGATATCGCCTTTGAAATCGAAGCTTCACAATCTTTAGTGAGCCATCAATTAAAAGTATTAAAAGATGCTGATTTGGTGAGAACCCGTAAAGAAGGCACGAGAGTGTACTATTCATTAAAAGATAGACATGTCCGTTTACTTTTAGGCGTCGCGTATGAACACGTCATGGAGGAAGAGGAAAATGATTAAGAAAACTTATCATATCTCTGGCTTCGACTGCCCAATGTGCGCGAAGAAGTCAGAAACACATTTAGGTAAACACGAACAAATCGATTATTGTCATATCGATTTTTCTACAAATAAATTATTTATTACTTATAAAGAAGAACCTTTGAGCGTTGAAGAAATTAAAAATATCATCGCAGAAGTGGAAAGCGATCCACTTGATATCCATGATTTAGAAAAGAAAAACACTAAAAAGACTTATCACATTTCTGGTTTTGACTGTCCAATGTGTGCGAAGAAATCAGAAGAGCATCTTTCTAAACAAGAAGGTATTGAAAGCTGCCATATCGATTTCTCGACGAATAAGATGTTTATTTCCTACACAAACAAGCCTTATACAGTGGAACAAGTCGCTAAAGTCATTGCCCAAGTGGAAAGTGACCCATTAGATATTAAAGAATTGCAAGGTAAAGAAGAACATAAAGAAAAATTATTTACCAAAGGTATGTGGTTCTTATTAGCCAGAGTCTTAATTGGTGTAGTGGTTATCCTTCTCAATCTATTGGCCTTTGAAAAATTTGATAACAGTGGTTGGACTAGATTTGCAATCTATACCGCGACAACAGTCTTATTAACATATGATGTGACATGGCGTGTTATCCTTCATATCAAAAATAGAAGAAATATCATTGACCATAACTTATTAATTACCATTGCTGTATTAGGCGCAACCGCATTAGCGGTTATCTACCTCTTAGAAGAGGGAATGGCTGAACATGGTGTCCATTTCGCTATGGAAGGCATGATGGTTGTTGGTTTATTCCAAGTTGGTCAAATCGTTGAAAAGATTGCCACTAATAGAAGTAAATTAGCAGTTATGAACGCTATTCAATTAAGAGTGGAATACGCTAACTTATTAAAAGATGGTGAAATTAGTAAAGTCGAACCAGAACAATTAGAAATCGGTGACAACGTCGTTGTCAGTGCTGGTGAAATGATTCCTGTTGATGGTGAAGTTGTCTCTGGTTTTGCCTATGTTGATAAATCAAGCTTAACTGGTGAATTTGTCCCAGTATTAGCCGATGTTAATGATAAAGATGTTTTAGCGGGTTGCCTTGTTAAAACTGGTTCCATCACTATTAAAGTGAATAAGAAATATGAAGATAGTGCAGTTGCTAAAATCATCGAACTCATTAGTAACAGTGGTGAAAAGAAATCTAAAGCCGACGAATTCATCGCTAAATTCGCTAAATGGTATACACCTGCTATCGTTATCTTAGCAGCATTAGTGCTCCTTATCGGTGGTCTTATTACCAAAGATTGGAGAGGTTACGTAGTAAGAGGCTTAGAAATCTTAGTTACAGGTTGCCCATGCGCAATTGTTATTTCTGTCCCACTTGCCTACTTTGCTAGTATTGGTTTAGCGAGTAAAAGAGGCATTGTCATTAAAGGCACCAACTATTTAGATCAATTAAATAACGTTGATAAAATCGTCACTGATAAAACCGGCACTTTAACTCATGGTGTCTTCTCTATTCAAAAGATTGCTAATGAAGATGGTGTCAGTGAAGAAGAATTTTTAAATGCTTTATACGCTGCCGAATGCTTATCCACTCACCCAATTGCTAAAGCAATATGCCATGATGTTGATGTCAAAGCGCTTGCCGCTCAACAAGTTGATTATCAAGAAATCGCTGGTTATGGTGTCAAAACAACATATAACGGTGAAGTGATTTTAGCGGGCAACGCTCAGTTCATGATTGATAACGGTGTTACTTCCATTAACGAAGATGCGATGGGAACCATCGTTCACTGCAAGAAAGGCGATAAATATCTTGGCTATATCGTCTTATATGATGAAATCAAGAAAGAAGCCTATGATATGGTGAGACTTCTCCATAAGGAGAAAAAAGGTGTCATCCTTCTCACTGGCGATAAGAAAGATAACGCTGATTACATTCAAAAAGAATTAGGTATTGACCGTGTTTATAGTGAATTAACACCAGATCAAAAGACTGAAATTTTAGAAAAAGAAATGTTAGTGACTAATAAAGCTGTCGCCTTCGTTGGCGATGGTATCAATGACGCACCAAGCATTATGCGTGCGGATGTTGGTATGGCGATGGGTGCGATTGGTAGTGATATCGCCGTGGAAAACGCTGATGTCGTTATCATGAACGATAATCCTGCTAAAGTTTATGAAGCAGTGAAGATTGCCAGAATTGCTCGACATACCGCCATCTTCAATATCGTCTTCGCCTTATTAGTGAAACTTGCAGTGGCTATCTTAGTGTTAATCCCAACGCTCAATATCCCAATGATTGTCCCAGTTATCGCCGATACTGGATTGACTGTTGTGTTAGTCATCAATTCATTATTAATTCTTTATCGCAAATTAGCAAAATAAGCGACAAGGTATATAAAAAGCACGTATCTCTAGCATTTAGGTACGTGCTTTTTTGATGAATAATTTTATTGGTTATTTAGCGAACTTTTCCGCGGCTTCAATACCGATTTCAATCATTCTTAATAAACCGTTTTGTCTTTGTTCTGGTGTGAGTTCTTCTTTGATTAAGAATGAATCACTAACGGTTAATAAGCAGAGAGCTTTTTTCTTTAACTTTGCAGCATTGCAGTAAAGAGAGAAAGCTTCCATTTCGACCGCTAAGACGTTCATATCAGCCCATTTCTTCCAGCCTTCTTTATCTGAGTTATAGAAGACATCACTGGAAAGAACGTTACCGACGTGAACAGGAATGTTTTTCTTTCTAGCAGCGTTGACTGCAGCTTCCATGACATCAAAGTCCGCACTTGCGGAATAATGTCCGTTTAATCCGTATTGGTGGACCCAGTTACTATCTGTACTAGCAGCGCTTCCAACGATAATATCAAATAAGTTGATATTTTCTTGATAGGCACCGCATGTACCGACACGGATAATCACATCCACGTCATAACGGCTGTATAACTCATATGAGTAAATACCAATTGATGGCATACCCATACCAGAAGCCATAACGCTAATCTTTTTACCGTTTTTGGTATAACCGGTGTAACCGTAAATATTTCTAACACTTGTGACTAATTTAACATCGTGAAGATATGTATCTGCAATTAATTTGGCTCTTAAAGGATCGCCAGGCATTAATACGACGTTAGCAAAATCGCCAGGATTGGCACTATTATGTGGTGTTGGCATATGTTTAAATCTCCATTTCCGTAACTATCATACAAAAAAACATAATGTTTCTCAATAGAGAATGTCTTTGACGTAAGTGGTATAAATCGTTACAATATCAGCATGAAAGAAGTTAAACTCAATCAAACTTATTACAAAGTTCTTATCACTATCAAGGCATTAAACGACTTACATTATTACCCATTAAACGAAGGTATCTACAAGATTCTTGTTGGCGTTGTGGACGATGAAACCAAGCCATTTATTGATATGGATTGTTTTGGCACACTCATCTCTTTTACCAGCAAAAAGGTCTGTCGTTTAACCATGATGCTTTTCCGTTATGGCTATTTAGGAAGAGTGTTTGATGTTAATACGAAAAAACTCTATTTTTCTTTAACCGACAAAGGTTTAGAAGCAACAGAGGAATTTCTTAAAAAACACAAAAAACCATTCGCGAGAAGAAGTAAAAATAATTCACCAACAATTGTCAGAATAGATTGAATTTACTCTACATTTCGTACATAGTGTTGAAAATATATTTGAAAATATAATATCATAATTATGCACTGATTTTTGGAGGTAGGGATATGGTCGATTTTATTTGGAACCAAATGCCAATTGTTAATTTTATAATTGCTTTATTGCTAGTTGTCGCTATTCATGGCCTAGCTTTCTTTATTCTCTTTAAAGTTGCAAAGCGCAAAGTTACTTTTGCTTTCTATGGTGTTTGTACCGCTATTTTCTTTATCGGCTTTATTTTCAACCTTCTTACTGTGTGCATTATGATGGGTTTTATCTCTGCTGCTTGTATGTCCGCAGCTTTCTTCGCTAATTTAGGCGACCTCAGAAAATTCATTGCAAATCCATTCTCTCGTCCAGTTGCTAAAGCTGGTAACTTTGGTATTGAAAAGATTTACGATACTCAACTCTTATATAAGAATATTGAAACTGCAGTTATTTCATTAAGTAATGCTCGTATTGGCGCTATTATGACATTTGAAAAGAACACAGACTTAAAAGATATTATGAAAAATGGTGTCCCAGTTCACGCTCCAGTGACACCAGAAATTTTAATGACAATCTTCTATCCAGGTACACGTTTACACGATGGTGCGGTTGTGATTCATGGTAATGAAATTGTTGCCGCTAGTGTCTTCTTTACACCAACCACAAAACCATTCGCTGGTAAATATGGTTCCCGTCATAGAGCAGCCATTGGTGTGAGTGAAGTTTCTGATGCCGTGACAGTCGTTGTTTCTGAAGAAACAGGCCGTATTTCCTTTGCTGTTAATGGTGACTTAGAAGCGGTCAATCAAACAAATTTCCGTCGTGTCTTTGAGACATATATGAGTGATAACTCATCCGAGGAATAATGGACAGTAAAGAACTTTACGACTATATATTGAAAATCCAATCCATTGCGAAAATAGGATTGGTTTTTTCTAAAGACCCATATGCTCTAACTAACTATCAACAGATCAATGATTTGACGATGGAGATGTTAGAAAAGCTCATGGAAATCGAATTCCATAGACCTAATTATTTTTCAAGAGATATTTATCCTACACCAAGTGTGTCAGTTCGTGCGGTAATTGTTAACGAAGATAAGAGTAAAATCCTCTTTGTCAGAGAGGCTAATAGTGGAACTTATTCCTTCCCAGGGGGATGGGCGGATTTATATGATTCCGCTGGTCAAACCGCAATTAATGAATCAAGCCAAGAAGCAGGCGCTGATATTGAACTAGTAAGACTAGTGGGTGTACTTAATAGAACCCCATTTAAAGCCAATGTTAATTCTCCAGAATATCTTGTGGTTTTTGAGGCTAAACTCAAAGGTC
>JAEEGK010011005.1_pt1 | contig 20765 bp, 14 predicted proteins | sample 8958771 | NCBI WGS metagenome assembly JAEEGK01 (sample SAMN16246547, study PRJNA631951) | gut metagenome | biome: gut microbiome; feature: rumen; material: SC-attached | host: Bos | place: Iran: Karaj | collected 2018-10
AAATTAATTACAACAAAAAATAAAATAATTTTTTTCATATAATAAAAAAATGCACCACCATACCTATTTTTTTTAAGATATGGGGTGCATTATATTAAATCTTTAACAAAAGACTACTAGAGCAAATCAGTTGCTTTAACCTTTGTAATTGGAGCTGCTTCGTATTCAGCACCAGTATTTCCACTCTTAAGAACTTTATCACCTAAGTCTGAGAGTTTAGTTGCATTAAACTTCTTGTTTCCTTTGAACATAGCAATTTCTTCATCAGTAAGATCACCAAGAATAGCCCAGTCAAAAGAACCATCTTTAATTAATTTATAATATACATAAACTGAAGTTTTGCCATCTTTAGCTGCTGGAAGATTTGCAAAATTGCCACTTTTCAATGCTACAAATTCCTTTTCTACAGCTGGGTTATTATCAAGTTTAGTACCAAAATTTTCTGCCTGAATGTCAGTAACATTGGTAAATTTTGATACATAATAACTCTTATCAGCCATACCTATACCAACAATATAAAAATCCTTAGCATTTTTGTCTGTAGCATTAGCTTTAAGATCAAAAATAACACCCATTTTAGAAGTTGCTGTGTCAGTTCCTACAGTTGTTGAAGTTTCAGCATCAAAGGTTACCTTAATAAGTGCACCAGCATGATTAAGAGCGGTCTCTTTATAAGCACGATATTTGTCAGTACCTTCATTTTTTTTGTTAATAGTATATGCATCATTTGATCCCTTTATTGCACCTTCAGTATCATCGCCTGCAAAGAATGCTGTATTTGGGAAATACCAATCTCCTTTTAATGTAGCACCAGGATAAATCTGTGCATAAAAAGCAATCTTATTCTGTTTGTCTTTTGTGTAAGTATTCCAGTTAATACCGTCTTCATCCATTACACAACCAACGAATGTTAAAGCAACCAAAGCAGCTGCTACAACTGATAAAAGTTTTTTCATAATAAAAACCCCTCTTTAAAATAAAGATATTTGTTTACTTTTCCTTACCCATACGGGCAAGATTTTCTTCCCACGGTGTTAGCACATGGGTTTTTGTTATATAATAAACTTTTTTAATATATAAACTATTCTATTCCATAAACAAGGGATTTGCAAGTTTTATATTCGTTAAAAAATAAATTTATTTTTAACTTCCTCAATTATTTTTGCAGGGGTTGAAGCGCCAGCTGTAATACCAACGGTATTGAGTTTGTAAAAGTCCTCTGGTATATCATCTGCTGTCTGAATATGTGCGGCAAACTTGCAATTTTCTTTTGCTGTCTGAAAAAGGCGTTTTGTATTTGCGGAGTTCTTGCCACCAATAACTAAAACTCCTTCTACCCGACTGCACAATTCCAGCAAAGAATCCTGACGTTCTTTTGTCGCAGGACAAATTGTATTTTTTACAGTGAGTTTTTTTATCTTTTTCTGTAAAATTAACTGAATCTTTTCGAACTCATCAGGACTAAAGGTTGTCTGGCTCATCAAAACATATTCATCAGAATTATCACCATTCAAAGTAATATTTTCTGCTTCTTGAGTAGTTTGCAGCTGAATTAAAGGCTTTTTTGCAAAACCAGCAATGCTTTTTACTTCTCCATGATTTTTATCACCAGATAAAATTACGTGTTTACCTTCGCCAGTATATTTTGAAACCATAGTCTGACTTGCTTTAACACGCGGACAGGTTGCATCCACGATTATGCATTTTTTTTCTTCAAGTTTAGAAATAATTGCAGGTCTTACACCGTGAGCACGGATAATTACAGCACTTCCCTCTTCTATCTCTTTTATATTGTTTTCATCACAAATCAAAAGTCCCTTTGAAGAAAGTTCCGATAAAAACTCTTCATTATGAATTAAAGGACCAAGAGAATAAACTTTTATATTTTTATATTCAGTGAGAGTTTTTTCTGCAATTTCTACTGCCCTCTCAACTCCAAAACAAAAGCCCATTACAGAGGCAAAATAGATTTCCATGCGGATATATTAGCATATATACAAAAAAAATCCCATGCTTTTGTGCATGGGATTTTATAAGTATTAGACTGAATTAAGTTTCAAATCAAAAACTATTCTTCATCAGCCTTTACATGCTTTAATGAATGATGTACACCATATTCTGGTTTCCAATTTTTACGGAAAGCAGCAATAAATCCGCTTGAAATAAAAATTGAAGAATACATACCACTAATAAGACCAACCATCATAGCAAGAGCAAAGTCTTTAATTGCACCAGTTGTAAATACGTACAAAGCGACTACTGCAAACAAAGTTGTAGCTGTTGTCAAAATAGAACGCAATAATGTATCTGAAAGTGATTTGTTCAAGATTTCATTGAAAGTACGTACTTCTGGCATATACTTTAAGTTGTAGCGGATACGGTCAAGGATAACAACAGTTGCGTTGATAGAGTAACCGATGATTGTGAGTACAGCAGCAAGAACAGTTGTTGAGAACTCAACCTGTGTCCAGATAATGAATGTAAGCATTATCAGAGCATCATGAAGCAAAGCAATAACTGAACCTAAAGCAAAGTCCCAGTGGAAGCGGATAGTTGCATAAAGCCAGATAAGGAGAACAGTCAGAACAAGTACAATGATTGATTTGATTGTATTTGTTTTTGACATGCTTGAACCAATAAAGTCTGTCTTTACGATTGCAACATTTTCTTTACCAAATGAAGTGTAAAGCTGAGTGTTGATAGATTCGAGAACTTCACTCTGAACAGCTTCAGCAGAAACTCCCATACGAATCTGATAACTTGCATCAGCACCAGAACCTAACTGTTTAATTGCTACACCTTCAAGACCGCTTACTGCATTACGAATATCATCTGTAGTAATTGTAGAAGTACCAGCAGGATAAATATATAAAATTGAATTAGTAAGCTGATTAGTTACAGCTGAGTTCAAGAAAAGCTTTGTGGTATCATAAGAGCCATTCAAAACCTTTACATTTACACCAGAAACTTCCTGCATTGCAGCAGCAAGTTTATCTACTGTGTCATACTGATTGAAATTGAAAGAACGAGTTTCGTTTACAGTACCAATACCTGTAATAATCAAATCCATCTGACCGGCAGACAAATCCATAGAAATATTTGCCGAACCACTGTAAGTAACTTCTGCAACTGGAGAAGCTACACGGATTTCTTCAATAAGACCAGGCTTAAAATCAATACCGAAGTTAATGCCTTTTACAAAGAATCCTACAATTCCAAAAACAATAATGGCACAGCTTAATATTGCGCTAGGAATAAATCCCTTATTAAAATTTAACGTCTTTTTCATTGTTTAATCCCCCAGCCAATGCTAACTTTTTTAGCATGCAAAACATCTGTGTCAAAGTCAAAAATCAAGCGGGAAACGAATAAGGCTGTAAATACAGATGAAACAACACCAATTGACAATGAAACTGCAAATCCCTGAATAGAACCAGAACCAAGCTGTGAAAGGAAGATAGCAGCGATAAATGTTGTAATGTTAGAGTCCATAATTGCCCAGAAAGCATTATCAAAACCCATTGAAATAGCAGCAGGACGACTCTTTCCCTGTCTTAATTCTTCCTTAATTCTTTCAAAAATCAAAACGTTAGCATCTACAGCCATACCGATTGTAAGAATCATACCGGCAATGCTTGAAAGTGTAAGTGTAAGATTGAAAGCAGAAAGAACTGAGAACATAATGTACAAGTTCAAAATCTGAGCTACAACAGCGTTTATACCAGATGCTTTGTAGAAAATAAGCATAAATACAAGAATCAAGCTCAAACCAAGGATAATAGCAAAAATACCCTGTTTGATTGCAGTTTCTCCCAAAGAAGCACCAATAACCTGCTGGCTTTCTACAGAAAGAGGAACATCAAGCCATGCTGACTGAAGAACCTTCTTAATGTTGTTAGCTTCATCCTGAGAGAAAGAACCTGTAAGAGAAACGCTTCCAGTATTGATTGCATCCTGGATTCTTGCATTTGATTTAACTTTATTATCGCTTACGATTGCAAGGAAGTCACCAACATGAGCACCAGTGAACTCACCAAAAATTGTAGTTCCTTCGGCATCAAGATTAAATGCAACCTGGAGCTGTCCTGTATAAGGATCGTTTCTAACTTCTGCTGACTGAATATGTGAACCTTCAAGAGCGATGTCCTTCTTTACAACAAGCCAGTCATAGCGTTCATCAAGACCATATTCGTCTTTTGTATATACACCAAATACTTCGCAATCTTCTGGAATAATTGAAGGATCCATAAGTTCGCCTGCAGCATTGAATGTACTTGCAGGATTTTTTGCATAATATTCTTTGAAAGAGTTTGTTGCATCCATATCAGAAAGACGGAAGTTCAAGATACCTTTACCCATAATCAAAGTATTGATTGCATCTGCCTGAGCAGCACCCGGGATTTCGATATAGATTCTGTCTTCACCCTGCTGACGGATAACAGGAGATGTAAGACCAAAGCGGTCAATTCGGCTTGTAAGATTTTCGATTACATTTTCCATTGCTTCTTTTTTATAAGTAGCAAAGTCTGTTTCACCTACAGAATCACCCTGAGCTTCGTATGCAGCATCTAAATCAGCTTTTACGATTACGTTCATACCACCAGAGAGGTCAAGACCAAGTTTTACAGAATTATCGTAATACTTTTTAGCCTTTAAGATTTCATCTCTGTATCTGGCAGAAATTACGTTCATAAACTCAAGTTCGCCGTCATAAGCACCTAAAACATCGGCAACTGTCATGTTTGAAGGAGCTTTTTCGCCATAAGACTTATATTTTTTTGCAGCTTCTTTGTTAAGCCATGCATATTCAGCATCTAAAACTGATGCTGAATCATTTTTTGCCATATCCTTAATTGCCCGAACATCTTCTGCTGCTTTATTTTCAGCATAAGTCTTGATATTTTCCGTTGAACCTAAAGCAAGCTGTTGTACTTCCTTAGGAGTTCTTCCATACCAGCTTATAGATGGCCAGAGGAAAACGAAACAAATAGCAAGAACAGCAATAAGAATAACCAATCGTGTTCGTTTGTTCATTTTTTATTAACCCCGAATATTATTTATTTTTCTTCAGAAACTGATTCTTTTTCGTAATCAGAATCTTCTTTTTTAGATCCAAATTTCTTAGCTTTCTTTTCTTCTTTAGCAGCTTTTTTTGCAGCAGCTTCAGCTTCCAATTTAGCTTTTTCTTCGTCAGACAATTCAACAGAAGATACAGCGCTTCGGTTGATCTCGAGCTTTGTATTTTCGTCAACTTTGATGATTACTGTTTTTTCTTTTACAGAAGAAATAACACCATGTATACCACCGATAGTGATAACCTTGTCACCTTTTTTTAATGCATTGAGCATTTTTTCGGTTTCTTTCTGCTTTTTATTCTGTGGTCGAATAAGAAAGAAGTAGAAAATAACAATAATTAAAATCATTGGAACCGCAGTTCCGAGAAGTCCTGCAGATCCAGCAACATTCTGTCCTGCGGCCTGTAAGAATGGAATAAAAGACATATTTTCCGTCCTAATTTTTAATTTTTTTTGATAATTATATCAATTTTACAAGAATACCACTAAAATGGTCTTCTGTCTACTAGCGGAGACTATTTTACAAGTTGGGTGAGGGCTTCGTTTAGCTTACGGATTGAAGAATCGTTTGGATTTATGGCTACAACCTGACGTAAATAATACTGGGCCTTGCGGTAATCTTCTTTCTCGTAATAGATTTCGTAAAGGCGGAAAAGAGAATCGCTGTTACGTGGATTTGCAATAAGACTTGAACGCAAATCTGCAAGAGCAGCTTCTTCGGTATGCTGTAAAAAACTTCTTTGATAGTAGAGATAACTTTTCATCTTTGATGAAGAAGCAGTGATAAAGTCATTTATTAAATTAAGAGCTTCTTCATTTGAATTAACAGAACAATAAGCAATTACATAAGCCTGCATAATTATTTCATTTTCAGGATTGCGTCTGTAAGCGTTAGTAGCAGTTTCCAAAGCTTCTGTATATTTTTTTAACTGAGTGCAGATTCGTACATGATTCAGAATCACTTCTTCGCTGGCAGCTTCATTTAAAATAAGCTGGCTGCTGAGCTTGTAGGCTTCATTCCAGTTTTCACGCTGAATAAGCCCTTCCATAGCGTAAATGAGTGCTTCCTTATTATCTGGATTTGCTTTTAAAACATAAGAAGCAAGTTCATCAGCATATTTTCCTGCAACCGGTGAATCTGTAACAGAAGAGATTCTCGTAGCAAGCATTAATAATTCTTCGTTTTCGGGGTACAGTCTTAAAGCCTTTTCTACAGTTTCTGTTGCCGCATTAGTATTTTTACTCCAGTCCAGCTGAACCTTTGCCCGTAATATAAGATAATCTACATTTGTATCATTTTGGCGGGCATACATATCCAACAGAGAAACAGCATGTATATAATCTTTTTTTTCTATAAAGATTTTTGCGCGGAATAAAAGGAAATCCAGATCATTTGGAGTCTTCTGAAGAACCTTTGCAACATATTTTTCTGCAGAAGAATAATCCTGATTTACAAAAGAAACCTTAGCTCTTTCCTTTAACACGAGAATATCTTCATCATATTCAGCGGGAATAGAGGCAATAACCTGAAAAGCAACCGCTGCTTTTTTATTAAGCACAAGTACATCTGAATATGCAAGAATTACTTCAAGTACATTACTTGATTTTTCATAAGCAAGCTGCAGATATTTTTCGGCATTAGTATAATCCCCTTTCTGTTTATATAAAATGCCTGCAAGATAATTGATTAATAAGGAATCCGGATTTAATTCTAAAGCGGCTATAACAGACGGCTCGCACTGTTCATATACATTAGGACTGATATTCTGGGTTAAGATAACAAGAACCGGCAGAGTCGTACTAAGAAAATCAACATTTCCTGTACTTGAGTCAAAAACACCGTTTTTAGCGGAATTAATGGAACCTGTATAAGAATTATCTTCTACCTCATCAAAAGTTTCCCAGTTTGTTTTTTCTGACGGCCAGACCATATGCATAATTTCTGCAGCAACATTCATTAAAACCTTTTCGTTTTCTGCATATTCACCATCTGATTTTCTGAGTTTTGAAACTGCAAGTTTTATAGATTCAGGAGACCCATTCTCTACTCCACTTACGATAGATTCATCTATTTTATAAAAATAAGTTCTTGTCTTTGCCTTTGAAGGAAGCTTAGTTCCATGTTCTGAAGTTTCTGCATTCTGTTCAGCTACTGTTTCTGTATTTTTATTATTTTTAGACTTGGATTTCTTTTTGGGCGCAGTAAAGCCTGGCATTTGTAGGAGAAGAAAGAGAGAAAGTAGAAATGTAATTTTCCGTTTTATACCACCTGCTTTATACAATTCATTCACCAGATTTTTCTACTGTCAATTCATCATCATCAAATGAATCCGAAGAATCGTCTTTTACAACAAGATTTTTGTATTTTTGCTGCACTAAAAGAAGTGCCACCAGGAAAATACATACTAAAATCATAAACAAGGGAGCACCAATTAAAGCAACAGTTGTAAAAGAGATTTTTACGATTTTAAATGAAAAAAGAGACAGCCACAATCCGAATAAAAAAATTGAGAGGGAAGGAATCGCATAACCGATTTTAATTTTCTTGTATTTATACTTCCCCGCAAAAAAAGAAGAAAAACCTACTAAAACGCCTAAAAGCGGCCACCACTGATATATTGTCCAGGAAACAATATTTGTTAAACAAAGAAAAACAAATATGCTGCCCAAAATAAGGAAAAGTCCCAGAAAAAGATGATATGCCTTGTGAGAATAAACAAAAGTAAATACAAGGGAAATAACGCCTAAAGCAAAAGCAAGGACTGGCATAAAGGAAATAATATTAATGTACTTTGAATCTGAAACAAAAATGGAAAAAATAAAAGCACATAAAAAAAAGCCAGAACCTAAATAGGCTGCAACATCCAATAAAATGAGCTTTGTTTTATTCACGGAAACCTCTTAAAAATCCAAGTTATTATTATCATTTTATATGTAAAAATTAATCTTTACAATAACAAATCAACATGCTAGATTAAAAAATATGATTATTCTTAAAAAGAACATTCTCTTATGCTTATTGCTTTGCTGCTTTTGTTTATCTGCATGTAAAAACGTTAAGACAGAAAACACACAGGAAGAATTAAAAGAGATTCTCCTTACACATAAGCTTGAACCAAAACAAAGATATGCCATTATTAATCAGATGGCAAATAATCTGCTTTCAAAGGAAGATTTTCAGGGAGTAATTCTTCTGCTTACAAACTGGGTCGAAGAAAATCCTGATGATATGTATAATTCCTACTGGCTTTTAATGACTGCCTATTCTTATCTTTCGCTGAATGCTGAACCTGTAGCTGAATATTATTTTGACCGCATTCTGCAAACCTGCCCGGATTTATTATACAAAGACACATCAATTCATTTTATGTGCTTACAGAATCTTATTCAGATAAGTAAGACACCTTCGCATAAAATTAAATATTTCAACGAGCTTATAAACAGGTTTCCTGACAATATAAATACAACCGAGCTTTACCTGCGCCTTGCCCTTGAATACGAAAAGGACAATCAGTGGGATCAGGCGCTGAAAACTTATACTCTCTTTCTCCAGCAGCCGGATGCAACAACAATTCAGATTCCAGGAGAACCAGATGCCTATAAAAAAGCAAGACATCTGATTGATTTTAATAATTCTTCCAAAGACTGGACTTTTGAAAGTCTTCCGGCCCTTGAAGCTGCGGTTAAAAAGGCCATCAGAAATTACGACTGGAGAGCACTTGACCGTTACAAAGCCAAGGTTAATTTCTTTTCTATGTCCTGGAAGCAGGATGAAATGGATGCCAATGCCCAGGAAGTATTTTCTATGCATGACTGGATGCATGGTAATAAAATACGTTACAGCGATACTCTGGATGACACCTCAACTCCTACAGAAGCATATTTAAAAACCTGGGGTTGGGTTAATTTTACGGCTGTAAATGTATGGTATTTTTATTTTAGAAAAATTGATTTTCCTCTTGCTCCTGATATTAACGGAAACTGGGAATGGGCTGGAATCTATATAGGAAACAAACTGTGAAAAAAAGATTTTTATGCATTTTTTTTCTTTGTTTCATTTGTATGGGCTTTTATGCTGAGGATATCGAAGAGCTCAGTCCTGTAGAAAGTGATATTGTTACAGAAGTCCTTGCAACTGTACCTCCGGCGACACCTGTCATAGAAAAAAAAGAACTCACCCTTCCCGGCTGCGACAGAAAAGAAGTAGACCGCTTCCGCAAAATATACCTTGATAAGAAGGGCGAAAAACAATTACAGGACGCACTTGAAAACGCTGTCAGCTACAGATTGTACGTGAGGCGCATGTTACAGGAAAAAGAACTGCCTCCGGAGCTTGAATATTTGCCGGTAGTTGAATCAAATTACAAATCATCTGCTAAATCCAGGTCCGGTGCAATCGGCTTATGGCAGTTTATGGCCAATAGTGTAAAACCCTTTCTTGAAATGAATGATTATGTTGATGAACGCTATGATCCCTGGAAATCTACAGAAGCTGCACTCAGAAAACTTACAGATAATTACAGAGTTTTCAACGACTGGCTGCTGGCAATTGCTGCCTACAACTGTGGCATGGGTGCACTTAACAAGGCTTTGTCAAAATCACCTGTAAAAGATTTCTGGTATTTATCGGAACATAATTTAATTCCACTCCAGACTATTGATTATGTTCCAAAATTACTTGCTATTGCTGATATTGCAATTAACAGCGAATATTACAAGGTCGATATTCCTTCCCATGAAGAAGAATATGATGCTCTTTATAACGAAAAACATGGATTATTTGATTTTGTAAGCGTAAACAAGGCCTATTCCCTTAGTCAGCTTGCACAGGAAATGCGCATAGATGAAGATTTGATGAAGCAACTTAATCCTTCGTATATAAGAGGATTTACACATCCGTCACTTGAATCACAGATTAGACTTCCACTTGGAACAAAACAGCCGGCAACAGAAGCCCTTGCTAAATTAAAACCTATGGATTTTCCTCTTAAATACAAAGTTGTTTCTGGTGATTCACTTTGGTCAATTTCAAGACGATATGGTACAAGCGTAAAAGCAATATGTGAGCTTAACGGAATAAATGAAAATGATATCCTCAGAATAGGAAAAATTATTTATATTCCGTCAAAATAAGTCGATAATGAACTGATGAAAAAGAATCTGTATAAAATAATTAGTTTAAGCCTACTTTTACTCGCTTCAAAAGCTTTGTTTGCTTTAGAACAAAGTATTGAAGCAACAAGCGACATCAATTGGGTAAGCAGAAAGTTTACTTCCAGAATCTCTCTTGATACACAAAAAGCAAACCTTCAAATGCCATCGGGAAAAAAGAAGGCTTCTGCATTTATTAAGACTAAAATGCCTCAACTGATTCAATCATCCCTTCTTTCTCTTTATACAGATTCAAATAAAACAATTTCTGACAATATTATCAACGAAGATTTATCTCTGGATACAATTTACAATTTCATAATGAATGGTTATAAAACTCCTGATGTTTTTTCTACAGATATTTTAAAACTAAATACAACTAATACATTGAACGTAAATGAACTGGGACAACATCTTGTAAAACATAAAAATCCATATTCTCCTGAAGAACCAATAGATACAGTTCCTTCACGCCCTTATTCAGGAATTATAATTGATGCCCGCGGAAAATATCCTGTTCACGGCGAATACGTAAAAAGTACTGTTTCAGCCTGTTTTTTTCCTAAAATATGGGATGAAAACATGAACGTTATTTTTGAAAAAAGCATGGAAAACCCGGACATAATTAAAAATGAAGGTTTTGTCTGCTATGATTATTCTGATAATCCGGAAAGATATGTTAATAGAATAGGTTCGGATCCTCTTTATATAAAAGCGATTCAGGTCTTTGGACGAAACAGAACAGATCCTGTAATAAAGCGCTCAGATGCTTTAAAAATCCTTACTGTTCCAGAAAACCTTGCTCTTTTAAAAGCAGGAAAAGTGGTTGTCCTTCTTGATAAAGAAAATCTTATTTACAACATTGCACTTCCAGAAAAAGACGAATCTTATTATGTAAAATATGAAGAAGTTAAAAACTACTTCTACCAGAATAAAGTTTCTGATGTTGAAATAGTTGATTCTATTGATGGTATTCTCTTTTCAGTTAATCTTAATTTCTATCCTGATTCTCCAGATTTACTGCCGGGTGAAAGTAACAGAATTAGTGAAATTGCAAAACAATTAAAGAATCTTTTGATAGACGACGGTTACACAATTCTTGTAGAAGGCCATACTGCTGATGTAGGAAAACCTGTTGGACAGCTAAATCTTTCTATTGAGAGAACCCGAACGGTTATGAATGCTCTTATTGATGAAGGTCTTGATGAGAAACTCTTTACCTACAAGGGCTATGGTGGAACAATGCCGATTGCAAGCAATCAGACAGAAGAAGGTCGTGCACAAAACCGACGTGTTGATATTACAGCAAGACCTAGAGCAACTTATATTCAGAGAGACTGGTAGAAATCTGATTTTTAGATTACATTACGACGTGCATTTTTTTCTTCCAAAAGTGCATTTTCAACTGATTGTAATAATTCATTAAGGTTATAACTTGTATCTGAAGAAAACTCAACATACACGACAGTACTTGAAATAAGAAATAGTGAATTATTTTTTTCTACCCAGTTTATGCTTGCCTTAGAAATTAAATCTTTGATATTGAAAAAATCTTCTGGTGCAATATTCTTGCTTATAATTACAAACTTGTCATCGCATATACGTCCAATTAAAGAATCGTTTGTAAAAATAGATTTTAATATTTCTGCAAAGGCATTAAGGGCGGCATCCCCTGCTTCGTGACCAAAGTTTTCATTAATTTTTCCAAACTCATTCAAATCACAATAAATCAACAGACCTTTACGCAAATCTTCTTTTGCAGTTTCAAGGAAAGCAGTTCCAAAGTCAATTATTCCCTGACGATTAAAGAGTTCTGTAAGATAATCCTGATGCACATACTTGTTGAACATAACTGGTTGTGCAGTGAGAGCTTCCTCTTCACGCTTCTTTTTCTGGGCTTCAAAGCGATTTAATGAAGCAATCATTTCTGAAACTGAATATCGTAAGGGTTCATAAACTGCAATATCTATATCAAGTTTTTCTATGAACATGTATCCAACCTGTGTAGTTCCACTGAATAAAGACATTGCAATTATTGGGCGTTGATCTTCGCTTATAAACTGCTCTGGCAGCATGCACTCTTTAGGATCAAAATAAACAGGTGAATCATAAAGATTAAGGATTTCGTCTTTCTGAGGATTTGAAGCACAAATAACCTTTGCATGATCTGGCAGATGGAAGTAATCAAAATTATAAGGAGTCTCGACCGGATGTTCATAAGCAACAAGTACAACATACGAAATGCCGAAGGCATGGAAATTATAGGTCATTTGATAAAGAATATCTTCCTTACATAAGCCGGCCTGGATTTCCAGAAATAGTTTTGTCATTCGGAACATCTGGGTTCGGTTTTGATACCATTCATAAACCATAGAATTAGAAGAAACATCTGCAATTGAAGCCCTGTCGATTTCAAGGAACTTATTATTGCGTACTTTGTAAAAAAATCTCTGAGCTCCTGTAGATTTTCGTAAAATTGCTTTTGCTTCGATTTCCTGAACAGATGGAACCTTTTTACCAACCAGTAAATCATACAAAGTTCTGGCAGCTACATAGCCCTGCTGAAAAACTCTCTGATCAATGGTTGAAAGAGATGGAATACAGTAAATTGATTTTCTAAGATTATCAAATCCGGAAATAACAAGATTTTCAGGTACTTTAAGTCCACGTTTTTTTACATAATCCATTACAGCAAGTGCCGTATCGTCATTAAGACAAATTATAGCATCATAATTAAACTTATCATTTTTATTTTCTGTTTTTGTCAATTCATACATTGCAGAAGAATAACTTAAACTTGCTCTCCATACTTTTACAGTCTGAGGAGAAATATTATGTTCTTTTATAACCTGCCAGAATATTTTTTCACGAAGAGTAATTTCATCCGATTTACTGTTAGCAGACATAAAGGCTATTTTTCTGGCTCCAATATCGCGGACTACATGCTCAACCAGGGATCTGAAGGCCATTTCGTAATTTACAACAATGGAAGGAATGCCTAATATTTCTGTAGAAATATTGACTACAGGAATGGGAGCAAAAGATTTTATGTAAGAAACAAAGGATTCCAGACTTTTGTTGTGAGTCTGGGTTGTTGAAGTAACAATAATACCATCTATATTTTTCTGCGAAATAAGTGAAGTTATAGCAACACACTGATAGTCAAAATTATTGGATTGAGAGTTCAACTGCCCCATTTGAAAAATATAAAAATCTGCATTCATTTTTTTGCAGGAGGCATTTACACCTTCAATTAAAAACTCAGAGTATTCCGAAACTAAAAAATCAACAAGTAAACCAATTCTCATTCGTCTTTCCATAATTCTGACCTTATTTCTTATTTTTTTTCGCCTGCTTATCTATGTACAGTGACGAATCAGCTTCTGCCAGAAGCGCCTTTAAATCATAACCTGTCTTTTCAGAAGGGTATTCAGCATATCCCATACTTACAGACAGATTGAAAGGGGATTTTGTTTTCCAGGCCCATTCCTTACAATCTGCATCAATTTTATTCTTGATAGTGAAAAAATGTTCTACAGAAAGGGTTGGACTTAAAACCGCAAACTCATCCCCCGAAAGATGTGCGACAATATCATTTTCCCTGAAATTATTTTTTATTATTACACCAATAGATTTGATGGCTGTATCTCCTGATTCATGTCCATAATTATCATTTATTTTTTTAAGACCATCCATATCACAATAAATTATCAAACCTCTTTGAGACATGGACTGGGCCAGATTCATAAAGGAGCTTCCAAACTCTATAAAGCCCCGCCTGTTTCTTAAGCCGGTAAGGTAATCTGTATGGACAATAATATCCATTTTTTGATATTTATCTGTGATTTTGGATTTTTCATCAACAATATTTGTATAAGAAAAACAGGCAGCCAGCTGATTTCCTATGGCTTTAAAAATAAGGCTGTAAACTCCCAAATCAAAATTATCACGACGGATTACAAGATAACCGTACTGAAAATGATTATGGAATAAAGAAGAAACAATAAAACCATCAGATGTGTAGTTTAAAAATCCATCTGGAAGAAGTTTTTCTCTTGGATAAAAGAACTGAGGTAAAAAAGGTTTCTGCGTATTAAAGCCTGTTTTGTAATCAAAACCTCCTATAAGGATTGCATTTTCTGGAAGTTCAAAGCTGGTAAAGGGACTTGCAACTTCTACAGGTTTTTCATAAATAACAATTGCAACAGAATGGAAACCATAATTTTTTAATTCTCTTGTAAGCAATTCACCTATACTTTTTATATCTGTATCGTAATTCAATTCTGAATAAAAATATGCTGCCTGAAAAATCTCCTGACGTTTTTTGTACCATTCAAATACAGAAAAACGGTCATTTAATACCGGGTGAGTTTCATCCAGAGCATTGTTCAGATAAGCAGGAAGAGAAGCAATCGGATATTTTTGGGAGGACTGGCGCAGAATTGCTTTTCCCTCAATTGTCTGAAGTTTTGGAACAGTTTTTCCATCAAGCATATCACATAGGGTTTGAGCAGCTATATAAGCCTGTTCTGCGATTCTTTGATTTACAGAAGTTAAAGTCGGTTCAGAAATGGAAGAACGTCTTATATCATCAAAACCGGTAACAATTAAATCCTGGGGAACTTTAAGTTTGAGCTGATTCTGACAGAAATCAATACAGGCAAAAGCCATGTCATCATTAAGGGAAACTATTGCATCAAAATCAAAGGTGCCGTTCTTTTTATACCAGTTTTCTATAGTGTGATAGGCACCGGAATATTCAAAATTGGTATTCCAAAATACGACAGAATCAGAGGGGATGCCATTACGTTCGAGAACCTTGTTAAAAATATCTGTTCGTTTTTTTACATCAACAGAATTACTAGCTACACCTATAAATCCAAACTTTCTGCAATGCTGATATTCAACAAGATACTGAATTAATGATTCAAAAGCATTCTCATAATTCACAGAAACTGAAGGTATTCCCGGCAAATCCGCAGATATATTAACCATTGGAATTGATTTAAAATTTTCCAGAAAAGAATAAAAATCTTCATTTGAAGTTTTATGCATCTGCTGACTGGAAACAATTATGAGTCCATCAATGTTATGTTTATTTACATGTGCTATAGCGGAAACAAACTGATAATTATAATCGTTAGTAGATATATTATTTAACTCACCAATCGGAAAAATAAATGGATTAACATTATGTTCCTTACAGTATGAAGAAACCCCATCCATCAGATTTTCAGAATATTCAGATGTAAGATAATCTACTACGAGGCCAATACGACGCTTTTTCTCATCCATGTTGTAGTAAATTATAAAGGGAAAAGTTCAATTTGTCATTTAATTTGTGGTGAAAAACGTGTATATATATTAGTGCAGGACGTTTATAGGCCTCAGGTAATTAATCTTTGATTATTTGCAGAGATTTTGACTGATATTCCGGAAGAAAAGTTTTTGTTCCCTCTGGAAATCTAACTTCGATTTTATATTCTCCTTTGGTAAAATATGCGGATTGAATCTCCCCATAACCGAAATCATCGTGATAGATTTTTGTTCCTTTTGTCCATTTTTCGGCAAGATAGGATTTATTTCCGTAGTTGGCAGCGGCAGATGAATATTTTCCGTAGCCGCTGGTGGCGAAAGAAAATGGCTTTTTCCCTATTATCTTAAAAGCGGCGGCAGCTTCTGTCAGGAAAGGGCTTGGTCGCATGAAAGAAAGGGAGCCGTACATGTAGCGCTTGGTTACAGAAGTAACATACAACTCATTTTTTGCACGGGTAATTCCAACATAAAAAAGTCTGCGTTCTTCTTCCAAATCTGCACCAGCTTTATCACTACGAGGAAAAATACCTTCTTCAAGACCGGTTATAATAACTTTATTGTATTCAAGACCTTTTGTATTGTGCAGGGTTATAAGAGTAACAAAATCATCGGCAGACTTGTCGCTTTCAAGTTCAAGAGAGCGGTCGAGATTAATTGTATCTAAAAAAGCCAGAAGTCCGGTCAGAGAACACTCATAATGAACAGCACTGTTTACAAGTTCCTGTAAGTTTGCAAGACGTTGAGTGCCTTCGATTTCATCAGAAGCTTTATGATATACATCAAGACCACTGTCTGTAACAAAACGAGCTATAAAATCTGAAAGCTGTTTTCCTTCTTTCTCTTCAAAGAACTTTTGCATAGTCTGATAGATTTTACAAAAGTTTTCTGCTCCCTCTCTTGCCTTTTTGGATAGTTCTGAAGAAAGCGCCATCATGGCATCAATAAGATTGCAGTTATTTTGGGCTGAATAATCGCGGATCTTATCCTGACTTTTATCACCCACTCCCCGTGTTGGTTTATTTACAATTCTTCTAAAAGAGATTTCATCCCGGTTATTTGCGAATAAAGAAAGATAAGCGAGTATGTCTTTGATTTCTTCACGTTCATAAAACTTAAGAGAGCCTACAACTTTATACGGAATGTGCTTATGTAAAAAATCTTTTTCAAAAGAAAGAGATTGTGCATTTGTTCTGTACAAAATTGCCCAATCAGAATATTTTCCACCCTTAATTATTGACTTTTCTATAAGGCTGCTGCAGAATCCGGCTTCTTCTTCTGCGGTTTCTAAGAAGGCAAGAACCGGCATACCTCCATCACCACGGTCTGCAATTATTTTCTTCTGCATTCTGTCTTTATTATTTTGGACAACAAGACTGGCGGCGTGTAGGATTTTGGCGGTGGAACGATAGTTTCTTTCAAGGCGGATTATGTCTGTACCGGGAAAACGCTCAGGGAAAGTCAAAATATTCTGGACTTCGGCACCACGGAAATGATAGATAGACTGGTCATCATCACCAACTACGCAAACATAAGAAGAATTGCCTTCATTTACTCCGGACAATACCTGCAAAAGCTTGTACTGGGCTATATTTGAGTCCTGATATTCATCAACCATTATGACACTAAAACGATTATGAATGTAGTTTGCAATTGAGGGTTCATCCTGCAATATTTTTACTGGAAGAAGAATTAAATCACCAAAATCTACATTGCCGGTGTCATGAAGGCGGTTCTGGTATTCTGCATAAATGTCATTTAAATCAAACTCGCTGCCGATAAAGGTCAAATTATCTTCTGGGAAAAGGCAATAATCTTTTGCAAGAGAAATCTGACGGGCAGCTGTATGTGCTTCTTTGGCAGAAAGAGATGGAACTGCTTTTTTAACAAGGGTTGCCATATCTTCATCATCATAAACGGTAAAGGAAGATTCTACGCCTGCATGTTCATGATATTTTCTTAAAAACCAGGAACCGAAAGAATGAAAGGTACGGATTTGAGAATCTTCAGATTTTGGTTCGATGGCAATAGCACGTTCTTTCATTTCGTTGGCGGCTTTTTTGGTGAAAGTAACCGAAAGAATTGAGTAGGGATTTACATGCTTCTGGTTTATGAGATAAGCGATTTTTGTTGTAATTACTCTTGTTTTTCCCGAACCGGCACCTGAAAGTATTAATAAAGATTTTCCTTCATGGACTACGGCTTGTCTCTGCTGTTCATTTAGCAGGGAAAGATACTGTTCAAAATCATTGTTGTCCATGTTTTATTCTCTTTACCTTATAAAGTTCTTTATCTGCCTCGGTTAATAATTTCTTCAATACCGAAGAAGTGGCCAGATCTGCATAACCAAAACTTATTGAAAGCTGGAAAGGCAGATTATATTTTTGAGAAAAATCTATGTTTGCCTTTTCGATTTTTTTGAATACCTGAGGTACCATTTCTACGGTCATTCCCAGTGCGACAACTCCAAACTCATCACCGCTAAGACGTCCAATTACATCACTGCTACGGAAAACACTCTTAATGGCCAATGCCTGGACTTTTATTGCTTTATCTCCCATTGAATGACCAAAGGTATCATTGATATTTTTAAGTCCATCCATATCAAAAAAGAAAACAATTCCGGCAGAGTTCATTTCCTGCATAACATCAAGTGTCTGCTGTCCTATTCTATAAAAACCGCGTCTGTTCAAAATGCCGGTCAAATCATCAGTCTTTGATTCTTTGCTTAGGTTTGAATTGCTCTTTTGAAGTTTTGTATTTTCTATACGAAGTTTATCAGTTTCTATAATCTTTTGGGTATATTCATAGGCCTGAGAAAGCGAATTGATAAGAATCTTTAAATAAACATTATATTCCGCATATTCCCTGTTCTTTAATCTTGAAAGAATGTAACCATAATTTGCTTCGCCAGAATAGATTGGCTGAAGAATATATATACCAGGTAGCTGATTATAGGAATCTGTAGAAAAAAGCTGCTCATGAGGATCGAAAGTAATTTTTGGAGAAAAAACATCCTGCTGATTTACAAGATCAGCAAACATATAGAGTTCAGCTTTTTTAGGAAGTAGAAAATCTTCGTCAGAATCAAGATAAACAGGTTCATCATAAAAATTAATTGCCATATAATCCATATCTATCTGATTGACTACAAATTTTAAATTGAAGAAAAACTGTCTCAAAGTGTTGGAACCTTTGAGCATATCTATAATTGTTACGATATTATTCTGTTCATTCAGATGATTTGCTTCTTTAAAGATTGAGTTCTCAAAACGTGAATCTTCACGAAACTCCTTACCTTCTTCATCTTTATAAAGGCAAACAGAATTATTTTTGTCTATACAACCACAAGACTGCCTGTATTTTGGGAAAAGGCTTGTATAATGAAAATGTTCAACAGTTTTTCCTTCAAGAACATCACACACTGTCTGGGCTGCATTTTGTCCTAATTCAAAAATCTGCTGATTTACGGTAGAAAGTTTGGGATCTGTTAAAATTGAAAATGGAGAATCATCGAAACCAATTATTTTTACATCTTCTGGAACTTTTACCCCGATTCTTGATAAGACATTCAGCATGCCCAAGGCCATATTATCATTGGAAGCTACAACAGCATCAAAAGTAACATCTTCCTTTGATTTTAAAATATCTGAAAGAACTTCTTCTGTTTTTGTTTCTGTAAAAGCACCATCCCATACAAGTTCAGGATAAAACTCAAGCTTGTTTTCCTTAAGTCCATTTTTAAATGCTTCAAAGCGCTCAATAGCTTCGGAAGAATTGGTAGAAACAGCAGAAAGAAATGCAAATTTTTTGCAACCATGCTTTTCTTTTAAGTGCGATACGGTCTGAAGAAAAGATTTTTTACAATCAATCAGTAAGGAATAGGTATTATCAAATTTTAAAGGAACTCCTACAGAAATAACCGGCTTCTGGGAAAAGGCTTTTACACCTTTTATAAAGTTTTGAAGTTCTATAGTCGGAGTTGCACAATAAACTCCAGTTACAACAATTACAGCATCAATCTGTTCAGAACGCAATAACTCCATTGAAGTCCAGTACTGATAATCAAAAATACAAACTGTACTATGAGGAATTTTTGTCTGTGTAAAAATAAATCTAACGTCTTTATTTTTTGCAAATTCTGAAACACCGGATAGAAAATCAAAAGCATAACTGATTGCAAAGGTCGGTATTATAACTGCAATATTTTTCATATAACCAATTGATAATTATACATCATAATAAGAAAAATGGAAATTTTTGATTAATAAAAAGGCAAAAAAAAAATAAAAATTTATTTCTTTTTTCTAAAATCGATAAAGCGAGAATCCAAATCGACACCAGAAACAGATAGAATCTTTACAGAAACCAGATTGCCAGGTTTTACGGCCTCTACATCCCTCTTTTGCGTTAAGTCGTAACGAACAACTACACAGCCGTCAACTTCTGGGGCCTGAAACCAGGCTCGTCCTAGAGCAAGCCCTTCGTCAGAATCTTCCGAAATTTCCTGATTATTGATAATTATTTCTTCAATAAGAACATCCGTGGTAATTCCCACATACTTTTTTAGGTTTTCCTCGGTAATGCTGCTTTGCAACTGCTCCAGTCTCTCCGCCCTCGCCTTAGCAACTTTAGCCGGTACACGCGGTTTCATACTGTAGGCAGGCGTATCTTCTTCACGGCTATAGGTAAAGCAACCCGACCAGTCTGGTCTGATTTCTTTTAAGAAGTTATATGTATTTTCCGCATTTTTGTCTGTCTCACCCGGGAAGCCTGTTAAAAAAGTTGTACGAATAACAGCATCTGGCAGTTCAGATTTTATATAAGAGATAGTCTCTATGTATTCGGAAGCAGGTCCGATTCTATTCATTGCAAGGATAATATCATCATCACCGGTCTGGAAAGGAATGTCAAAATAATGGAGGAAGCGACTGTCTTTTTTAATTTCCTTAATGATGTCCTTTGTAAAATGGTCAGGATGAATGTAAAGCAAACGGACTACAAAATCGCCATCAAGTTCACTGATTTTTGAAAGCAGATAAGGAAGACTTTCCTTATTTTCAAGACCAAAGGCGGCTAAATCCTGTCCAATCAGATTTATTTCATAAATACCTTTTTCTACAAGCTCTTTGATTTCCTGAACTACGCTTTCTGTTGGTCGGGAACGAACTTCTCCACGGATTAAAGGAATTGCACAGAATGAACAATGATTTGAACAGCCTTCAG
>JAEEGK010011006.1_pt1 | contig 20764 bp, 19 predicted proteins | sample 8958771 | NCBI WGS metagenome assembly JAEEGK01 (sample SAMN16246547, study PRJNA631951) | gut metagenome | biome: gut microbiome; feature: rumen; material: SC-attached | host: Bos | place: Iran: Karaj | collected 2018-10
CAAGAGAATGCGCCCCCATACGGGCGCATCTCCACTCACATGCCGTCCACAATTCAATATTGGTCGTATTTCCAGGGAACGACTTGTTAGCAGTAGATGCTAAATTGTCTCATCCTCCTTGCGGAGGTCGGCGGATTTCTCCCCGCCTTATTCGTTACTTACTCGTGGCGTTGTCCTTTCCTTGAGTGTGAACGATTGTTGAAGATTATGCCGCGTTGCGGAAAAGGTAGTAAAGCTGCTGGGGGCTGTATGTCCAGAGCTTCGTGGACTCGTCTTCCAACTTCGCATAGAACGGCGTATCGTAGAAGCGCATCATCGCCTCAAGCGTCGAAACACCGAGATCCTTCGCCCAAAGCTGCGCGAGCCCCGCGACCTTCCAGTGCAGAAGCATATAGACGTTTGACTGGTTTATTTCTGCCATACTACCTCTTCGCTCCTCTGAAATGAAAGACAAGCCAGCGCCTCTTCTGTGTGGAACAGTATCTGGTCGAAAAGCCTCCGTGTCTTCAGCCGCTCAATTAGCGAGGCAAAAGATATGATACCCCCCTCATACAAAGTAAATGATGTATAAACCTTGTCGTTCGCAACTGGACCTCTGACAAAATCAAAATCATGCGAGAAGTCTGGCTTTTTGCGGTTGGCAAGAACAAAGTTTGCCCATGCACGACTTGGCGAAGAGAAAACCTTGCCTTTGAACGGCGACGTAAAAAGTCTCTCGTCAAGTTTGAAGGTTGACACAAATCCAGACTTTGTCCCCTCACGAGAACACTTCAACCGAACAAATCTCCTTGCCTGCGCCAACGAGCTTGTCACGTAGAATCCACAGCCAAAGTCGCCTACATGAACACCATGCCTAATCTCTGGATTACGCACCTCAACCAGACTTCCGTGATAGACCTTCATAAACGGCCCTTCCCTTTACGAACCTCTATGAAGCGTTCTATGTCATCAACTATCTGTCTCTCGCCAAAGGAGTGTAGTATGTCGTATTCCTCGTAAAGATACTTCTCAACACCATACTTGCGGAACAAGACGGCCGCCTCATGTCCGCTGATGCCGTGGATTGTCTTGTAGCATTCAATGCAAAACGCAACGAAGGTGACGATTTTCTCGTCATCTTTCACGCTCACATTCTCTAGCTTTACTGCCATTTGCTACAACACCTTTGTTTGCTCGCCGTTTCAAGACATAATATCCCTAAAGAACAAACATAAGCATGATACCAAGATTGAGGTCAAAAGTCAATGGGGTGGAGGTGGTTTTTAGCGCGATAAGTTGGAAGAATAAGCGGAGAAACAATCATTTTGCGCGACTCAACGACTACTGCAAAGACTTGATAACATAATCCGCCGCGACAGGATTGGCAACGCCGCTTTGGAATGCGCTACTTTTTCGACGTGAAAGTGGATGGCTCCTGCGATGAAGTAAGTGATTTGCACCATTCTTCCGTTATCTGCATCATCTGCATTGACAATGATGCAGATGTTTGGTATAATGGTGACGTTTTTAAGGGACAATTGTGCACACATTCGACTATAGCCATATTCCAGACGCATTACGCGACAATGACGTCTGCAATCTTGTTTCGTCAATACGCGAGTATCGAGGGAAGCAGATCTTGTTCATTTCCGCAAAGTCCGATGTCCTGAAAACATTGCTTGAAATAGCCAAGATACAGTCCACGTCTGCTTCCAACAAAATTGAAGGAATCTCAACCACGGATGCCCGTCTAAAAGCGCTCATGTCCGAGAAGACCGAGCCGCGAAACAGGAATGAGGAGGAAATTGCCGGATATCGCGATGTGCTCGCAACCATACACGAATCATATGATGTAATCCCGGCAACCCCAGGCGTGATATCGCAACTCCACCGCGATCTCTGCAAGCACATGTCCCAACAGGGACTTGGCGGACATTGGAAAACGAGCGAGAACGTCATTTCTGAAACAAATGCGGCTGGACAGACTCGAATACGATCCCAGCCATTGTCTGCGTTTGAAACCCCTGACGGTATGGAACGCCTTTGTTCGGCCTTTCGAGACGCCCGGCAAGCCCAGATTTACGACAGCCTGCTGCTGATTCCGCTTTTCATTCTTGATTTTCTCTGCATACATCCATTTGCCGACGGCAACGGACGCATGAGCCGCTTGTTGACTTTGCTCCTGTTGCACCAGTCCAGCTACATAGTCGGCAAGTACATTTCAATCGAGATGGCGATAGAAAAATCCAAAGAGACCTATTACGAAGCGTTACGGGCGGCGTCTGAGGGATGGATAGACGGCCAAAACGACCCCAAGCCGTTCGTGCGGTATTTCCTTGGCCTTGTGCTGAAATGCTATCGCACGTTTGAAGAGCGCGTCTCGGATGTCATCTCCGCGAAGATGTCAAAGTCGGAGCGCATCAAGAGCGCCGTAAACCGCATCGTCGGAAAATTCACCAAGGCGCAGATTCTTGAAACATGCCCGGACATCAGCGAAACGACTGTGGAGCGGACGCTCAAGCAGTTCCTTGACGAAGGGTTCATTCGTCGAATCGGCGCTGGCCGCGGCAGCGCATATTGCAAAGCGTAACCGACATGAACATCCTCCCGCAAGACAGGCTCGCAGACGCCTTTGCCGAACACAGGCAAAGGCTGTCAGCGCTCGCGAAGAAAAAGCTCAATCCGATTCTCCTCAAGAGGATGAGCGAGGATGATGTCTTGTCGGAAGCATACGTCAACGCGGCAAAGCGGCTGGACTATCTCGCCGCACATGACGACGTGCCGGTTTACTACAAGCTGCGGACGATACTTCTCCAGACGATATGCGACATCGAGCGCCGCCACCTTCAAGCGCAGGGACGCGACGCCTATAAAGAGTTGAGTGTTGAGAGTGGTAAGTTTGGAGTTGATGGCGGCGGTTCTGACGGCGACGTGTACGTAGGAGAGCTACCGGCCGACATTACGTCGCCCGCCTCCCGCGTTGACCGCGACGAGCGCCATGCAATCCTCCGCCGCGCACTCGCCGCGATGCCGGAAAACGACCGCGCAATCCTCGTCATGCGCCACTTCGACGGAATGGGCAATGCGGAATGCGCTGCCGCGCTGGGTCTCACGGAAAAGGCAGCGTCGATCCGATACGTCCGCGCATTGGGAAAACTGCAGCAGAAACTTGTGGAGGTCTCATGCTTCAGGAAGAACTGACAAATGATCTGCGGCGGCTCGCGGCGGAACTGGACGAACTCGGCGAGAGCGAGAGTTCGCAACCTCCTTCGTTTCCGCCGATTGCGGACTTTGAGCCAATCTCCCTCCTCGGCTGCGGCGGCATGGGGGCTGTCTATGTGGCGAGGCAGATTTCACTTGGGCGCGATGTCGCGGTCAAGGTCGTGCCGGAGAACGTCTCGGATACGCCGCTCCCGGACGAGGCGCGAACAGTCGCGCAGCTTCACCATCCAAACATCGTGCAGGTCTTTTCTGCGGGAGTCGATTCCGATTGCGCATGGTTCGCAATGGAACTGGTCAAAGGCGAAAGCGCCGAAAGGCACGTTTTCGCGTCCGTCGAGGATGTCGCGCGGCTTGGGGCATCCGTAGCCGGGGCACTTGCCTACGCCCATCGGTGCGGCATTATCCACCGCGACATGAAGCCGTCCAACATATTCATCGGCGACAGCGGGATGGTGAAGCTCGGTGACTTCGGCCTTGCCTGCCTTGTATCCGATGGTGTAATGGACACAAGCGGCGCCGGAAGTGCTAAACGGCGGAGAGGTCTCAGAGGCGAGCGATCAGTATTCGCTCGGCGTTACGTTACGCGAACTGGCAGGTCGCGGCGTTCACGATGCGCCACGCCCCCCATCCGATTTTGCCGCGATTTGCGCCAAGGCCACTATGCACAATCCATCCGAGCGCTACGAAAATGTCGAAGCGATGCTTGCCGATCTACGCCGTTTCCTTGCGCACGAGCCGGTTGCCGCCAATCCCCCATCGCCGTTGCGCCGTTTCCGCCTCTTTGCGCATCGCAACCCGCTTGCGGCATTCGGAACCGTTGCGGCGATGTTTTTGCTCGCGGCGTTTGTCGTTGCACTTGCAGTTGGATACGTGAAAACAACCCGGGCATTGGAGGCGGTACACCAAGAAGCGGCGCGTGCGGCGCAGTCGCTTGCGGAGACAATGACGAACTTCGACAGGCATGAGATCGACCCCCGCGATACGGAACTTCGGCGTGCGCTTGAGACCGCCGAGGCGCTTGCTGTGCGATTCCCCGAAGACGAGACGATCAAAGCGTCCGTTGAGGCGATCCGCAAGGCCCGCGAACGCCGCGCGAGCCTGCCAAAACGTCCCCGCCGCCCACGATACAGGCCAGATCGCCCAAACGCACCATAAAGATGATTTTCTCTGTAGATTCTCTCGCCAAAGTTGCGTTCTATAGGATGAGCGAAAACAGAAAGGACAAAAAATATGAGCAAGCTTGTAAAAGTATCGCTTGTTACTATGATGGCACTCTGTGTGCACGCAGAATGTCTCGCGCAACAGGGTGCGCAGAAATGCACTGATGGCACATGTCCGTTGCCGTCACAGGGCGAGGCGACGTTTTCCGTCGTGTCGCCAGTGCCGGAAACGGCGATCAAGCCGATGGCCGCCGCGCCGCGACTGGCGACGCTGAACGGAAAGACGATTGCACTCGTCGGCGGAAGCTTCATGGCGAATGTCACGCATCCGGAGCTGAAGCGGCTCATCCTCGCCGAGTTCCCGACGGCGAAGGTCTATGTGCTGAGCGAGATTGGTTCTGCGGGGCCGTGGCCGCGTCCTGGTGTCGTGCGACGCGAGAAAGAGGAGTTTCAGCGTAAGTTGCGCGAGTTCAAGATAGATGCCGTCGTCTCGGGCAATGGCGGATGTGGACTCTGCACGCCGAAAGAGACGGGTTCGTGCATTGCCGCTGAAGCGCTCGGCATTCCATCCGTGATGATCGCCGCGCCCGGTTTCGTGAAGCAGGCGAAGAGCGCGGCGGCCTCTGCCGGTCTGTCAAGCCTCCGCGTCGCGGAATATCCAGGTGCGTTCGCAAGCCACACGCGAGCGGAGTTGCTTGAGAACACAAGGAAGATCCTTTGGCCTCAGGTCAAGGCGGGGCTGTTGGGCGAGAAACGTGAGACACGAAACGTGGGAGGCACTGACTCGCGTCTCGCGTCTAATGTCTCATGTCAAAATAACGTGCCATTCATCACCGGAACCTTCGCCGAAGTCCAGCGCATCTTCCTCGATTCCGGCTGGACGGACGGGCTTCCAATCATTCCGCCGACGGAAGCGGCGGTGGCGGAGTTCTTGAAGTTCACCGATCTGCCGTCCGACTATTCGTTGGGCGCGATCCCGCCCGCACAGCGCGAGGTGACCGTACGGCATGTCGCGGCGAACGGCGTCATGGCGGGGTGTCCGCCGGAGTTCATGCCATTGTTGCTTGCGTTCGTCGAAGCAATGAAGGTTGGGGACTTCAGGCGTCCGCTCTCATCGACCCACGCATGGACTCCCTACTGTTGGCTGAACGGACCGGTGGCGCGCCAGCTCGGCTTCGACTGCGGACAGGGCGAGATCAACGAGCCGAAGAACGCCGTCCTCGGACGCTTCCTGAACCTCGCCATGCTGAACCTCGGCGGCTACCGCATGAAGGAGAACCGCATGGGCACGTTCGGCTACATGATGCCGTGGTGCCTTGCGGAGGACGAGGCGGCGGCGCGCAAGGTCGGCTGGGAGCCCTGGCAGGTGCAGTGCGGATATTCCGCCGACGACTCGACGCTCACCGCTGCTTCCGCGATCAACTGGGGCAACAACCTCGTCCCGGCGACCTCGGACGGCGCGCGCATCAAGGACATGATCGCATGGGACGCCGTCGAGAAGTCGCAGATGGCCGTCGCGAGCGGAATGCCCTGCACGTATCGCGTATTCCTGATGACGGAGGGCGTTGCGCGCGACCTTGCGCGGGCCTATCCCTCGAAGGACGCGCTTTGCCGCGCCGTGGAGGAGACGGCGCGCATTCCGCTTGGATCGCGCGCTTTCGCGAACTACTGGGGCAACCCCGGCAGCGCGTTTGATCCCGAGAGATATTCGTTGCGGAGACACGAGTATCGCATCGCCTCGAAAGAAGGTGCGAGGGAGACGCCGACTCCACCGTGGCTCGGCTGGACGGGATTTGAGAGTCTTGAGACGGTGCCAGCGATGGCCGAGGGCAAGAGCGCCTTCCTCGTCACCGGCGACAATTCGAGGAACAAGGAGATGTGCCTGCCGGGCGGAGGGTTCGCAACGGTCAAGATACATCTTCCGAAAGCATGGGACAAGCTCATGGCCGAGCGCGGCTACGAACCGCTGGAAAAGTTCCGCCTCACGTCAGACAAGGCTTCAAGGTGACACGTTCAGAGAAGAACGACATCGGCATCGGCTATTTCATGATGATTACGTGTGCGCTTTGAATAAGGACATTCTGCGGACTGCATCGACGAGGGCGGTTGCGGCGGGAGATGGCGAGGCGTTTTTGCGCCATGCGAGATAGACGTCGCTGACGAGCGCGGGCGCGAACGGACGGAACACGACGCGGTTGGCGAACTCCTGCGGTATCATTCCATCTATGCAGATCGCCGCGCCAAGTCCCGCCTCGACAAAGACGGCGGCGTTGTAAATGAGGTTATAGGTAGCGACCACGTCCAGCTTCCCGAACGGGCAGCCGAACCATCCGGCAAGAAACTCCTTCACCATCCCCTGCCGCGAACAGATGAGCGAAATCCCTCGCGCGTCTTTGGGCGATATGCGCTTCTTCGCTGCGAGCGGTGAATCCTTTTCGACGGCAAGCCCCCAATGGTGCGTGTAGGGCAGCGTCAGATAGTCAAACCCTTCGTAGCGTCCGGGGCCTACAAGCACGCCGAGGTCGAGCGTGCCTTCGCGAAGATGGGCAAGGATATCCTCTCCGTTACCTGACGAGACGGAGAAGTTGAGCCTTGGATTGGCGCGGCGAAGTTCCTCTGCGGCACGGGCGACAAATCGGAACGCAGGGGATTCGCCGGCGCCGATGGAGAGCGTCCCGACAAGCTCGCCACTGTCCTTTGACTTGATTTCCGCCTCGATGCGTTCGGCGAGATCGACAAGATCGTCGGCGCGGCGCTTTAGGGCGACGCCTTTCTCGGTGAGCTCGATTCCGCGAGCGCCGCGCTCGAACAGCTTCTGGCCAAGTTCGTCCTCCAATGCGGCGAGCTGCGTCGAGAGCGCTGGCTGCGACACATGCAGTCGCTCGGAGGCGCGGGTGATGTTCCCCTCCTCCGCCACGGCGAGAAAGTACCTGAGTATCCGTAAGTCCATGCCGCATAATATACCATATTCAGGCATAAGTGTAAATTATGTCTCGCCGCCTGTCATTTGCCGATATGGATTTCCCCTCGCACAACAAACCCGAAATGTTGATATAACAGCAATTTGCAATGTTGCAAGAATCGTTTGGATCAAAAGCGCCTGTACAACTCCGACTTCATCGCGGCGGCTGTACTGTCAAGCCATTGCGACAATCCAAGAACAGCACAAAATATCTGCATTTCCGTACATTTTGCTCGCATATCAAGCTCAAAACCGCCTCCGCCCCATTGACTTTCTCCACGAAATTTAGTACATTACTCATGCTTGCTTATTAGGGATTTTTATGTCCTGAAACGGCGAGCAAGGAGAAAGACATGGCAAAGTACCTTGATCCAAAGGCCGATGTGACCTTCAAGAAGGTTTTTGGCGAGCATAAAAATCTCGTCATAAGCCTCCTTAACGCCTTGCTGCCTCTAGACGAGGGAAAACAAGTCGAGTCAATAGAATATCTGCCGTCGGAACTTGTGCCGCGCACCCCGACAAGCAAGAACACTATTGTCGATGTCCGTTGCGAGGAGACTGGCGGGCGCAAGTTCATCGTCGAGATGCAGATGAACTGGACGGCGGATTTCCGTCAACGTGTCCTTTTCAACGCCTCCAAGGCTTATGTGAGCCAGCTTGGGCAGTCAGAGAAGTATAATCTGCTCCAGCCTGTCTATGCGCTCAATTTCGTCAATAAGAACTTCCAACCGGACAAGGACGACTACTACCACTACTACAGGCTAGTCCACTCTCAGGACAGCGGCGATATTCTTGAGGGGCTGCACCTCGTTTTCATCGAGTTGCCGAAGTTCAAGGCGAAGAACCTCGTCGAGAAGAAGATGCAAGTTCTGTGGCTTCGCTTCCTGACAGAGATCGACGAGAAGGCTAAAAATGCCCCTGCCGATCTTCTGGACAACCGCGAGACGTGTCAGGCATTGGAGATAGTAGAGGAATCGGCATATAGCGAAGCCGAGATGCTTGCCTACGACAGGTACTGGGATCAGGTTCGCAGGGACAAGGCGTTGATTGACGACCTTGACGATGCACATGCCAAACTCAACGCGGCGACAACGCGAGCCGACGCAGCGGTTGAACAGTTGCGGCAGACTGCCCGAAGCCTTAAGGCCATGAAACTTACCAACGAGCAGATCGCGGCGGCGACAGGCCTTTCCGCAGCCGAAATCGCCGCGCTCTAAATCCAATCTTCATCGTGAAACTGGAAATGAAAGGAGAAAGCCCATAGACAGTTATTGTGGTGGCCAGGGATAATGTTGGTATCGCTCAGTCCTCGGTTTCGCCATCGTCTGCGGCATAGCGCACCTCCGGCTTCTTGAACAGATTCCGAACCTTCTCGGGCGAACGCTTCCTTGCAGAAAGATGCGCCTCCACGGCTTCGCATACGGCCTTTGCGTCTGCCGGTAGCGCCCGTTCGGCAAGCCCAGCCTTTGCGTCTCGGTTCAGATACTCGTCCGGATTCAGTTCCGGCGAATAGCTCGGCAGGTATTCGAGCGTGAACGAATCCTTCTCCTTCCGCTCCTTCAGCCAGCCTTCCAGGCACTTGGCATGATGGACCTTCAAGTTGTCCACAATCATCGTTACCGCCCCGCCGACTTCCTTGATCACCTGTTCGATGAACAACTTGAAGATGTCGACATTCATGCTGTCCTTGAATGTCATGAACATCAGTTCGCCCTTGTTCCCCACGGCTGATATCGTGTTGCACCGAGCGGATCTGTTCCCGGCAGTCCGCAGGATCGGCGGCTGGCCTCGCCGCGCATACCCGCGCGGCTTGATGCCGTCTATCTGCACGATGGCCTCGTCCGCCCAGAAAATCCTCGCCGAATTTGCGGCCGCTTCCTTCTTTATCCGCGGATATGTCGTTGAGAGCCAAGTGTCCACCACTGCCGGATTCTGCTCGCGCGCGCGGCGTATGGGGCACTGGTAGGTGAATCCAAGTCGCTGCAGGTAGCGCCGGGCCGTCCTTCGGCATAGCGCCTTCCTGAACTTCTTTGCCACGTAGGCAACAACCGCTCGAGACGACCACAAGGCGAAGTCGAACATCAGCTGGTCGGGGTTGGTCCCTGTCACGGCTTCGAGCAGCTTCCCGACCTCTTCCTCGGAAAGCGCGGCGTTCGTCTGCGCCGCACGCCATACTAACATTATCTATGTCCGTAACAATAAAACCGCAACACGTTCTCGAACGCCAACCGCAAACGAGACCCGAAGATGGCGGAGTTCGTGTTCTGGCGGATGTTCAAGCACCTCAAGGCGATCTGCCCGGACTTCGCGTCGTGCAAGTACAGGGGCTTCCTCTCCCGCTTCAAGGAACGGGCCATACACGCCCTCGACTCCTCCACGATACAGCTGACGCTCAACTGCTTCGACTGGGCGCGGCACAGGAGGCAGAAGGCCGCCGCGAAGCTCCACATGAACCTCGACCTCGGCAACCGGCTTCCGTCCTTCGCCATCGAGGAGGAGGCGTCGCACCACGACTCCGTGCGCGCGGAAGCGACGACGGCGAACCTGAAATGCGGGGACATCCTCGTCGCGGACAGGGCGTACACCGACTTCAAGTTCCTGTGTTCGCTTGCAATGCGCGGCGTGTTCTACGTCGTGAGGTGGAAGAGGAACATCAAGCTGGGGGTCGTCTCGGCGCGTCCGGTCGAGAAGCCCGAGGCCGGGAAGAGCTCCGAGGCGAAGGTGCGAGTCCTGAATGACGAGATCGTGAAGCCTGCCATGCCGGGGACGGCGAAGTCGTACTCCTGCGACGGCGGCGTCCTCCGCTGCGTCACAGCGGAGGTGGAGTACGACGGCAATATGCTCGAGATGTCCTTCCTCACGAACAACATGGAGTGGAGCGCCCGGACGATCGCGGAGCTGTACAGGGCGAGGAGGGGCATCGAGACGTTCTTCAAGGAGCTCAAGCAGACCTGCCAGATCCGCGACTTCATCGGCTACAACGAGAACGCGGTCAAGTGGCAGGTCTGGACGGGACTCCTGGTGTACATGCTTCTGCGCTACCTCCGCCACGTCTCGAAATGGAAGCACAGCTTCTCGCGTCTCGCAGGCGTTGTGCGGGCGTGCGCGTGGCTGCGGCGCAACGTCGTGGAGCTGCTCGAGTCCTTCGGCGCGAATGGGACAGCACGTGGTGGAATCCGCGTGGTGGAGGTCGCCAAACCCCTGTATTTGCAGGCTTTCCTGCCGTTCGACGCCGGGCCAATGGGACAGCACGGGTAGAAAAGCCCGCCTTTTCGGGGCTTTCCGGCATCGCGATGAAAAACGGGGGTACGTACAGGACGTCGGCATATTCAAGAACACTGGTTGCAACACGAATTTTCGGACATTATGAACTCACTTCTATGCGGAGTGGGATGGTAGTGTAATATGGTATAATAATCGCATCGAAAGGAGAACAACATGCCTGCAATAATGGAAGCGCCCGTCATAAAGCAAAAGGAGAATCCATGATCAAGAAAGTTCTGATCATCTCGCCAATGCCACTCAAGGGCGGCAACTCGGACAAACTCTGCGATGCGTTCGCGGAGGGAGCGAAAGAAGCGGGCAACAAAGTCTAATTGATAAGCTAAAGGAATGATTATTCGTCAAACTGCCCCGTGAAAATGCGTCAAACTGCCCCGCGAAAATGCGTCAAACTCCCCCGTAGTGCTTGCGCTTGATCATAGGATATGCTATACTTTCGGCATGAATCATGCATATAAAAGCAGAATTGCCGATGCAGTTCTAGCAGACAAGCTCTCCTATATGGGGGCGGTGCTTGTTCGTGGCCCTAAATGGTGCGGCAAAACGACCACTTGCGAGCAAGTTGCCAAGAGCGCAATTTACATGGACGATCCTGAATTGATGGCCCAGAACCAAGGCTATGCAGCCATCAACGTAAAAGATTTGTTGCGTGGCGACAGACCTCGTTTGATTGACGAGTGGCAACTCGCGCCTCAGTTCTGGGATGCTGTTCGACATGAGGTGGACCATTCACCCGGTTTGGGGCATTTCATCCTGACAGGTTCGTCGGTTCCACCGGAAACAGATGTCAATGCCAAGCCTGAAGTAAGGAAAATCCATCACACGGGCACGGGGCGCATCGCGAAGATGACGATGCGGACGATGAGCCTTTTCGAATCTGGAGATTCCTCGGGGGAAGTCAGCATCGGGGTATTGTTGCGCGGCGAGGCATTCTCCGGCGCGTCGGCCAAGCCTATGCGCCTTGAAGACATGGCGTTCCTGGCCTGTCGCGGCGGATGGCCCGCTGCAACATCCATGGAATCGCGGCGTCATGCGCTCAAATATGCCCAAGAGTATTTCGTGGCAGTTACGGAGTCAGACATTTCGCGCGTTGACGGTGTGCCACGTGATCCTGATCGCGTGAAGAAACTGATGCGCTCGTATGCGAGACTACAGGGCACGCAAGCAAAGACATCCGCCATCCGCGAGGATATGCGCGCGCACGATTCCGGCGACATGGGCGACAACGCGATTCGCGAATATCTCAACGCGCTTCGGCGCATTTTCGTCGTGGAAGACCTGCCGGCGTGGAGCCCGTCGTTGCGTTCCAAGTCCGCCATTCGCACTTCCGACGCGCGCTATTTCGTCGATCCGTCCATCGTCTCCGTCTCGCTTGGCGCAAAGCCGGAGAATCTCCTTGCAGACTTGCGCACGTTTGGATTTGTTTTCGAGACGCTGGCAATTCGCGACTTGCGCGTCTATGCCGACGCAGTCGGGGGCGAAGTGAGGCACTATCTAGACCGCAACGGACTTGAATGCGACGCCATAATCTCCGACGAGGACGGCAACTACGGTCTTGTTGAAATCAAGCTCGGCGGCGAGCCATTGATCGAGAAAGGCGCAGAGGCGCTGGACAAGCTCGCCTTGAAGATCGACACTGGCCGCATGAAGCCGCCGGCATTCAAGATGGTTCTCACGGCCGTCGGCGACTACGCCTACACGCGCAAGGACGGAATCGTCGTCTGCCCCATCGGGGCGTTGAAACCGTAAACACATGGGCATCCATTCTCCATTCGATCACGAGCAACTTCCCGCCGATGACCTGTTCTCGGCTGGGGCGTATGCCGCGAGCCCGGCGAGGACGCGCTCGGAGGCGCAGGAACGAGCTGCGGAACTGATCGCAAGCCGTACGCTTGCCGTCGGCAGCATACTGACTAGCGACAATGCCGTGTTCCATGTCGCGTTCCTCTCCGCGCTCGCGGATTTCCGTTCCCGGCATGAATTCGAACCGCTGTACGAGGACTTGCGGGAGGCTGTTTTAGGCGAGTCTCAAAATCCGCGCCAAATTGAAGAATTCAACGCAGACCTCAAGCAACTCGAGGAATGGAAGCTTGTGGGGCGTCGCATCGAGAAGATGCGCGTGCGGGGATACCGCGACAACAGGCGGCAGAAATTCCGATTCCGCATCTGCGACGACGCGGCATCGTTTGTGGAGTGGCTTCGCGCACGACGGGAGGAGGACCTCAATCCACGAGCGGCGGACACCGACAACCTGCTTGGCGCGCTCAAGTCAGCGCTCGCGGAAATCCAGCGCAGGCTGAAGCCAGGCGAGCCGGATGCCGACACGGCGCGGGACGTCATGTACGGCATCCAGCGCGCGGACGACCTGACGGACGACGTTGCGACGAGCCTTCAGAAGCTCGACAAGCGGCTGGACGACTTTGTCCGCGCCGCGTACGACGTTTCCGAAGCCGGGGAAGTCATCGAAGAACTCTCAATCTTCCGAGATCGCTTCATGAACCGCATCGGACGTCTTCGACAGGAGATCGTTCCTGAAATCGACAAGCTGCGTTCGCCTCGACAACTCGAACGACTCGCCCGTTGCGAGGGGAAGTTCCGCGAGGAGATCGGAAGGTTGCGGCACTTTGCGCCCGGAAGCGTTCGCGCCGCCAAAGACGTATTGGACGAACTCGCGCGATTCTATGATGCCGGCGGACAGCTCCAGGAACTCATGCGCCGCGTGTCCGACTCCGCGCGCAACGTCTGGAAGAAGCTGAACGCGCGGCTCCGGGAACTGGAGCGCCGCAACCGCCGCCTCGAGGACATCTCACGGCGCGTTGCCGAGTTCTCGGGAATGTCCGAGGACGCCGTTCCGAGCGCATGGTTGCGCGGATTCCTCCAGCCTGCGTCGATGGTCGGAGACATGCACATCCGTCCTGGCGACAAGTCGTATTTCCGAAAGCCGAACTTGCAGAGATACGGCGAGGCGGAGCACATAAAGTCCTGGGTGGAGGCTCGGTCCGAGTCGCCTGGCGCGCCGCGCGCGACGTCCATGGACGAGGCCAGGCTCCGTGAGCTGGACAAATGGCTCGTGTCGCACTGCATAAAGCCTTCTGGACCAGGCGAGGTGCGTCGGCTTTCGTCCTGCGGCGCAACCTGCGACGACGACTTCCGCAAGGCGATAGAGCTTGCCCGCAGCGCGATACTCGGACGCGGCGCACGCGCGGCGCGGATCGGCGTCAGGGGCGAAGTCCGTCCGGAAATCGCGGCTGAGATCAGCCTTGACGGACGCAGGCTATCGTTCGAGGAGCTTGAATTGACGAAATCGGGAGGCGTAAAATGAGTGCAAAGGAACTGCGGCTCGAGGAAATCATGGCCGAGAGCGGACAAAATGAACAGAAGGTTCAGAAGATACTGAACATTCTCCTGGAAGCGCCGTATTTCTACCGGGATGACGATCTCTCGCTGTTTCTCTTCCTCTCCAAGTACAAGCGGGCGTTTGCAGGCTTTTTCAAGAAGTTCTACGGCTGGGACATCCTCGTCGATCCCAAGTGCGCGCGGCTCTACAAGCCGGCGTGGTTCAACGAAAAGGTGACGGAGGTGAACAGGGACATGTTCAACTTCACCCGCCGCGACGAATGCGTGGCGTTTCTTCTCCTGCTGGAGTTCTTCGAGCGCCAGTTGCAGGAGCAGTCCGTCTCGACGGAGGAGAAGGACAACCTGCGCTTTCGGTTCGGTACTTTCCTCGAATTCGCCAGCCAGCGTTTCCGCGAAGTGTTTCCAGACCGCACGGCGTTCTACACAGACGAGCAGGTGCGGAAAACCATCCGCGCCATCATGCCGTCGCTCCACAAGTACAGGTTTCTTCGCGAGATACCGCGCGGCGACGAGGACGTGAAGGACGACGACACGATCTACGAGTGCCTTCCCGCCATGTGGCTGTACAAGGGCGAGCGCCTGGCGACAAGCCTCTCGGCAGGATCAACTGCACAGGATGCTTCGTCAGTCAACGGAACGGAGGCGTGACATGGCTGCGAAAAGAGATTCATTCAGGATTGTCAGAATCCGCTTCGTCAACTTCCACAACCTCGGCACGGGAACCGTCGACCTGCCGGGCGGCGGACACCTCTTCCTCCTTGGCGACAACGGATCGGGGAAGACAACGATTCTTGACGCGATACACTACGTCCTCTCCGCCGGCGACATCGAGTTCAACGCCGCCGCTCGCGTGGCGGGCGCTAGGAACGCCGGCGGCCGCAAGGTGCAGGGCGTCGTAATGCGCTACAATGTCGAAGCCGGAGGTCCGCTCAACAAGGACGGCGGCATCACCTACGCCGCTCTTGAACTTGCCTCGCCGGAATCGGGACGCAAGGTGTCAATCTGCATCGGCCTTTCGGCGACGGACATGGACGTCGCCTACGACAGCTGGGGCGGAATGGCGGACGTTCCCGTCGCAGACCTTCCCCTGACAGCAGAAGACGGCGGGCGGACGCGCGCGACGTTCCGAGACGAGTTTGCCAAGCGCATGAAGGCGGCGGGCGGCCGCTACTATGCGAAAATCGGCCAGTACGCAAATGCCGTGGCGGAGAAATTCTTCGACGACGCCGAGACGTACCGCAACGTCTGCCGCATCCTCGCGACCGGCAAAGCGTACCGCGAGATAGCATCCAAGGCGGGCAATCTCAACGAACTCTTCCGCCAACTGCTTGAGGAGCCGAACCGCGAGAAGTTCACGGAACTCGTCGACGGGCTCAAGTCGATTGACGAGAGCCGCGAAAGTCTCGACCGCCTTGAAACGAGGCTTAATTTCCTCAGGAAACTGAAACGCGGACGCGATACGCTGGTGCGAACCAAGGAAAACATCGTCTGCGCCGCCTGGCGGCGAGCTGATATTGAGTTCTCCGATGCTATGGCGCGTGAACGCGACCTGGAGGCCGGACGCGAAAAGGTCGTCGCTGAAATCAATGCGGCGAACGGCGAGCTTGCGATGTTAAAACGTGAACGCGGCGCCGCGCAGACTGAACTCCAGGACTTGAAGGCGAAGGATGCCTCGGGACTTCTTTTGCGAGAGAAGCAACTTTCACAGGAGGTGTCGGACATCGATGGTGAATGCCGGGCGAAGGATGCCGCGAGCAGAAAAGCTTGTGAGTCAGCGCATGAAGCCGCGGAGCAAGTTGCGGAAGCGAGGCGCAATCTTTCGGAAGAGGCAAAGAAGCGGGCGGTTGCCCTCCACAAGCTTGCTGCGGACGTCCCGGTCTCGGCCATGCCGGTCGTTTCTGCGCTTGACGCCGCCGCAAAGTCCGATGCGCCTGAAGAGTCCGACGTGAACGCTGACGGACTGCGCGACGAACTTTCCGCCGCAACCGAGAGCGCCATTGCAGAGCGGGAGACAAGGAAACGCGACGTGGAGCGCGCAAAAGAGGATGTCGCGCGGCTTGGAAAGGAAATTGCAGAGCTTGAGTCCCGCCAGGAACCGGAGCCGGACATTGCCGGATTCGCCGCCGCGAGAACGGCGGTCGATGAAAAGCTCTTCAAGGCGACGCCTCTCTATCTCCACATCGAACCCCGCGCGGACATGAAAGCTGCGGATATTGCCGCGTTCGAGCAGGTGGTGGGCGATGCGCTGCTCGGCACGTGGCTTGTCGAGGAAAGCGAAGCGGATGCCGTGCGCATGGAGTTCTTCCGGCACCACCGGGAACAGTCCATTTACGTGCGGACGGGCGATTTCTCCTCTCCTGCCGAAACCGACTGGGTGGCCCGGTTCGTCGATGCGGCTGAATCCGATCCGGACGCAGTGCTTGCGCTCAAGGCCGCGCTTGCCGCGCGCGGCGGATTACATATGAAAGACGAAGTCGATACGAAGATCGTCGCGTTCCGGGGACGCGAACAGCCGCTTGCCGCGGTGAAACCACGGCTTCTCGGGTCTAAGCATCGCCAAGAGGAACAGAAGCGGCGCATTCGAGCGAAGCGTGAAGAACTTGCGTCCGCGGAAAAGAATCGCGATGCGGCATTGCGACGCTGGAGCGAAGCCGAGGCGGCGCTGAAGCGCGTCCGCGAACTGTCGAAAGCTGTTGATGCGGCGCTGACTGCGTGGGCAGGTGGGCGCGAGCAGGTTCGCGGCGCGTTGCAGAAAATGTCGTATCTCAAGGCAGATGCCGAGAGCGCGGCGGCAGAGGCGGATGAAACGCGAGGTCGGCTGGAGCGGATGCGCGAACAGCTCGAATCCGTGCGCCTCAAGATGAAGAGCGAGGGCGTGAGCGCGGCGCTTGAAAAGAGGATCAAGTCCGTTGAGGATCGGCTTCGTGTCCTTGACGGCAAGATTTCTTTCCTCGATCGCGAAATCGGAGCGAAGAGTCAACGTGTCGTCGGGATCGATGCGGGAATCGGTGATGCGCGGAATGGCCAGCGTGCGGCCGAGGCGAACCGGACGGCGGCGGAGAAGATGCTCCCCGGCGTCGCCGGACTTGTCGTAGAGCGGCTTGGCGAGGCTGGATCGTCCGTGGCATCGCTAGAGTCTTTTGTTGAAGAACTGAAGCGCAAAGCGACAGAAGGCGAGACGACGCTTTTGCGCGACATTTGCGAGCCGATCGGTTACGACTATGCGTTTCGGTTCGATGCGACGGCGTGTACACTGACCGACCAGCGCGGCGAGCCGATTGATTCCGTGCTGGAAAACGAGAGTGCGCAGTGCGAGGCGCAGAAAGGAATAATAACAGAGAGGACGCAGCGCCTTTTCCGCGACATTTTCGTTTCTGATACTTTGCGCGAGCTTTGGGATAACGACCAGCGGCTCACCCAGCTTTCGCTCAAGATCAACACGATACTGAAAGACCGTTATTTCGGATCCAGCCGCTATTCGTTCGGACTCAAGCCGGTGGCAGATTACGAATCCCTGCTGGCGCTCATCAGGAAGTACACTGCGTACGGAGCGGGCGAGGACGGCGATGAGATAGCCGATTTCGTGGAGGCGCACAGGGACGCTATCCTCAATGCGCAGCCGGGTGAGATCCCCGAAATGTTCGACTATCGTAACTGGTACGAGTTTCAGCTGAAGATGGTCACACGCGACAACGAGGGTAAGATTATCGACAGATCGGTGAGGTCCGTCGGTTCCGGCGGCGAGCAGGCTGTGCCGAACTATCTGCTCATACTGACTGTCGCCGCATTTCTCTACCAGGGACGCGCGGGCAACCAGCAGGGACGCGCGGGCAACCAGTCCCTCCGGCTTCAACCGCTTCTTTTCGACGAGGCGTTCTATGGCATCGATGCGGCACGCCGTGACCAGTTGCTGTCCTTTGCGAACGATCTTGGGCTTCAGCTCTTCGTCGCGTCACCAGACCAGGACGGCGTGAAGAAGGAGCTTCCGCGCACGACATCTCTCTTCGTCGTCAAGGACGAGCATTTCGACGTCCATCTCTACCATTACACGCAGGACATTACTCCGAAGCAGACAGACCTTTTCGCGGCGCCGGAACCAGAAACGCCGGAATCGCCCGCGTTTTCCGCAGGGGGAGGCGAAACATGAGCCTTTGCTCGGAGATTCTGGAAGACCGAAACGTTAAAAGTCTTGCGCGCAAGCTTGCGCGACGCACGGAAAGTGCTAATCCGATTTCTCCCGAGATCGCTGTTCCCGCCACTCCGGAAGAGTGGGCTGCAATCGCGAAGCTTGGACAGTTGCTCGGCGTGGCGAGCCGGCAGGTTGGCAAAAAAGCGGTGTTTGCCATACCTCCCGAAAGACGCGAACCGTCGTCATGGGCGTATCTGCGCGAAGTGTTTGAAAAACCGTCGCCGACGTCATCAAGCATGGATGAAACGTTTCGCCGCGCCCGTCTTTTTGCACCAGGAGATGTTGTAGATACGCTGCAGGCCGACGAGATCGTAGCCAGATTTGTCCGGCGCGATTCAGATGCGGCGCGGGAATTCATTCGGATGCTGGAATGGGCGGCAAAACACATAGGCTGCGATCAAACAAGAGAAACGACGACACTCTCGCAGGCAGGCTCGGATATCCTTGGCGACAGCAAGTCGCTTCGATCCGGGGGACGGCGCGCAGTATTCGAACGCATCGCGTCCGCCGTTGCGGGCTTGGATTCCGAGGACGGCACGCGAGATGCGCTTGCGCGCCTGGGTATCGAGGAAAATCCGTTTACGAGCAGCGTGACGGTCTTCGCCCCATTCTCGTTCTCGCTTGAAGCGGGCGGGGTGTGCGATTATCCGGAGAGAATGTTCAGGGCCGGTCTTGCCGTGCAACTTCCGAGGCAAACCGTCATGCGCATTATGTCCGTGCATCTTGCGGAGGGTTTTAGACACATCATGACGAGCGAGAATGCTGCGCCGTTCGAGCAAATGGTCAGGGCGGGCATCCCATGCCTCTATACAGAGGGATATCCCAATGCGGCGGTCTTTCGACTTCTAAAACTTATGGCCGTCGAGGGCGCGACCGCCGACCATGCCGGCGACGGAGACCTTGACGGCTTTCTAATAGCCGACCGTATTGCAGCCGCAATACCGGTCAAACATGTATTCGCCGACGAATTGTTTGGTTCCGATTTGGTCTCCAGACGGCCAGTGTCCGCAAGTATGCGTAAACGCTGGGAAGCATATCTTTCCACGCACGAAGATTTCCTGCACACCCATGCGCTTCGATTCGCCATGGAACATGGCTGGCCAGAGCAGGAAAGTTATGCGAATATTTGTACCTTCATAACCCAAAAGGAAGAAAAACACGGAGCTTATCGCCAACGGACGCAGCATCCGCATGACGAAGGTTGACGGCGAAGACTACATCTGCCTGACTGACATTGCGCGTCATAAGAATCCCGATTTTCCGGCGGATGTCGTCCGTAACTGGATGCGCTCGAAGATGACAGTCGCCTTTCTAGGTCTATGGGAACAGTTGCACAACCCAAATTTCAAACTGGTCGGATTCGACCAGTTTAGAAACGATGCTGGAACCAATTCCTTTGTTCTGCCCCCGCAAGTATGGATCGAGAAGACAAACGCGATTGGCATTATCTCCAAGTCCGGACGTTATGGCGGCACGTTCGCGCACCATGACATCGCATTTGAATTTGCCTCATGGGTCTCTGTCGAGTTCAAGCTGTACCTGACAACAGACTATCAGCGCCTCAAGGTTGAAGAGCAAAAGCAACTCGGCTGGTCGGCGAAACGGGAACTGGCGAAAATCAACTACCGCATCCACACGGACGCCATCAAGGAGAACTTGATTCCCGCACAAGTCTCCCGCGCCCAGATGAACATCATCTACGCGAGCGACTTCCGCCAGAGTGACTACAGCCGCTACCTCGGTCAGCCTGTGCGTCCCGTCCGGGACGCCGACTAGCGCGCTAACTGTGCGCCGCCGATGGCTTGCCTACGGCTTGAAGGATACTCTTCGCGTTCGAGCGGCACATCGCGGCGGCTGCATTGTCAAGCCAATACAACTTTGCACCGCGATTCAGCGCCACATTGCGAAATGTCGGAGACGCCCTTGCATACCCTACGGGGGTAAGGTATAATGCGCGACGTTTTCTGGGAAAAGAGGAAGGAAAAACGCTATGAATAAGTGCATGGAAGACGTGACTTCGCTGCAGCTGCGGCTGAAGAAGGTAGTCGGCCAGCTGAACGGCATACAGAAGATGCTTGCCGAGGACGTGCCGTGCGAGGACATCCTGACGCAGCTCAACGCCGTGAACGGCGCCCTGCACAGGGTCTCGTTCATGATCCTTGACGGGCATCTGCGGCATTGCGTGCGCGAGGGCATCGAGAAAGGCAACGCCGACGAGACGATAGAGGCGTTCGCCGAGGCGCTGGAGAACTTCTCGAAGATGGCATGACGAGGAGAAAAACAAATGAGCAAGATATGCGATCTGCTGGTTTCGTTCGCCGAGGTGTTCACGGCGATGTCCCCGTGGCTCGTCGCCGGGTTCTTCGCCGCAGGCGTCATCGCCGTGTGGATTCCGAGGGCGTGGGTGAACCGCGTCATGGGCGGCAGTTCCGGATTCTCCGGCATCATTCGCGCCGTCCTCGTAAGCGTGCCGCTCCCGATCTGCTCGTGCGGCGTCCTGCCGATTGCGACAGGGCTTCGCCGCAACGGAGCCGGCAAAGGCGCGACGGCGGCGTTTCTGATCTCCACGCCGCAGACCGGAATAGACTCCATCCTTGCGACCTACGCGCTGAT
>JAEEGK010011008.1_pt1 | contig 20756 bp, 12 predicted proteins | sample 8958771 | NCBI WGS metagenome assembly JAEEGK01 (sample SAMN16246547, study PRJNA631951) | gut metagenome | biome: gut microbiome; feature: rumen; material: SC-attached | host: Bos | place: Iran: Karaj | collected 2018-10
CATTATACTAATCATTTATTAGATTATTTTGAAATAAAAGAAAAATAATTAAAATATATAAAATATAATTATTTTAAGTTAATTTATTTAAAATTATAAATTATTTCTTAAAAAATTTTAGTATAAAAAAATTTTTTGGAAATTCCCCTTACTGAAGAATTAATATTTAATTAAATTTAATTTAAAATATATCATAGAGTAATAAAAAAATGAGAAATTATGTAAGTAATAATAATAGTAATATTAAAGGATCATGTTGATTCCAAAAGAAGATGAGTGAAAATTACCAATTATATAGTAATACAAAATTAATTCAATTTATAGAATAAAATATTATTAACACAAATATAAAATAATAAAAAAAATAAAATAAATAGAACCAGTAAATTTATTGACACAATTTTACATTATGAAGTTTTTCACAAAAGAACAAAATGAATAGAATTTTTACTTAAAAATGTAGCAAATCTTTATTTATCAAATAAAAGAAAATAAACAACAATGGATTTACCAAATCAAAATGATTTAGAATCATTAATAGAAAGAAAAACAACAATAAAGAAATAAAAAAAATTTAAATGATATCATATTATTATTATTTTTAAAATTCTTCTAAAAAAAATATAAATTTTAATTAATATAAAAAAATGTTTGAAACCCGAGAAAGTGATATTTCAAGTAGTATATCAAAATTTTTTGAAAAGAATGAAGACTTCACTCAATTATTAAACTTCTTAAACACAGAAGAAGAAACTGAAATATATGAATTAAGAATAGGACCCAAAAAACTAACAAGTAAAATAAAAAAATATAATATAAAAAAATAAATAGTTTTGGATAAAGTAATATTATCATGTCCATTATCGACTTTTGAATCAGTAATAAAAATATTATCAAAAAGATTTAGAACTCATAATATAAATTCATATGTAAATTTAGAAGATGTAGATGGAAATACATCAATAATATATGCAGCATATAGAGGAAATATAAGAATAATTCAAATATTAATTGATTATGGTGCTTCAATAGATGTAAGTACAATAAATGGTTTAAATATTTTACATATGGCTGCTCAAGGAGATAATCCAAATGTAATAATATATTTTAAGGAAAAATATAAAATGTCAATTTATTCAAAAGATTTAAAAGATAATACTCCTCTTCATTGGGCTTGTTTTAATTGTGCTGAACATTCAGTTAATTATTTATTAAGTTTTATGAATGATATTAATCAACAAAATAATTTAGGACAAACTGCTTTACATATTGCTATTTTTACAGAAAGAATTAGAATTATTAAGAAATTATTAAAAAAAGGTGCTGATTTAAATATAAAGGATAAAAATGGGAAAAATCCTATTCAATTATCTATCCAATTAACAGGAGCTTCTAGTAAAGTTACTAATGTTTTAATTGAAAATAAACCTATGAAAACTTGTTTTTATAGTAATGGAGAAAAAGGGAAAATTAATTTATTTATTAATGCTTTTACTTTTCTCTTTTCTTTAATTTTGTTCAATTTGCTCGTTTATAAATCTCAATTAAGTTATTTAAGTCCTGGATATACTGGCTTTTTTTTTATCATTAATATAATTTATTTATTGAGTTTGATTTATATTAATTCTTCTGATCCTGGAATTATTTTAAAAAAAGAAAAATGTGATTGGTTTACTTTAGTATGTAAAAATGTTAATATTAAAAATATGTGTCCTTATTGTCAAGTTCAAAAAGAAAAATTAAGTAAACATTGTTTTATTTGTAATCACTGTATTGAAGAACAATCTAATCATTGTAATTTATTGGGAAATTGTATAGGGAAAAATAATTATTCATATTATTTTTGGTTTTTATTTATGTCGATAGTTTATTCGTTTTATATTTATTTTATTTCTTTAAAAGTTTTTTTAATTAATGAACCTAGTTTACCTCTTATAGATACTCCTAAACTTACTGAAAAAGATCATATTTTACCTTTTACCTTTATTTTTAAAAGTGATTGGAAAGATGCTATATCTGTATTTGCTATGACTTGTGGATTGTTTGGTTTGGGTTTTTCAATTTTTATTATAATTAAGCAAATTCGTCAAATTATAATAAACAAAAAAATAAAAAATATTTAAGAAAGAAAAAAATAATATAATAAACCTTTTAAATTATATAAAATAAATTAAAATATTAATTTAAAACTTCAAAAAAAAAAACAAAAAAATCTTCAATAAATAATAATAGATAATTGAAAAAATGAAATGAAATGAGGTTTCTCAGATAATTTCATTCTTTGAGTGTTGACCCAATTCCTTTAGGCAATTGGGCAAAGAAGTGATAAATTAATAATTAAAGGAAAAATATATTTAATTATTGAAGAGTATGATTCCCAAATTAAGTAATGTATTATTCATAAATTTTAGAAAAATATAATTAATCTAATGGAAAGAAAATTCATAATGAAATAAATACTTGAATTGTTATTTAAAATTAAATTTTTTCTGAATAATTTTTAAATTTAGATGAACAAAATTTTTAAAGTAATAAAAGATGTGATGAAGATATTGAAAAAGATTTATTTCAAAATGTTACTTTATTTGATTGAAATTCAATATTTTTTATTTTTGAAAATTTAAGTATTGAACTTACTGGACTTAAAATTATTGTTTTCTCCTGAAAGAAAGTTATCTACTTGCCTTAGTAATATAATTTTGAGTATAAATACTATTTTTATTAGTAAAAAAGAATAGATAAAAAAAATGTTATTTATAATAAATTCTTTTAAATCTTGTTTATATTTTTTAAAAAATCAATAAAATAGTTTTAAAAATATTTTTTATTTTTTATAAAAATTAAAAAAAAAAAAATTAATAGTGGATTAATTTAGATAATTTTGGAGATGTTATTCCTGCAAATTTATTTATTGTACTATAATAGTTATTTCTTTTATAAATCTTATATGATTGATTTGGATTTAATTGATTATAATCTCTAATTTTTCTTGATTGAGAAAAACTAAAATTACTATTATGATTATTACTTTGAGAATAATTTGCTTTTTTATTTCCAACTCCACTTTCAGGTAACATATCATTTAATAAAATTTTATTTTCCAAAAATTTTTTTTCAATATTATTTCTTGAATTTAATCTTCTTTCATTAAAGGAAGGTGATTTATTTAAATTTTGTTTTTTAATTTTTTTAGAAATTAAATTCTTACTTTTTATCTTATAATCATTTGATAAATCACCCATAATATCTTCAAAGTTTTTATCTAAATCATCAATTGACATTTCTGAAAATTTTGATTCTCCTATATTATTAATATTAATATATTTATTATCTTTTGTTATTATTCCAAAAATATTTCTTAATTTAGTTTTTATTTTACTTTCTTTTTCTTGCATTAATGGAATTTTTTTTTCTGTATTTTTAAAAAAGTGATATTTATTATTATTTATTAATTTTGTTTCTTCTTCTTCATCTTCTTTTAAAAATGATTTTTTTAAATTGGAATTGTTTAAATTATTTGAACTTAAATTTTGTAAAGTGTTATAATTATAATTATCGTTAAATCCTTTTTTATTAAAATAATTTCTTATTTTATCTTTTGGATTTTCTCTTTTATTAACATTTGATTTTTTTAATTCTTTTAATTCTTTCTTTTTCTCTTTTATAAATTTATCAAATTCATTATTTTCATTTTCTCTTAATTTTCTTTCGTTAAATTTTTTTCTACTTTCATAAACAATTTCTTTCCAATTTAATAAAGAATCAATTGTAAAAAAATTATTTATTTTAGAATCTAAAAAATTATTATTTTTTCTTTTTAAATTTAATTGTTTTCTTTTTTCTATATCTGACCATTTATCTTCTAATTCTTTATAAAGAGAATATTCAAATGAATTTTGATCATAATTTAACTTATTATAATCTTTTTGATTCTCCATTGTTAATGGAAGATTAAATTTTTCATTTTCATCAATTTCTTTATTTTTAATGTCTGAAACATTTTCTATTTCTTTCATATCCATTTCTTGATAAATATCATGTTCGTTATTGAATTCATTTATTTCTTCATCGTAATTTTCATAATTCATTTTTTTATTATAATTTATAATTATTCTTTTTAATTTATAAATTAATTAAACTTAGATTAATTTTTTATAAGAAAATAAAAAGTTTATTTTTTTTAAAATAATTTTATTTTTAGTTATAAGAATGTAAAAGGATTATTTGGATTATTATTATTATTGTTTGTGTTAGAATTATTGCTTTGTAAATTCATAAAAGCAAAATTATTATTATTATTACTTTGATTACTTTGTCCCATTAAATTCATATTATTCATCATCATATTCATATTATTCATTGAATTTATATTTCCCATATTAAAATTCATATTATTATTATTAGTATTCATATTTCCCATATTAAAGTTCATGTTATTCATATTGAAATTCATATTATTATTATTTGAAGAATTATTTCCTCCTAAGAAATTTAAATCCATTTGATTAAAACCTGAATTTGTTTGATTTTGATATGTATTTTGATTGCCAAAATTATTCAATCCTATATTTAAATTCATATTATTATTATTTGATGTTGTAGGTTGAACTGATGGTGTTCCTAAATCATTTAATAAATTATCTAAATTAACTTGTTTATTTGGCTGATTATTATTATTATTTGTATTAAAAGTGAAATTTGATGTTGTATTTGTAGTTTGATTATTATTTGAATTTCCACTTAAATTAAAATCAAAATTTAAATTATTATTATTACTTACATTTGGAGTAGATAAAGTATTAGTTTTATTTAAAGATGTATTTGTAAAATTATTATTTGAAAAAGTATTTGTATTTTGATAAGTATTTGTTCTATTAACATTACTAGAAGTTGAAAAGTTAAAATCAATATTATTATTATTAGTATTAGTAGTTGTATTTGTAGGTGTAGGTGTAGAAATAGAAGGAGTGTTAAAAGTATTTGTAGTCTTTGGAGTATTTGATGTTAAACTTATATGATCTAAAAAATCTAAGCTTCCAGTATTATTATTATTCTGAGTATTAGTATTTGTGTTATTATTAGTAGATGATGATGCATTTCCAGAAAAAAATGAATTTAAGAAATCATCATCTTTATCATTTTTACTACTTTTATTTTTATTATCTTCAATTTCTGAAATAAAATCATCTTTTTTTTTCATAGTCCCATTGTTATCATCATATAAATCTTTTTCTCTATCTTTTTTAATCCTATCTAAATATTTATGAACAATAGCCATTAAACTATCAAAATTTCCTTTAGAAATATTTCCACTGACTAAAATAGAAATTAAATTAGGTAAAATTTTATTAGCAATAGAAATAATAGTAACTACTTTAGCAATTTCTTCATAAATAGAAGATATTAACATACAAATTTCACCTCCGTTATCTCCTTTTCTAACTTTATCTAAATTATTTAATAAATTTTCATTGATAGTATTTTGGTCTAATAATTTATATAATTCTTTCATTGAATTTAATAATTTAATTTTTAATTGTTGTGAATTTGTTGTTTGTAAAGTTGTGATTATTCTTGGATAAACTTGATTTTTAAAAGTTAAAGAATCAATTTTTTTAGTTATATAAATAATATGATCTGCAACAACAGTTTGAATTTTAACAACATTACAATCTAAAGCTTTGCATATTATTTTTAAAAAATTATTTGAAAATTCACTTTTTGATATTTTATCTCCTATAAATTCAACTTTTTGCAATAAAAAATATAAACATTGAGCAGGCATACTTTTTAAACCAAATAAGTTTTTTAAATAAGGCCAAACAACTCTTTCAAAATTAATTTTTAAATCACTTTTATTTAATATAGCAAAAATAGGATTTAAACAAGGAACAATTAAATTATCATTAGATAAACCATTTAAAAAAGCAGGTAAAAATCTTTTTTCTAAAATTTTATTTTCAAACATATCAACAATTTTAGGAAATTGTCTTAGAAATTCTTCATTTTTTAATTTATCATTTTCTTGTAATCTATCAACAAAACTTAAAGCTTTTAATTTAGGATCATTAAACCAAGAATTTTCTAATAAATCTTGAAATGAAGGTCTATTATTTGGTTCTCTAATTAAACACTTTCTTAAAATTTCTTTATCATCAAAATCAATTTTTGCTTTATCTAATAAACCATCTATATTTATAGAAAGAGATTTATAACTTTCAATTGTATTATTTGATAAATTTGTTATGTTAATTAAATCTGGATTAGTTGTATCATTATTATATATTTTTAATAAATGATATATAATTGTTCCCATTGAAAAAACATCACTTGTATAATAGCATTTATTATTAAATATATTTTCAGGAGCAACATATTTTAAATCTTGAAATGAAGGATTTACTGTTATTTCACCTCCACTTATTGGAGGATCATTCATTGAATATTCAAAAGAACCAATTTTAATTTTATTATTTTCATCAATGAATATATTTTCTGGATTTAAATTATTATTGACACAATGAGCATCATCATGTAAAAATATTAATGCCTTACAAACTTCTATAATTACTGCTTTGATTTCTAATTTTGAAGGCTTTGTTATTTCTACCCAACTTTTTAATGTATATGATATTCTATCAGTTACAAATCCTATACAATTTTTATCTTCTACCATTGGTTCTATTACACTTAATATATTTGGATGTTTAAATTTTGAAAGTTCAATTGTTATTTTTTTTAGTTGTTCTATTATATTTTTTTGATTTCCTCCTAAATTTTTTAATTTTTTTTTCTCTAAAACAAATATTGAAACTGGAATATTTCTTTGCTTATGTGTGGCTTTGTATACATTCCATTCTAAGTTAAATCCTAATTTGAGAAATGGATTTTTTTCCGCATTATATTGTTTGAATAATTCTGTACCCATATATTTTTTAATATGAAATAAATAATAGAAAAAATTGATTTATTCTTTTTATTTTTTTTTAATTAATTTTTATTTTTAATAATTTTTTAATTGATTTTTTTTAATGAAAATTAATAAAAAAAGTAAAGTAACACTTAATTAATACTAAATTTGATGTGATTTTAATTTATAATAAACAAATAATTCAATTAAAATAAATAATAATATCCTATTTTTCAAATTAGAATTTGATTATAGGCAAAATGTTAAAAATAAATTATAAATCTAATTCAACAGATAATAAAAGATAATTTAGTTAAATTAGAAAAAAATTTTTATATATTATTCTCATAGAAAATATAATTGTTTTTATATAAAAAGTTTAAAGAAATCTGTTCTTTTCATTTCAATCTCATTTATAATTAATCCAAAAAGCAAATAAAATTATGATGTTTATATGAATATTTATATAAAAAAAGATAATTATAAATAAGACATTTTCAAAAAAGAAATTAAATTAATATTATGAAATAATGGAAAGTGAAAATTTATCTAATATATTTTCAATAACTGAATTTATTAAAAAAATAAAAAAAAGTGGAAGTAATTATTAAAAAATTTGATATTAAAGAAGTAGATGAAATTAAATATTACCAACTATTAAATATTAATCCTAAAAAATCTAAAAATGTAAATGATAAAAAAGAGTGAGAATTAATATTTTTATATTTTTAAATCTATTATTTTAATTTAATTATTTCTTATCAATATATAAAATTTTTAATGTCTGTAATTAAATATGAAGAGAAAAAAAATTATATGATAAAACCTCCTTTTAACTTAGAAAAAATAGCAAGAGCAATAAAATGCGAATATTTAATAAATTCAACAAAAAATAAACAATATATTCATTTAAAGAATAAAGTATTGAATTATAAAAAAAAGAAAAATGAATTATTTAATAATAGTTTATATAAATTAAGGAAAAACAGATCCTCTCCTAATTTAGAAGAATTTGATAACAGCAACAATAATATATTACAAACATTTATAAATCAAACAAGTGAAATTAGACAAGAAGAAAATAATGTTTTTGATTTAAAATCTTATATTGAAAGTAGAAGTAAACAACAAGTGAAAATTTGTTCGTTTTTTAATATAAATAAAGATCCTGATGATTCAGAAAATTATCATCCAATAAAAAATATTAATGAAGTAAATGAAATTTACAATTTAAACTTAAATTTAAATTACCCTAAAAATAATAACAATAAAATTCCTAAAACTTCTAAATTAGGTTCAATTTTAAATTTATTTCGAAAATATGCTTATAATAATAGTAATAAAGAAAATAATTTTGTAAATAATGAAAAAGAAAATAAAAGTTCTTTGTTTATTACAAATAATAGTAAAATTAGATTAAAGAAAAATTATTCTGCTCTAAATAATAAAATAATTGAAAAAGATGGTAATATTGCTTTAGATTGTTTAAGAAGTAAAGCTTTTGGAAATGATAAATTATCTAAAGCACTTTTAGATAAAAATATGAATTTTCCAACAATAGAATTATTTAAGCAAGATCCTCTTTATCAAAGAATACATAAAATTAATTATCTCCTTCCGAAAATAATCAAAAATAATACAAATAGTATAAATTAATAGTATTAACTTTTTATTTTCTTATCTTTTTTTAATTTAAATTATTAATTGTTATTTAAAAAAAATATAACTTTATATTAATTTCCAAATCAATTTTTTATTTATATACACTTTCAATTATTATATTATTTCATAAAGTTAATTTATAACTAATTTAACATCTGGTCTTTCTTTTTTAAATTTGTCAATTAATTTTTTCTCTTCTAAAGTAAATTCTTTTTTTTGTTCATTATCAGAATAAGGAATAAATTCAAGAGATTTGAGTTCTTCTTTTTTAATAAAAAAATTTAAAAGAAATTTAACTTTTAATTTAGGATTTAGAGAAAATGAAAATTCATATATATTATTATTAGATTCAATAGCATCAAAAATAATATTATAATTGTCCATATCAAGATTCAATTGATCTAAATAAAAAGTATTAATATTTTTATTATTTCTAATAACTTTACTTAATTCTTCTAAGCTTTTATTTCCTCCTTGATCATTCATAGATAAATCAAAATGATTAATTGTTTTATTGTTTATCATTGCTCCACATACATCCTTAAAATCTTGATAATTAAGTTTACAACATCTTAAACATAAAAATTCTAAATTAACAGTTTCTATTAGTTTTTTTATATAAATTCCACCACCTGTAATTTCCATAAACGAAAGATCAATATATTTTAAATTAGGATGATTATATAAACATTTACAAACAATTTCAACTCCTTCTTTTTTAAATTGACAAACACCATTTCTTTGTAAATATAATCTTTGTAAAGTTTTATTTGTTTTTAAGAATTCAGAGAAAACTTTTATTCCATCTAAAGATAAAAAGTTTTCAGATAAATCTAAATATCTTATTCTTTTATCTTTTATACTTTGAGTTAAATATTTTAAGTGATCATCATATAAATTTGAAGAATGTAAATCTATATATCTAATATTATAATTTAATTCCAATAATTTTCCTATATAAAACCATCCTTTAAAATTTGCATTATTTCCATTTGAATAAAATGCAAACTTTTTTAAATTATTATATTTCATTAATAACTCAATCATTTCACTAAAAATTTCCATTTGAGTAATTTTTGAATTTCTTATAATTATTTTATCTATTTTTCTTGAATCATTATTTATTTCAATTTCTGAATCACTTTCATCATCTTTATTTGGACTTAAACAATTTGTATCAATTGAATTCATTTTATTCTTTTGTAACTTTGAAATTAGACTACTACTTTTTTTCCAAAATAAAATTTTTTCTAATCTTTTTATTGTTTTCAATCCAATAACTTCTTCAATATAATATTCATTTTCTTTATGAACAATGTCATCTGTGTTATTATTATCAGTATTATTATTATATTGATTTTCTTCCGTAAATTTTAAATCATCATCAGTTAAAATTGGATTTAAGAAATTTGTATATTTTTTAAAATCTCTTAAATCTAACATTTTTTCTGAAAACATATCTTCATTTTGAAATACTTTTTTTATTAAATCTTTAGTAAAATTTTCTTCAATTGCTTCATTAATTAATAAAATATTAATTCTTTTTAAATCTTGAATTTTATAAGGAAATAAATGTTTCATGTTTTTATAATTTTTAACTGCAGGAATGTTACCTGAAAAAACATAAAATATTACATTTTTTTTTGTGTTAGGGTCTGATATTGTTGATATAAGTTTATTTGAACTTTCACTACAATCTGTAAAAAAATTATTATTCATATTTTTTTCAAAAACTTCAGTTGCTAATAAATTTATTTCAAAAATTCCTTCTTCATCAGTTTTAATTAATTTATATAATTCTACTATATATTCATTTGACATATTTTCAGATGGATTACAACAACCTCCCATTAAATATATTCTTTTTTTATTTCTTAAAAAAAAATAATTAACTTTATTTAAATGTAAAACTAATAAAACAAATGAATATATGAATATAATTTTTTTCCGTTTTTAATTTTATTTATTTCTTTAAAATCTTTAAAAAAATAACTTTTTTTAAATAAAATGTCAAGTTCCACTTCAGTATCCTCTGAAGATTTTCTTCCAAATAATTTGATTAATAAAAAAGAAAAAAATATAAATTTAATTAACATAAACAAATCAATATCTAATCTTTTAACTTATATTCAAAAAGAAAATTGTAAAAAAAATTCATATCAAAAAATATTAAAGTCTCAAAAAAAGAGTATTTTTACATCAAAATCAATTCCTTTAATATCAATAAAGGATTTTATTGAAAGAATAAAAAAATATATGAAAATCGAAGATAATACTTTAATATTAGGTTTAATATATATGGATAGATTCTGTGCAAAGAATTTTATTACATTAACAGAATATAATACTCATAGATTGTATTTTATTAGTGTTTTGACTGCTTTAAAATATCAAGAAGATATTTATTATAAAAATACTTTTTATGCAAAAATTTGTGGTATAAAAGTGGAAGATTTAAATAAAATGGAATATGAATTTGTTGTCAATATGAATTTTGATTTTTATGTTAATAGAGTTTTGTATAAAAAGTATCAAGATTCCTTAAAAGATGATTAAATATTATTTTTATTGCTCAATAATATCTTGTTTCTTGTAAAAATTATAATATTTATTTATTATAAAGAAATTTTGTTGAATAAACTTTTAAACGGTAAATTTATATATTTTTTTAATAATTTTAATTTTATTCTAATATATATTTTTTATTTATCATTAATAAAAAAAGACAAAAAAAACAATAAAAATGGAAATTATTAATTATAAAACAATTAAATAAATTTAAATAATTAAATCATAAAAATTCAAAATATATTATACTTAAATTAAATATCTAAAATGACGCAATATTTGGGAGCATTCATCTTAAATTTTGTCTTTTTCCTCTTCATAACACTTTTAGGAATAATGTGTTATGCAAATCCAAATATATTTGGTTCAAAATCTTTAGGAAAATATATGAATAAATTTTGTAAAAATCCTTCAAATTTGGAAAATCCAATATGTCATAATGAATTTAAAAAAAAAAAATTTATTTTACTTTTAGTTGATGGAGGAGCCTTTGAATCAGTAGAATTTGCTTTTAATCCTCAAAATCATAATTTATCTAAAGTATTTATTAATTATGAAACAGAATTTAAAGTAACTGGAGCTAATTTTGAAACAATGTTTACTGGGAAATTTAGTAGAAATTATAAATATCGAAGATTTGCTTTGGATAATTTTTTTTTTCAGTTAAAAGAAGCAAATTACAATTTAACTTATTTAGGAGATGTAAATCCAATGTTTACTTTTTTAGGAAGAGAAAAAAGTCCAGAATTGAATTCATATAGAATTAGTGTTGAAGATGTTGCTTTAAGTAATATTTGTAATGATTCATATAATATTCAAGATGAATGGGTTCAAAAATTTTTAAAAGAAAATTCAAATGAAATAGGTATATTACAAATATCAAAAAAACAATTATATGAAAAATTAGATGAATATTTTAAAAATTCAACTTTTAAAAAATTAAATATGACTGAATGTTTATATAGGGAATTTGATTTAAAAAATGTAGGAGAAAAATTTGGTTTAATATATTATACAACAGTAATTGATCATGAAACACATAAATATACTAAAAATCATTATCAAACAATGGCACAAGTATATTCATTAGATTCATATTTAGATAAATTTTATGAATTTATTAATGAAAATCCTGAATTTGCTTTAATAATAGCAAGTGATCATGGAGGAAATACTTTTTCAGGTGATGATGAATTAATTTCTCATGGATATAATTATCCAGGAAATGAAGGTATTTTTATTATATATACTAAAGAATTAAATAATAAGAAAAAAGAAAGAAATATAGAAAATATAAATAGATATCATTATGCTTCAACGATGCCTATGATAATTGATGGGATTAATATTCCTTTAGAATGTACTGAAATGCCTTTAACTTTAGCAGATACTCCTTTTTGGGAAAAAACTTCTGTTAATATGAAAATTGCACAAATGAATGAATATTTTAATGTTGCTAGTGAAATTTTCCCTGGAATGAAAAAGGAGTTTAAAAAAATAATAGAAAAATTTAATGATATTGGAAATGAAGATATTAGTTATCAAGAAAAGAGAAAAAAAATATTAAATTTACAAAATAAAAGTTTTAAAGTTGTTGAAAGAAAAAGTATTCCTTTTTTTAATTATTTTTTTATGTTTATATTTTTTGTTATTACTTTTGGAAAATCTTTTCTGGAAATTTTAAGAATGAAAAATATTTTGAAAGAGAAAGATCCTAATTATAATAAAAGAGATTTTTATATAAATATTTGTGGATTATTTTTACCTGTTTTATCCTTTTTATTTTCTATTCCTTATGAAGTAGAAGATAAAATATTTTTTTTTGATACCATTAATATTTTAATTATGTTAATTTTAGTGATAAAATCTTTAAATTTGAAAAAATTAGGTTATTTCCCTATAATTGTAATTATTTTTACAACTTTAACTAATTTTGGTTATCATGCAGAATTTTTCCATGAATTAAAAAGTTTTCTAGCTCATTATTATTATAGAAAATATGCTGAACTTTTATCTTTTTCAATTATACTTTTATATATTTATTTATGTTTAAATTCAGATCTTAAAAATAAATATTTTGATTTTAATCAAAAATATCCTATGTTTAAAATTTCATATATTTATTGTACTACTTTAGCTTGTTTAATTTTTCTTTTCCATTTTACAAAACCATTTTATAGTACTGGACCTACTAGTTTATTTTTAAATAGATTAATATATGTTTTATTTGTTATATTATTTAATTTAGCGATGATTATCCCAAAAAATGAAAAAGGAAAAAAAACAAAGAAATTTGCTTTAACTAAAATATTTATTGTTTTACTTCAAACTTTTTTCATTGAAGATGCAGATACAATATTTAATTTAGTAATATTTATCCCTTTATTTGAATATTTTGGTTATGTTTTTAAAAAAATAAAAAATAATAAAAGTAAAATTTTTCTATGGCAATTTAATGTACTTTTCTTTGAATTATTTTATATTTTAATAAAAGGAACTCTTGATGTTAAAAGTCATCCTAATTTACCATTAAGAGAATTTAAATTAAATGATAAAACAATTGATACATTTTTAATGGTTCAAATAGATGTTAATTATTCTATTATTTTACTTGCATTTTTATTTGAAAATACATATTTTCCAAAAGATAAATTTATAAATTCAAAATCAATGTTAATGAGATATATTATTTATATTAGAGCAAATATTGTAAGTTCAAGTTTTATTTATACTATTGTAATCAGAAAAGTTGATAGAGAAGTTATTAAATTTATGTTTTTTACTGCTATTTATTCTCTTTTTGTTGTTTTTGATTTTGCTTATGTAATGTGCTTTTATGGTGGTTGTTGTGGTTGTCATTCAATTTGTAAACCTTTATGTAAAAAATATATTGGAGAAGAAAATATTGTTCAAATTCCTGATAATTCAGTTTCTGTGAAAGAATCTAATGAAATAAGTGAAAAATAAATTATTTGTTATTTAAAAATTAAAAAATAAAGTTATTTAATTTTTTTTAAAGTTTTAAAAGCTTTTATGTTTTTGTAAATTTTTATTTTTTATTTATTTAAGTATATTTGTAAATAATTTTAAATGATATGAAAAATAATTTAAAGAATGATTAAATGAATGAAGAATATCAATATTCAAAATAAAAATCAAATTTTTTATTTTTTTAAATGTATAAAATTTTATAATAATTTCCAAAAAATCATTAAAAAATAGAAAAAAGAAAATACCTCTAAGGATACTTTTTATTAATAAAATCATTTAACTCAACAAAATCATATCTTTTACTTTCATCAATTTCCAACATAGTAAGTAAAATTTGAATAAATTTCTCAGTGTATTTATTTCTAAAATGTCTTTGTAAAATTTTTCCAATTCTATTCATATCAGTAACATCTCTAACTTCATAAATAATATTAAAATTTAAACTGGCAGCATACATTAAACAAAAACCTAAAGAAAAAACATCACTTTTATAAGGATTATGTGTAACATCATCTTTATCTTTTTTTAATCCATCATATAAAACTGGACTCATATATAATTCAGTTCCTCTTAAAGTATTTAATTGTTTTGCAATTTTTGCTTCTTTTGCTTCTCCAAAATCTGCAACTTTATATGTTTTATTTTTAAAAACTAATATATTTTGAGGCTTAATATCTCTATGTGCTATTTTCATTTTAGTTTGCATGAATAATAAAGCATTTATTATTTGTTTTAATATATTAATTAAATCTTCTTCTTTGTAATTTTTTCTTACACTTAAATGTTTTTTTATTTCATCATTCCAATCACCTAAAGCTAATTCCATTAAAACATATAATGCTAAAGTTGTTGAATCTAATATATTAACACAAATACCATAAATTTTCATTACATTTGGATGATCACAAACATATACTAATTCAAATTCTTCTTCAAAACCTTCTAATTCTTCTAAATCATGTGCTATTATCTTTTTTAAAGCATATTTTTTTTTATCATGATTATTGTAAGCTTGATATATTACACCGTAACTTCCTTCTCCTATTTGCTTATATAATGTATAATCATTTATATCAAATTTAGGTAATTTTGATTCATTTAATATTTTATTAATTTGATTTTGAAGATTTTTTGTATTTAAATTATTTATATTGTTATTATGTATTGTTTTTGATTGTTTTATGTTGACTTCTTCTTCTTCATTATTTTCATTTTTTAATGAACTTTGGGTTTTCTTATTTGAATTACTGTCTTCTTCATTATCTCTTCTTCTTCTATTAATTATTCTATCATATACATTTAATCTATTATTATTATCTTTTTCTTCTTTCTCTTTCTCTTTTTCTTTTTCTTTTTTTTCTTTTTCTTCTTTTTTTTTTTTTTCTTTTTTTTTTTTTTCTTCTTCAATCATTTTTTTGATTTTTTCTTCTTCTTTTTTTTTTTCTTCTTCTTCCTTTTTTTTTTCTTCTTCTTCTTTTTTTTTTTTTTCTTCTTCTTCTTCTTTTTTGATTCTTTCTTCAATTTGTTTTTCATTAGGTAATTTTTTATTATTTAAAACATAATCAAGTATTTCATTTTTAGTATAATGTTTATCATCTTGTAAGACTTTTTTGAATCTTTTCATCATAGCATTTCTTTTTTGTCTGATTTCTTCATTAACTCTTAATCTTTCAGAAGTAATTTCTTCTTTTTGTCTTTTCATTTTTTCTGCTTTTCTCATTCTTTCTTCAATTTCTTCTTTTGTTTTTCTTCTATTATAATCTTTTATATTTTCATTTCTTATTACTCTAAATTTTCTATCTGTTCTTTTTAAATAAAGTTGATTAAAATTTTCTAATAATTCTTCTCTTTGTTTTTGACGATAAATTTCTCTTTTTTTTTCTCTTTTTTTCATTTTTCTCAATAAATTTAATTTTTCATCATTTATTTTTTTCTCATATCTTTTTCTTTGTTGATTTAAAATTTCTTGTTTTTTTTCTCTTTCTTTTTTTTCTTCTTCTATATTTATTTTTTCTTTTATTTCATTTTCTTTATTTTTTTCTTCTATTTTTTTCATTTTTTCATTAAAATTTATTATTTTTTTTTCTTGAATTTCTTCATATCTTTTTAATACTAATTTTAATTTTTCTTCTTTTTCTTTTTCTTCTTTACTATGTTCTTCTATTTCTTTTTTTTTTTTTTCTTCTTGAATTTTTTTTAATTCTTTCATTTTATTTTGTTTATTATCATAATCTTTTATTTTTTGTTGAATTTTTTCTTCTTTTTTTCTATTAGCTTCTTTATTTTTTCTCTCTCTTTCTTCTTTAACATTTTCATATTTACTTTTAGACTCTTCTTTTATTTTAATTAAATGATTTGCTATTTTATTCATTTTTTCATTTATTTTATCTTGTCTTTCTTTTTTATCCTCGTCTTCTTTTAAAATTCTTTCTTTATATTTTTCTTTCTTTAATTTATCTCTTTCTAAATTTTGTTTTACTACATCTCTATCTCTTTTCAATTTTTCTTCAAATTCTAATTTTTCTTTTTTCTTTTCTTCTTCTATTTTTTTTTCATTTTTCAATCTATTTATTTCTGTATCATATTCACAATTAATTAAAATTCTTAAATTTACTTCTTCTCTTTTTCTTATTCTTTCAACTCTTTCTTTTTCTAATTTTAAAGCTGTTGAAAAATTTTCATCATTAATATCTATTTTCTCTGTAAACATTGGTTTTGAATTATGTGTTTGACTCATATTTCTTATTTCTACTATATCATCTTCATTATTTTTTTTTTTTTCTTCTTTTTCTTTTTCTTTTTCTATCATTTGACTTCTTGTATTCTTACATTCTTCAATAAATTTTTTTCTATTGTCTTCATAATGATCATATCTTTCTTGTAATAAATGCTGAGGTAAAAATTTTGATTCTTGAAATCTTTCTCTATATGTTTTTATACTTATTTTATATAAGTCTTTTATATTTAATCCATTTTTTGATATTGACTCTAATGAACGTGGACTACTCACTAAAGGTGCTTTTTCAGAGAAATCACAGTCTTCTAATGATATTTGCTTTTTGGATTTTTCTTCTTCTGTCATTTTTTTTTATTTTATTTTATTTTATTTTTTTTTCCTTTTTGAGTGTGATTTAAGTTATATTTTAAATATATTGTTTTTTTTATTTTTTTAGTTTTTAAAAAAAGAATTTATTTTTCTTTTATTTTTTTTATTTCTTTTATTAAAAAAATTTACATTTAATTGAATAAATTAATAAATCCTTTACCATCTACTGTTATATATCCTTTATCTTCATATTTAATAATGCAATTAATACTTGGTTTAAGAGTATTTTCATTATTTTCTTCATATAAAATATCATCAATATGAAACAAAGCTCTTCCATAAAGTTGATATCTTCTCATAGCAAATTTCCTATTTTGATAACATTCTCCAGTAATAAAAGAACCATCATTAGTAACACAAATAGCTTGAAAACAATAATTATTAGGTTTTTTATCAGTATAATTTTTATTATCATAGAATTTATTAATATAAAAACCAGAATTCTCTCTTCCTCCCAAAATAAAAAAATTTCTAATGAATTCACAATAACTTTGATTAAAACCTGAAAATTCATATCCTGCTTCTTTATAAGTTGAGATTGATTTATTTTCTGGATCAAATGAAAATGCTTTAAGTACTCCTATTTTTTTTGGAATAGAATAAAAATTATATTTATCTTTATAATAACTATTAAATAATAATTGAGAACATGTCTCTATGTTATTGTAATAAAATTCATCTTCTGTCTTTATACAATTTAATGATGGTAATTCATAAATTTTTAAACATTTTTCTTTTTGAATTACTATATATTTATTTTGCAATATTAAAAAAGAACATAAATCTGGTTCAGTAATTTCTTTTAATTTTTTATGATCATATTCATTTAATTCTGTAAAAACACATCTTTCTTTTGAAAGAGATATTAAAGTATTATCATTTAATTGATCTATTTTTAATATTTCATTTTGATGTTCTTTTATTGTATCTAATATACTAAAATCACTTAATTTTACTATTAAAAGTTCATATCCATTATTATTTGTTACTGAAACACATAATCTTCTTTCTAATCGACTTTCATTCAATAAAATAACATGATGACATGGTCCATTGACATTAATACATTTAGAAAAAGTTTTTTTTAAATGATGAGTGACAATATTATTATTAATATTATTTAAGTAAGGAAATAATTTATTTTCCCTTTCATTTGGGAAAAAATATTCTGGACATTTAACAATATTAAAATTTAATTGAGAAACATTTTTAATTATAGAATAAGTTACTTTATTTTCTTCATAAGCTTTTTCATATGTATCAAACATTGCTTGGCAAATTTTATATAATGAAATATTATTTGACATATATTCATCAATTTTTATATCTATTTTATTTGGTTCATTCATTCCTTTAACGCCAAAAGTTTTATCATGATTTTTATTTATATTATTTAGATGATTATCAATCGCAGAAAAATTTATTTTAATATAATGTCTTTTATTCTTTTTTTCATCATTATATGACTCAAACATAGTTAATAAATCAGAAATTGATTCATATTCTTTATCTTTATCATATTCTTCTTCATAACAATATTGACATAATAATTTCTTATCATTTATACAATATTTTATATAAAAATTTTGATTTATTTTTGAATGTTTTTCACAAATTAAAGGATTTAAATCAGATTGATCATTATTTTCATTAATTTCATCTTCATTATTTATATCATTATCATCATCTTCATAGAGAAATTCAAAATTATCTGTATGTTTTAATTCAGTTATTTTTTCATCATTTTTATGTGCTAAACAGTATGTTCTAATCACTATTTCATTTTCTTTAGAATCAAAAATTATTCTTGGAGAATCATTACATTTTTTACATTTTAATATTTTTTTCGAATTCTCATTCAAATTTTTAACTATTGAAACACCGAAATTAGATGTTGAACCTAATGATATATTAGAAATATTTAATCCTTCCAAATCTTCATTCATTTTTATTTATATTTTTATATTTTAATTTAACTATTTTAATATCAATAAAAAAGGGCAAAAATTTAGTAAAAAAAATAGTTTAATTAAATGAATAAGGACGCATATATTTATTCATATTATTTCTTAAAGTATTATTTTCTATTTCAAGTTGATTTTTTTGGTCTTGAATATAACTTAAATTTTTTAATTTTTTATTATATTCAAAATTAATATTTTCTGTATGAGAACATAATTGAGTATAATCATTTTGTAAATCTTTATTTTTTTTTTCTAAAATTTCATTTTTTTCTTTAAGTAAATTTAAATCATTTTTTAAATTTAAAATTTCATTTTGATTATTTTTCAATTCTTCTTTTTGTCTGTTTAAACTATTCATAGCAATAATATTTTCACTTTGTAAATTAATTAAATTTTTTTCTGTATTTTCTAATTTAGCAATATTTTTATTGTTTTCTTCTTTAATATAATCTAAATCATTTTTTAATTTTTGAATTTCTTCTTTATCTCTTTTTTCATTTAATAAACTTTCTCTTTGAATTTCATTAAATTGTCTTGTTAAAGTAACATTATCATTTCTTAATTTTGCTAATTCATAATTTAAACATTCTAATTGTTTAAAATTATCATTTTTTAATTCATTTAATTTATTATCATTATCTATTATTAATTTAGATATTTTCATTTCATATTCATTTCTCATTTTATTTAAATTTTCATTTGTTATATTATTTAAATTTTGGTCTTTTCTAAATGATTCATTTTTTAATATTTGAATTTCATTGTTTAATATATTTATTTCATTTTTCATTTTTTCTTCATTATATTTTCTTTCTTTTTCTATTTGATTATAATTATTTATTATCTCATTGTTTGATTCTTTATATTTTTCTATTATTTCTTTTAATTTTTGAATTTCTAAATTTTTTTCTTCTATATTTTTTTTATATAAATTTTCATCTATTAATTCTTCATTTTTATTGTTTTTTATTTTTTTATTATTTTCTTCAAAAGCTTTATTTACTTCATTAATATTTTCTCCAAAAGAATTTTTTAATCTTAATATTGAATCTTGAAGTGATTGAATTTTAAATAATAAATCATTTTTTTCTTTTAAATGAATATTATTTAATTCATTAATATAATCTTGACTATAATTTTTATTATTTGCTACATTATTATTTTTAATTATAGGATTAGAGGAAGAAATAATATTATCTTGAATATTATTATTATTTATATAATTATTACTATTATCATTCTTATAATTTTTATCTATCAAAATTCTATTATGATTCATTTTTATTGAAATTGAATGAAGAAAAGTATCACAATTATTACAAAAATAATGAAAAGGTACACATTGTAAACATTGAAAAACTGCTTTTGAACCTTTACATCTTTCACATATTTTAAATGAATTTTTATTTGAAAATATATTTTCTGTATTCATATTTCTTTTTTATATATTTTTTTAAGAAGTTATTTTATTTTTTAAAAATTTAATTTGAATAAGAAAAAAAATTAATTATTATAACATTAAAATTTATCTTTTTATATATATTTAAAAAAAGAA